>Ga0316201_10001714_pt1 | contig 15043 bp, 11 predicted proteins | sample CS6wburrow_MG_FD_204516 | JGI IMG/M metagenome (GOLD analysis project Ga0316201, IMG submission 204516) | Coastal sediment microbial communities from Delaware Bay, Delaware, United States - CS-6 worm burrow | ecosystem: Environmental > Aquatic > Marine > Coastal > Sediment | place: USA... | reverse complement strand
GCACAGAACTATGTATACCTTTTCGAACAGACTGAAAATAGGCGCTATTATCCTAATGGCTCTGGGACTTGTGGGAATGACTATCGGTTTTATTTCTGCACCTGGAAATGTAGAAGAAGCCAAGGCCATGGTCGCTGCACATGATGACGGACATGGTGAATCCCATGGCGAGGATCATGCTGTAGCTGGTCAGGAAACCCATGATGAAGCATCAGCTGAAGCGCATGCCGCCCACGATGAGCATGTTTACCATCAATTGAGTAACAGGCCCTGGGCCGCACTCTATGTGGCAGCCTTCTTTTTCTTTATGATCTCTCTAGGGGTGCTTGCTTTCTACGCTATTCAAAGAGCCTCTCAAGCCGGGTGGTCTCCCTTACTCTTCCGTGTAATGGAAGGTATAACAGCCTATCTGGTTCCGGGAGGTATTGCAGTTTTTGTACTCTTAGTACTTTCTGTATTTCATTTCAATCACCTGTTTCCATGGATGGATCCGGAGGTAGTTGCAGAAGACACAATTATACAGAATAAGGCGGGTTATCTGGATCCTACTTTCTTTTTGATTCGTGCTGCTATATTCCTCGGTGGCTGGATTGCGTACAGGGAAATATCAAGAAGACTTTCCATTGCGCAGGATAAGGCGGATGATGATTCCAACTTTAAGAAAAATTTCCGTTGGTCTGCAGGCTTCCTGGTATTCTATCTGGTTACTGAATCCATAATGTCCTGGGATTGGATCATGAGTGTAGACCCACACTGGTTCAGTACGCTGTTCGGATGGTATGTATTTGCAAGTATGGTTGTATCCGGTATTACGGTGATCGCTATGATAGCCATCTACCTGAAATCAAAAGGATACCTTCCCGATGTTAACGACAGTCATATTCACGATTTGGCCAAGTTTATGTTCGGTTTTAGTATATTCTGGACCTATCTGTGGTTTTCGCAGTTTATGCTGATCTGGTATGCGAATATCCCCGAGGAAGTCACCTATTTTGTACAACGGATAGAAGATTATAAATTGCCATTCTTCGGTATGGTAGTAATGAATTTTATATTTCCATTGCTGGTGCTGATGAATAGTGACTATAAACGCATAAACTGGTTTGTGATTATGTCAGGTATCGTCCTTCTGTTAGGACATTACCTTGATGTATTCAATATGATCATGCCTTCTGCTGTTGGAGACCAGTGGTATATCGGATTCCCTGAACTGGGAGCATTGAGTTTCTTTGCAGGAGCCTTCCTATTATGGGTTTTCCGCGCACTGACCAAGGCACCGCTTCAGGTTACCCGTAACCCATATGTTGAAGAAAGCCGGCAGTTTCATTATTAATGAAGAAGTAAAAGACTAATTTGAAGAGTTGAAATGAGCACAGTATTAACAATAGGTGTTTTAGTTTTAGTAGCCATCGCCATCTGGCAGATGACTAAGATATTTGAATTGTCGCAGGTGAAAGCGGAGATGACGCAGGTGGCAAACGACAAGGATAATAAGTATAATGGCTATCTCCTGTTTGCATTCCTGGTTTTCATCTATCTGATTACCATCTTTAGTTTCTGGAAATACTCCAAGTTTATTCTTCCGGAAGCCGCTTCTGAACATGGAAGGGAATACGACTCCCTGTTGTTGTGGTCCTTTGTCATCATCTTTATTGTACAAACCATTACCCAGGCTTTACTCCATTATTTTGGATATAAGTACCGGGGTGAGAAAGGGAAGAAAGCCTTATTTTTTGCCGATAATGACCGCCTGGAGTTTATCTGGACCATTATTCCGGTTATCGTTTTGGCAGGACTAATACTGTGGGGTCTGTATACCTGGACCAGTATCATGGATATAAATGAAGATGATGACCCGCTGATCGTTGAGCTTTATGCACAACAATTTAACTGGACGGCCAGATATGGGGGTAGTGATAATGTTTTAGGAGATGCCAATGTCAGGATGATCGATATTGACCGGGCCAACGTGCTCGGACTGGATGAATCCGATCCCAATGCATCAGATGACGTAATCGTCAAGGAATTGCACCTGCCCGTTGGAAGGAAAGTAAACTTTAAAATGCGTTCTCAGGATGTATTGCACTCGGCCTATATGCCGCACTTCAGGGCACAGATGAACTGTGTACCCGGTATGATAACCGAGTTCTCGTTTACCCCTAGCATTACCACTGCAGAGATGCGACTTAAGCCGGAGATAGTGGACAAGGTAAACAGAACTAACGCCATCCGAGCCGAACGCGCCGCTAAGGGGGAACCAAATTCGGACCCCTGGGAATTTGATTATGTCCTGCTCTGTAATAAGATATGTGGTAAATCACATTACAATATGCAGTTAAAGATAATCGTGGAAACCGAAGAAGAATACAACGAATGGATTGCCAGTCAACAAACCTTCGGGGAATTGATGGCCTCCATGAATTAGAATTGCTAAAAAAAAGAAAAGAAAAATTAAAAAATCAATTATGTCTGTAACAGCACATGCCGCGGTAGATGAACATGCACATGACCACGGGCATCACCATCACAAAGAGACATTCGTAACCAAGTATATTTTCAGCCAGGATCACAAGATGATCTCCAAACAGTACCTGATCACCGGTTTGATCATGGGCTTTATAGGGATCGCTATGTCTTTGTTATTCCGATTGCAGCTCGCATGGCCTGGGGAATCCTTCCCGATTTTTGAAACATTACTGGGTAAATGGGCTCCCGGTGGAGTAATGGATGCCGATGTTTATTTGGCCCTTGTTACCATTCACGGGACCATCATGGTATTTTTTGTATTGACGGCCGGACTTAGCGGTACCTTTAGTAACCTTTTGATTCCGCTTCAGATTGGAGCAAGGGATATGGCATCCGGATTCCTGAATATGGTTTCTTACTGGTTGTTTTTCCTGTCAAGTGTTATCATGGTTATTTCCCTTTTTGTGGAAGCCGGACCAGCTGCTGCTGGTTGGACTATCTATCCGCCTTTAAGTGCGCTGCCAATGGCACAGCCCGGGTCTGGGATGGGGATGACGCTATGGCTGGTATCCATGGCCATCTTTATTGCGAGTTCCCTTTTGGGTTCATTGAATTATATCGTAACCGTGATCAACCTGAGAACCAAGGGAATGTCCATGACCAGATTACCACTGACTATCTGGGCGTTCTTTGTAACGGCAATAATCGGGGTAATTTCTTTCCCGGTACTCTTATCAGCTGCACTCTTACTAATCATGGACAGAAGCTTCGGTACCTCTTTCTTCCTTTCGGATATTTTTATCCAGGGAGAAGTACTGCACTACCAGGGAGGATCTCCGGTATTGTTTGAGCACTTGTTCTGGTTCCTGGGTCACCCAGAAGTATATATTGTATTGCTACCTGCACTGGGTATTACCTCTGAGGTAATGTCTACAAATGCGCGTAAACCCATTTTCGGTTACCGTGCGATGGTGGCATCTATCCTTGCCATAGCCTTCCTTTCAACGATAGTTTGGGGGCACCATATGTTCGTTTCCGGGATGAATCCTTTCCTTGGATCAGTATTTACATTCACTACTTTATTGATTGCCATTCCATCTGCGGTAAAGGCATTTAACTATATCACCACGCTTTGGAAGGGTAACCTGCAGTTGAATCCTGCAATGCTGTTTTCTATCGGACTGGTTTCAACCTTTATTACAGGAGGATTGACCGGGATTATTCTGGGAGACTCAACGCTTGATATTAACGTACACGACACGTATTTTGTAGTAGCCCACTTCCACCTGGTGATGGGGATATCTGCTCTTTACGGACTGTTTGCCGGAGTATACCACTGGTTCCCAAAAATGTTCAAACGTATGATGAACAAGAATCTGGGATACGTACATTTCTGGATAACAGCGGTATGTGCCTATGGGGTATTCTTCCCCATGCACTTTGTAGGTATGGCAGGTGTACCAAGACGTTATTACGAGAACACTGCGTTTCCAATGTTCGATGAACTGGCAGATGTCAATGTACTGGTAACTGTTTTCGCACTTGTGGCGGGAGCCGCACAATTGGTTTTTGTCTATAACTTCATCCACAGTATTTTCTACGGGAAACCTACTGTACAGAATCCATGGAAATCCAATACACTGGAATGGACCGCTCCAATAGAGCACATCCATGGTAACTGGGAGGGTGAAATTCCTGAGGTACATCGCTGGGCTTATGATTACAGCAAGGTCAGGGAAAATGGTGAATACATTATTGCTGAACAAGATTTTGTGCCACAGAACATACCCTTGCAGGAGGATGAGGAAGAGCTCAACCACTAAGTAATTTCTGAGATTAAATAACAATGGCCCATCTTTTGATGGGCTTTTTTATTATCAGACAGATGGGAACTACATGAACCACTTAAAGTATTTTCCCCTAATTTTATAAACAGAACACAAAACAATTCAAGGTGAAAAAAATACTGTGCGTCTTATTCATTCTTTCACTGGGCGTTATTCATGCCCAGAGAAAACCAAAAATCAATGGAAACAGAAACGTTGTAGAAGTTCTGGAACCACTTCCGGCTTTCCATAGTATTGAGCTAAAAGACGATCTTCAGATCAATCTGGATGATTCTGCTGCCGAGAGTTATTCCATAGTAGGTGATGAAAACCTTATTGATGTACTGCGTTTCCGTGTTGCAGACAGCACTTTAATCATTAGCTCCTTTTACAAGATAACCGGGAAAAAACAATTGGATATAACGGTTAACTACCGTCAACTAAAATCAATTATCGTCCGGGATGGCTCTGTAATTGCAAACCAGGGAATTCAGGCAGATGAACTTTCCGTACTTACCAATGGCTTGGCAAAGGTTGAGCTTTCGGCAAATGCTGCAGTAGTTAATCTGTCCCTGGAAGAAAATAGTAAAGGGGATTTTAATATAGAAAGCGATTCACTAAGCCTCGCCCTGAAAGATAAGTCAAGTGTTCAATTGTATGGAGTTACCCAACAGCACAGACTCAAAATGGAAGGGAACTCAACTGCTAATTTAGAAGGGACTTCAGACAGTTTGAATATCAACTTAAAGGGAAGCCCCAACCTGAAGGCACAGAAACTTGAAGCAGCTGTCATTAGACTGGAGACGGCGGAAACAGCCGTAGCCAGGATCTTCGGTTACCGCGAATTGGAATTACTGGCTTCGGGATCTTCAAGAACCTATCTTTATGGGAACCCCGGCATTACAATGACACTATTTGAGGATAGCGCCGAACTCCATAAGGAGTAGGAGTAGCCAGACATAAAGACATAAAAAAACCCTGTAGTATACTTTTATTACTACAGGGTTTCCTTTGTTAAACCACGAGTTTGACTAGACGGAGACCTCTAATTTAGGTCCGGCATCAATAATTTCCTGATTTACTCCGGCTTCAAATTGTTTGAAGTTATCATTGAAGAGCGTAATAAGCTTCCTCTTGGTTTCTTCATACTTCTGCTTGTCTTCCCAGGTGTTCTTAGGAAGCAATACGTCGGCTGGCACATCAGGACAACTCAATGGGATCTGGAAACCAAAGGCTTCGTCAGTGGCATATTCCACATTGTCAAAGTCCTTGTTGTGGATGGCATCGATCATAGCCCTTGTATACTTGAGCTTAATCCTTGATCCCACACCATGAGCTCCACCGGTCCAGCCAGTATTCACCAACCATGCAGTTGTATTGTGCTCCTTCATTTTTTCGGCTAACATTTCGGCGTACTTATTAGGATGCCACATCATAAAGGCCGCTCCGAAGTTAGAACTGAATGTTGCCTGTGGTTCGGTTACTCCCATCTCTGTTCCGGCTACCTTGGCGGTGTATCCCGCAATAAAATGGTAACTGGCCTGTTCAGGAGTAAGTTTACTTACCGGAGGCAATACACCAAAGGCATCACAGGTAAGGAAAATAATATTTTCCGGATGACCTGCCATACAGGGTACCTGAATGTTTTCTATGAAGGATAATGGATAGGATGCACGTGTATTCTGTGTAATGGTGGTATCTGTATAGTCTACTTCACGAGTATTCTTGTCGTATACCACATTTTCCAGTACAGTACCGAAACGGATGGCGTTGAAAATATCCGGTTCTTTCTCTGCAGAAAGGTTTATCGCTTTTGCATAACAACCACCTTCAATATTAAATACACCATCATCTGTCCAGCAATGCTCGTCATCACCAATCAATCGTCTCTTGGGATCAGCACTCAGTGTAGTCTTACCGGTTCCGGAAAGACCAAAGAGGATGGTAACATCATCTTTTTCACCAACATTTGCAGAGCAGTGCATTGGTAATACCCCTTCCAATGGCATCAGGTAGTTCATAACTGTAAAGACCCCTTTCTTCATTTCACCAGCATACTGGGTACCCAGGATCACGATTTCTTTTCTTTCCAGGTTAAGGTCCACACTGGTTTTGGAAGTCATCTCAGATGTATATCGGTTAGCTGGGAAACCTCCTGCGTTGAATACCACGTAATCCGGCTCACCGAAATTAGCGAGCTCATCTGCTGTTGGCATAATCAGCATATTCTGCATAAACAAGGCGTGATAGGCACGAGTACATACAATCCGTATTTTAAGACGGTATTTTGGATCCCATCCAGCAAATGCATCAACTACAAAAAGCTGATCCAGGCTGTTCAGATAGTCCATGGCCCTTTCGTGGTTTACCATAAAAGTGTGCTCGTCCAGACCCATGTTGATTTCACCCCAATCGATATTGTTTTCAGAATCCGGGTGTCTTACTATTCTCTTGTCTTTAGGGCTCCTACCGGTTTTTTCTCCGGAAAAGGTCATAAGGGCGCCAACGCTGGAAATAGCGGTCCCTTTTTCCATTTTTAATCCCAGTTCATAAAGTAAGGGAACACTACTATTCCGATAAATGGTTTCGGTTTCGATCCCGTATTGTTTTAAATTAAATGATGCTGTCATGGACTCTAAATTTTGAAGGTTGTCTTTTCTTTTTTCAGGTTTAAATTTTTACTATATAAAATTAGGTAATGTTCTTAAATACAATGCAAAGTAGAGGATAAATCTTAGTAAAAAAGATGATAATTATCAGTTCAAATCAACAATTCAAAATGCCCGTTTGAAGCCTCAATTCCTGCTGAGATCTGCAGCTTGCCCCTTCCTATTTTTACTATCTTTGAGTTATGAATGAAAACCTGGATCCCTCAACCGAACATCTGTCACAGGAGGAGCTCGCCATTGAGAAAGCCCTTAGACCTATTTCATTTGACGATTTTACCGGCCAGGCCCAGGTTTTAGAAAATCTGAAGATCTTTGTTGAGGCGGCTAACCAGCGTGATGAAGCCCTGGACCACACCTTGTTGCATGGCCCTCCGGGTCTGGGTAAAACTACCCTGGCGCATATTCTGGCCCATGAACTCGGCGTGGGAATAAAAGTTACCTCCGGCCCGGTACTGGATAAGCCCGGGGATCTTGCGGGCTTACTCACTAATCTGGAAGAACGGGATGTGCTTTTTATCGATGAGATCCACAGGCTGAGTCCCGTAGTGGAAGAATATTTATATTCTGCTATGGAGGACTATAAAATTGACATTATGATTGAAACGGGCCCTAATGCCCGCTCGGTTCAAATCAACCTGCATCCTTTTACACTCATTGGGGCAACTACCCGCTCCGGACTGCTTACAGCTCCGATGCGGGCAAGGTTTGGGATCACCAGTCGCCTGGAATATTATTCCACTGAGTTGTTGTCTACTATTGTACAGCGTAGTGCCCAGATACTTAAAGTACCCATTACCATGGAGGCAGCTATAGAGATTGCCGGCAGGAGCAGGGGAACACCCCGTATCAGCAATGCCCTGTTGCGCAGGGTTCGGGATTTTGCCCAGATCAAGGGAGATGGCAGTATAGGTATTGAGATCTCCAGATTCGGGTTAAAAGCCCTGAATGTGGATGCCCATGGCCTGGATGAAATGGATAATAAGATCCTGGCGACTATTATTGACAAGTTTAAAGGGGGCCCTGTAGGGATTAGTACCCTGGCCACAGCTGTTTCTGAAAATGCAGAAACCATTGAAGAGGTTTATGAACCTTTCCTGATCCAGCAGGGTTTTATCATGAGAACTCCACGAGGTCGTGAAGTAACGGAGCTGGCCTATAAACATCTGGGCAGAGTAAAGGGAGGTGCACAACCCGGACTTTTTTAATGTTGCATAAACCCAATCTTCAAATCGACTAATACAGTATTCCTTATGACCCTTTTTTCTAAAGACGAAACACCGGTAAAAGTAGAGGTTCACGGCAAACCGCTCCACTGCAGGATTTGTGATCACGACACTTTTTACAAAAGGAGATCCCAGTTGAATACCCAGTTGGCCACTTTTTTTAAAGTAGACTGGGCCAATCGCTCTGCGTATTGCTATGTCTGTGCCAAATGCAGTCATATCGACTGGTTTTTAGGGGAACAATGAAGAACCTACCCACCATATCCAGGCGGGAGGTGTTCAGGAACCGTAAGCGGATACTTAAAAATCCCCTGCCTTTCCATCGGGAAAATTTTGAAAAACTTGGAGACACCTTCAGGGTTAAAGTAATCCTGGGACCTGCAGTGGTATTCACCAGGGATGCCAGGATCATTGCCCACGTACTTCAGAAGAATCATAAGAATTATCAGAAATCGGCATTGCAAACCCGGGATCTTGCCCGGTATATTGGCAAAGGTATTCTCACGGCTACCGGGGAACACTGGCGCGTACATCGCCGGATGATACAACCCGCTTTCCACAGGAAGAAACTCGCAGGGCTCTTTGATATCATGAAAACTACAATTGCCGCTGAGCTGAAAAGGATAAAACCTGGAGAAGTTTCAGATGTATTTCCCCTGATGGGCGATCTTGCCTTTCAGGTGGTGGCCAGATCGCTGTTCAGCGGATCAGATATCACCAAACAAATGAAACGGCTGCAGCAAATTACGGAGGACAATCAGCGTATGCTGATCCAGGAAATGCGGCAACCTTATTTGAAATGGTGGTTTCACCTGAGTGGCCGGATCAAACGACATTTGAAGATGGCAGAGGAAGGGAGAAACCTGCTGAATGAGCTTATTGAACGGCGCATAGGTAGTAAGCAGCAACCGGACGATCTGCTGGATATGTTATTAACTTCCCGCTATGAAGATGGGAGCGCAATGCCCAGAAGGCAACTGATAGATGAAGTCCTCATCCTGTTTACAGCCGGACATGAAACAACTGCTAATGCTCTGAGTTTTACTCTTCACCTCCTTGCAAACCACCCCGAAATACAGGAAAAGCTATATAAAGAAGTTAATGAGGTTGATTGGGATAGTGGGGATTTGCTCGGTGAATTACCCAAATTGCAGTACACCAAACAATGTATTGAAGAAGCCCTGAGGTTGTATCCGCCTGTTTACGTTATTGACAGGGTAACGGTTCAGGAAGATAAGGCAGGAAGCCTACGGTTTCCCAAAGAAACCCTGGTGTTACTCTCCATATTTGAATTGCATCGATCCGGAAAGCATTGGGAAGAACCGGAAAAATTTAATCCGGAACGCTTTGCCCCTGATCGTAAAAAGGATCTATCCCGGGTGTATTATCCCTTTGGCGGCGGTCCCAGGATGTGTGTAGGCAATAATTTTGCCATGTATGAGATGATGATTGCCCTGGGACTAATAGCAAAGCAATATCGGCTGGAGTCGCCCTTACAGGAACTTGAATTGGATCCTTTGATCTCCTTAAAGCCAAAGTCGGTCCCCATTCGATTTCAACTCCGGCAACCCTTACATGTTTAGTAGTTGGCCAGAAATACCTTACGATTGATTGAGGTCATTGCATGTAAAATCAATAATTTGTAACTAGTTACACTAAAGGGCACTCTTTTTTTGAAAAGTTGCGGTTTTCCGTCGTATTACTATGGCTGTCAATACATTAAGAGATCCGGAAATTATAAAAAAACTAAGGGCTATTCTTGATGCCAATCTTGGAAACGAACGTTTTGGGGTCCAGGAACTGGCCAAAGAAGCAGGACTTAGCCGTTCTAGTCTTCATAGAAAAGTACACGCATATAATGGAAATTCTACTACTCATTTTATTCGTGAATACCGACTTCAAAAGGCCATGGAGCTCCTGCAAAAAGAAGATCTTACTGTTTCTGAAGTTGCCTACCAGGTAGGTTTTTCCAGTCCCACCTATTTCAACACCTGCTTCAAGGAGTATTACGGTTACCCCCCGGGAGAGGCAAAAGTTAGGGCCATTTCTAAAAAACATAAAAATGAGATCTCGGATAAGCCCTATTCACAACCACCTAACAATGACCGGATCAAGCTGCTTCACAGAAAATTGAATTATAGCAAAAGGTGGTTGGCGGTACTCGCCATAGGTATCGCGGTATTGGTAACCTGGGCAACTTCCTTTTATTTAAGCACCAGTAACAATAGTCAAGCTGTCGAAAATGACAGTTTCTCCACAAAAAATTCAATTGCGGTACTTCCTTTTAAGAATTGGAGCGGGGATTCTGGTTTGGAATACATAAGCGATGGGATGACCAATGCCGTTATAACCCGGCTTAGCTTTGTTGATAACTTAAGGGTTATCCCCTTTACCTCTGTCCAGAAATATAAATTTTCAGACAAGGACGCCCCCTCAATTGCAAAAGACTTAGAGGTTCAATATATCCTTCAGGGCAGTTTTGAGTTATCCGGAGAATTAGTAAAATTCACTTTGGATTTGATAGATGGCTATTCGAATACTCTTGTGTCTTCGGAAGACTATACCGGCGCATGGAATGAAGATGTATTCAGCATGCAGGCAGCGGCCGTAGGAGATCTCATCAGTGAACTACATGTAGATATTAAAAGCAATGAACTTATAGAAATTGAGCACCTTCCAACAGAAAATAAAGAAGCGTATGATACTTGGTTAAAAGCAAATTATCAGGCTCTTAAGTATACAAAAAAGGGAATGATGAATGCAATTATATTATATGAAGAAGCCATACGCTTGGATTCCAATTTTATAGAACCTTATATCAACCAGGCCGAATTATACGGATTAGCTGGAGCAAGCTTTGGATTGTATTCAGAAAGCGAGGCTTGGAATAATGCAAAAAAGTTACTGATAAGAGCAAATGAAATTGATAGTAACAACCTAAATGCAAAAGTAGCTTTAAATGATGGTTTATATATGTATGAGTGGGACTTTGATACCATGGAAAAATGCTATCAAACAACGAGTGCCCTCAAAGTGTTCTATTGCCTTCAAACAGGAAGATATGAGGAGGCCTTAGCTTTGATTGAAAAAAGACTTGCCACAAATCCCACAAATTCAGTTGCGATTGCCTTAAAAACACTGGCATTTTCACTAATGAAAAGATCCGAAGAAGCCATTACACTTCTAAACGAATCAGATGATTTGTATTCAGATGATTTTATTTATCTGACATTAGCATCCAGGGTTTATTTCTACCTGAAGGACTACGAAAGTTCATATGCGCTGCTTAATAAATTCATGCATATTTATCAAGAGCGCCTCCCTATAGTATTATGGATGCTTGCTGCTTGTGAATATCAGAAAGGGAATATTGAAGCGGCTGAAAAATACGTGGAAGAAATTAAAAACAAATATAAAGAAGAAGCCTCCGGAAGCCCGGCATGGTTTTTAGCTTTATACTATGCTTCCATTGGAGATCATGACACGGCCTTAATATGGCTTGAAAACTCCTATGAACGCCATGAAATGGAAATGATCTGGTTACGGGAAGAACTCCCATTAAAACCTTTACGAACCGATCCACGCTATTTAGAACTATACAATAAAGTAGGCTTCCCAATGCCCCCGAATCCTGGCTTCCCCATGCCTCCGCTTCGCGATTGATCCCGTGACACATTAATTACACACCATTGTAACTTTTGGCACCTGTTCAAAAGATTTCCAAAAAAACTTGAAATCATCAGGAACATAGCTGTTTAGTATTGCAACACCATTTAAAGGAACTTTGTTTTACAAATTAAACAAAGTATGAATCCTTAAATCGTTAGTCATGAGAAAATGGATGTTTGGCTTATTGTTTTTAGGTCTCGCCAGCCTTACGTTTGCACAGGATCGTCCAAAGGGGGATGTCCGCACAGTAGAATTAGAAGGGGTTATTTTAACTTCGTCCAATTATGCCTACCTGGCCGAAGTACAGGATGAAGCCTCTTCTGAGATAGTACAAAAGTTGGAAAGGAAAGCTGCCAACTTTGATATCAAAGAATCGCCGGTCTACAACAAGATAGACAAAGCCTATGAGGTATTCTTTTCCAACAGCAAAGGAAAAATTGTAGCTACCTATGATGAAAACGGCAAAATCCTAACGGCCTTTGAAAAGTTCGGAGACATAGTAGTTCCGGATCCAATTCGAAACACTGTTGTCCAGGCCTATCCAGACTGGAAAATGAATAGCACCAAATATCTGGTAACCTATTATCACGATAAGGGAGCTAAAAAAGTATACCATTTCCAGCTTGAGAAAAACGGCAAGAAAAAGAACCTGAAAATGACATGGGAAGGAATGGAGTTGTAGTTAAGAACGACCTTCGGTCTAATTAAATCGCCCAAACTATAATTGGGCGATTTTTTATGATTCGTTAGAAGACAGGATTGATCATTTGATTCTGTATTTTTGGAAGAGAACTGTGCCTAATAAACAAAAACATACCGAACTTATCAAAGCCGAAGCCAAACGCCTCGGCTTTTTGTCATGCGGTATCTCTAGGGCAGAGTTTCTGGAGGAGGAAGCCCCCCGCCTGGAGCGCTGGCTTAAAGAAGGGATGCAGGGGGAGATGCAGTATATGGAAAACCATTTTGATAAACGCCTAAATCCAGGCCTGCTGGTGGATGGGGCCAAATCGGTGATTTCTGTCTTACTAAATTACTATCCTGAAAAAACCCAGGAAGAGGGCACTTATAAAATATCCCGCTATGCCTATGGGCAGGATTACCACCATGTAATGAAAACAAAGCTCAGGCAGCTTCTTGAATATATAAAAGAAACAGTAGGTGAGGTAAACGGCAGGGCTTTTGTAGATTCGGCCCCAGTGCTGGACAAGGCCTGGGCGGCAAAAAGTGGTCTGGGCTGGATAGGGAAAAATAGCAACCTGCTAACCCAACAAGTGGGCTCCTATTACTTTATCGGGGAATTAATAATTGACCTGGAACTGGAATACGACAACCCTGCAACAGATCATTGCGGGAGCTGCACAGCCTGCCTGGATGCCTGCCCCACCCAGGCCATACTTGAACCTTATGTGGTAGACGGCAGCAAATGCATTTCCTATTTTACCATTGAATTGAAAAATGAAATTCCTAATGAGGTTAAAGGCCAATTTGACGACTGGATATTCGGCTGTGATGTCTGCCAGGAGGTCTGCCCCTGGAACCGCTTTTCCAAACCCCATCAGGAACCTTTGTTCCAGCCCCATCCGGAATTGCTGTCCATGGCCAAAAAGGACTGGGAGGAAATTACAGAGGATGTATTTAGAAAAGTGTTTAAAAAATCGGCTGTAAAACGAACCAAATATTCCGGATTAAAGCGAAATATTAGTTTTCTCCAATGAGGTTTTAGATGAAATAGCCCGATAAAGTCCTATATTGGAGCTTTGTTTTTGCTTTGTCCTAAAAGGCAATTCGTATAATTAACCGCACATTCAAGTGACCAATGAAAATAAAAAAACCAACCCTTAGTTTTTGGCAGATTTTCAACATGAATGTTGGATTCCTGGGGATTCAATACAGTTTTGGACTTCAGCAAAGTGCTATCAATCCGATATTCCTGTTTTTAGGTGCCTCTGAGGAAATTTTACCCATATTGAATATAGCAGGCCCCGTAACCGGTTTGGTTGTGCAGCCCTTAGTTGGTGCTATTTCAGACAAAACCTGGTCACCCCGGTGGGGTCGAAGAAAGCCATTTTTCCTTATCGGAGCCCTTTTGGGTAGTTTATGCTTATTTGCTTTTCCCCTTAGCCCCGCACTCTGGTTTGCAGTTGGACTTTTATGGATACTTGACGTGGGGAACAATATGGCCATGGAGCCCTACAGGGCTTTTGTAGGCGATAAGCTTCCGGAGAAGCAGCTCAGTATTGGTTATCAGATGCAGAGCCTGTTTGTTGGTGCTGGTATTTTACTTGCGAACGCCTCGATATTTTTATTCCAGGACTGGTTTGGCGGAGGTGAGGAAGTAACTGGTCAGGTTCCAAAATGGTTATACTATTCTTTCTTTATCGGCTCTTTTTTATCTGTCGCTACCATCTTATGGTCGGTTTTAAAAACCCCGGAAATACCACCAACTGATGAAGAACTTGCTGAAATTAACAGGCATAAGGCGTTGTCATTTTCAGAACGCTTCAAGGTCCCTTTTATAGAGATTGCCCATGCAGTTAAAGATATGCCGAAATTTATGTGGAGCCTTTCCATAGTTTATTTATTCCAGTGGTATGCGCTTTTCATTTACTGGCAGTTTATCACACCTCTTTTCAGGGCAACGATGGGATTTGATACGTCCGAAGCTGCAGCCCAGGCGGCAAAGATGAGCACCACCTATAATGTGGTAACTGCTGTGGTGGCCTTGATTTTGGTGCCGCTAACCATGAAGTTTGGTGGAAAAAAAATATATGCTCTGAGTCTTTTTGGAACGTCTATCGCCCTTTTTACCATTCCCCATATTGCAGATCCGGTTTATGTTTTATTTCCGATGGTCTTATTTGGAATCGGTTGGGCCGCTATGATGGGGATTCCCTACAGTATGGTCTCTAAAATCGTACCCCAGGAAAGGAGAGGGGTTTATATGGGAATTCTCAATATGATGATTGTTATTCCCATGGGTATACAAACGCTCACCTTTGGTCCGATCTTTAAAAACCTTCTTGGTGCAAATTCGGTCAACGCTATGTTGTTTGCAGGAGCTTGTTTTGCAATTGCAGCTACGCTTGCCCTGAGGCTAAAGGTGGTTAAAGATCCTAATGGGGAGGGGGAATAGTTCCATTATCAACTCCAATGTGGCAGATTGCCGGCAAAGGAAGTTGAGATGTAAAAC
>Ga0316201_10001713_pt1 | contig 15047 bp, 20 predicted proteins | sample CS6wburrow_MG_FD_204516 | JGI IMG/M metagenome (GOLD analysis project Ga0316201, IMG submission 204516) | Coastal sediment microbial communities from Delaware Bay, Delaware, United States - CS-6 worm burrow | ecosystem: Environmental > Aquatic > Marine > Coastal > Sediment | place: USA... | reverse complement strand
CGCCGGCGGCTTCGCCGGGTCCCAATGGATTGTCAGCCTGGGAATTGATACCGGTTTACGCTGGCATCATTTCCACGACCTGGTGTTTTTTGTCTTCCTGCCCGCACTCATTTTCGGCTCGGCCATCAGCATGGACGCTCGCCTGCTGTTACGCAACCTGTTACCCATTCTGTTGCTGTCCTTACCCCTGTTGCTGGCAGCCACCCTGCTCAGCGCCACCCTGCTGTTTTTTGGCATCGGTCACCCACAGGGTTTCCCCTGGATTTCCGCCCTGATCTGCGGCGCCCTGATCTCGGCTACCGACCCGGTTGCCGTCAGCGAACTGGCGAAGCGACTGCCGGTACCCGGACGCCTGCTCACCCTCATGGAGGGCGAAAGCCTGTTTAACGATGCCACCACCGTTGTTTTGTTCATGCTGCTGCTATCGGCTGCGATGACAGGTGAAGCGCAGATCGAACTGCTGGACGCCGGTATGGTTTTCCTCAGGCTTACGCTGGGTGGCCTGGCTGTCGGCCTTGTATTCGCTGTTGTCGCCGGCCTGCTCATTCGCTGGCTCGACCGTGCCGTCATTGTCAGCCTGCTGACCGCCTATGGCAGTTATCTGATTGCCGAAACCCAGTTGCAGGTCTCCGGCGTTATGGCCTGCCTGGGCTGCGGCCTGTTACTCAGTCATATGCTGCGCCGTTTAAAGACAGACCAGTTGCAACAGGCGAATGCCTGGTGGGACCAACTTGGCTGGATCGCCAACAGTTCCGTGTTTCTGCTATCCGGTGCCACCATAACGCTGCTGATGTTTGAACAACGCTGGCTGGCCATGCTGCTGGGTATCGGTGCAGCGATCGTCACCCGCAGCATGACGGTGTGGATAGCGGGCGGCCTGGCTTCGGCCATCCCGCGCCAGCAGGCCGTCAGCAACGCCTATCGCATCATGATGTCTGTGGGCGGACTGCGAGGGGCTGTCACACTGGCACTGGCGCTGTCTCTGCCGCTCGAACTGGAAGGCTGGTGGACCGTACAATCCATCGCCTACGGCGTTGTGTTGTTCTCCCTGTTCGTACAGGCGCCCGGCATCGAACCCCTGTTTAACAGGCTGCAGAGAAATGGCTACATGTAAACGAACCCGCTTTCGATCAAACGCTCGACTTCACCGGGCCCATACGGCACCTGGCGCAGGAACGACGGCACTTCGTCGCTGGCAATACCGAAATTACGCATCTGTGTCTCACAGATACTGATCTCCACCCCACCCAGGGCAGCAAGTTTGGCGGCGTGGTCGACAATGCCTTTGTATTTGTCGTAGTTTTTTATGGCAAAGAATTCGACTTCCGGACCATGCAGCACCAGGTTGACCAGCGGCGCCTGATCACCCGTGCGCGGACGATCGAGCAGCTGTTCAATACGGGTGAACAGTATCTCCAGCTCTTCCGGCGTATGCACACTTATGTCAGCGACACGATCCGCTTGCGCCTCTGCCGGCGGTGGCACAATAGGCTCCAGTTCAGTGTGCACGGGTTCGCCCTGTTGCGATGATTGCCGCTGCTCCTTCAACAGCACAGTGACAGCGAGCCAGAAAACCGCCGTGACAAAAACCAGTATCAACAGCTTACGCAACATCAACACAACCCTGGTAACAGTAAGTGTCCTGGCCGGCGAGGACAATATCGAATACACTGACATGTTGTCTCAGCCGGCAGCACAGCGCAAGCATATCCGCTACAATGGCGGCTTCAAATGACACCAGACCAAGGCCATGGCCCGCTATCCGACACAATTAGAGGATTCAGCCCGCAGGCAGGTGGCCGCCTGGTTGTTGCTGTGCTGCGCCATGATCTTTGCCATGGTGATTGTGGGTGGCGCGACGCGCCTGACCGGCTCGGGATTATCCATGGTCGAATGGGACCCTGTCTTCGGTGTGCTCCCACCCCTCAACCAGGAGGAATGGGAGGATGTTTTTTCCAAGTACCGGGAATCGCCGGAATACCAGCAAGTCAATATTGGCATGGACCTGGAGGGGTTCAAATCAATCTACTGGTATGAATTTATCCACCGCCTGCTGGGACGCTCGATAGGCACGGTATTTCTGCTGCCGTTCCTGTACTTTCTTGCCCGCCGCATGCTGACCCCGCGGCTCATTCCGCGACTGGCACTTGCTTTCGTACTCGGCGGTCTACAGGGGCTGCTGGGATGGTACATGGTAAAAAGCGGGTTGATCGATCAACCCCGCGTCAGTCAATACCGGCTGACGGCTCACCTGAGCCTGGCGCTGATCATCTACTGCTATCTGTTGTGGCTGTTACTCGATTTGCTGTTCCCGCCACAGCAAATGGATACCGCCCGCAACGGTGGCCGCAAGGCCGCTCTGGTGCTATTCGCCCTGGTGGCAATAACGATCGCATCGGGTGGTTTTGTTGCCGGCCTCAAAGCCGGTTTCGCCTATAACACATTTCCCAAAATGGGCGACCAGTGGCTGCCACCCGCCGGCTGGATACTGCAACCCGGGTGGCGCAATCTGTTTGAGAACATTGCCACTGTTCAGTTCGATCATCGTGTGCTGGCGACACTGACGCTGTTTTCCGTACTCTGGTTCTGGGTTTACTCGGTGAGAAGATCGTTACCGTCCAGGGTACGTTTCGGCATCCATGCGCTATTACTGGTTGCCATCGCCCAGGTGATCCTGGGAATCTCGACACTGCTGCTGCACGTACCCGTTGCACTGGGCGTCATCCATCAGGCTGGGGCCTTGACCCTGTTGACGGTTACCCTGTTTATCAACCACCAGCTGCGCGCCCGATAATACGCCGCACAAGCGATGCGCGAGGCCGGCGACGGGGGCTCAAAGACTCGCGAAATACGCCGCCAGGTTTTCGATATCAGCATCACTCAAGGGCTTGGCCATCGGCGTCATCATTGGATCTGATCGGCTACCATCGCGGAACATTTTTAGCTGTTTCGCCAGGTAGGCACCTTTCTGTCCGGCCAGATTCGGCCACAGCGGATTGGCGCTGATACCATTGGCGCCGTGACAACCGCTACAACTGGCTGCCCTGATTTTACCGGCCGCCACGTCGCCCGCCAGACTGGCATTGGCCGTGACGAGCAGCAGGCTGGCGATAGAAGCTGCGAGAATCTGTTTCATGCGGATCCCCCTTAAAAGACAACGACAAAAACATGGCACTTATTCTGGCAGACCCGCCAGGAGATGTAAATCTCCCTTAAACAGGGATTTTGCCGCACAGCGGAGCTGTGCCGTCACGAAACCACCTTAGCGATAGCAAGGTCATTTCGATTGCCATGCAAAACACGGAAATTCTGGATCTTTTATTTCCGTGTCTTCAATGGTCAATGCCAACGCTGTCCGATAAGCGCTCAGGACAGCTGGTCGCGCACCCTCTCGAGCTTGGCCCGAACTTCGCCGGCCAGCTGCTCGATACCACCCTGCTCGACCAGACTGAGGACGGCATTGGGGTCCATAAACGCGACTGTTATTGCGCCGTTATCTTCCTCTCGAACCACGACATTGCAGGGCAACAGCAAACCGATATCCGGTTCAGCATTGATCGCCTGATTGGCCAGCTTGGGATTACAGGCACCGAGAATCTTGTAGGGCCTGCGATCCACATCGATTTTCTTCTTCAGGGTTGCTTTCACGTCAATCTCGGTCAGCACACCGAAACCTTCGGTTTTAAGGGCTTCAGTCACCTTGTCGACCGCTGCGTCGAAACCGCAGGACATCTGAACACTAAATCCGTACATTGCATCACTCCCATTTCAAACAGAGCGGAATTGTACCGGATTTAGCCTGCAGGGCGCGATTCACGTAGGATGCGCGCATGGACAAGATCGAGGCACGCTACTGGCAGGATCCGCTGTTTTTCGCTGCCCTGGCTGCGGCCCTGCTGTACTGGCTGGCGCTCTACCTGATCACACAACCCGAGGTGGATGCGGGCTGGCCGTTTCGTCAACCGCTTCGTTTCTTATACCCGGCCCTGCTGTATCCGGTTGTCGAAGAATGGATTTTCCGCGGTTTCGTGCAGGAATTTGCGCACCGGCGACTGCCTCCCTGGAGACTGGGCCCGCTGAGCCATGCCAATATAGTGACCAGTCTGCTGTTTACCGCTCTGCATTTCATTAATCACCCACCACTGGCGGCAGCCATGGTCTTCATTCCGTCGCTGGTATTCGGCTTTTTCAAGGACCGCAGCGGCCAGCTGGCCGCACCAACGCTGCTGCACATTTTTTACAACAGTGGCTATTTCTGGCTATTCACCCGCTAAACGAAACGGGGCCCGCAGGCCCCGTTGGAAAAACTCCATACGGCCAGGAGTTACATGACGCCGAGCGGCCGGGTAAAGGTGTAAGCGGCGGGCTCTTTCACCAGCGTATCGAAAGATTCTCCAAAGTTTCCGCCCAGGGCGCTGAACGGCGACATGACAATGAAGGTTGCCGTGGTCAGTACGGTACCGACCAGCATAAACGGCCGCATCAGGAAGGCATCGGCCATCATTTCACCCCCTGTCGGCTCGGTACTGTCTAACATATAGTCATAAGAAGCTGCGCTGGCAGCCGCAGGCAGGCCCAGTGAGGTCATGGTTAACATAACAGCCATCAGGTAACTTGCCAGTTTTTTTGAGATTATCCGCATGATCTGTGTCTCCTGTGCACACGCCCCAACGGGGTTAAATCAATATTATAGGTTATCCGGACAAGCAGACCCCGGCACAGCCCGACCGGATCAACCGAATCCCGTATCTTTGGCCCTTATCGGCAATCCGGCAGGAATATTAACGACTTCAGTCGCAGATTCACTTTACCCATAACACGGACCCGGGCGGCGAACCCGCGTTTTCCATAAAAATATTTAATGGCGGTGGTTTTGAGAACCCTGTCAGGTGGGTCTCACAGCGGCAATCCGAGGCTCCAAAACCGGCAACCGGCAGCCACGCACCCGCTAACCCCGGCAGCACGCCGGCCCAGTGGTGCTCAAGGCGCTGGCTGCCGTAACCGACCCAGGCGCCCTGTACCTGGCTGACACTGATCAGATAATCGATGTGCCAGCGCATCTTCTTGCGCCGCCTGAAGTGGCGTCCGAGTCGCGCCCTGATGCCACCCGGGCCGAACGCGCTGCCCACATAAGCATAGTGCCCCACTTTGAAGGCGATGACACCGAGACTGCCGACGCGAATTCGTCGGGCTCTCTGAAGGTTTAACCAAACGATATAGGTACCGCCCTGCGGCTGGAGAACCTGCTCAACGTCAGGACGATTCAAATCACCACCAACGTGGGAACAAAATCTGTCCTTCGGCCGGTTGGCGCTCTTCGGGTGACTTGCACCTGTGCCGGAACACGAAACGACGCATCCGGCCGAAGGACAGATTTTGCACGGTCACGACATAGACCCTGTTGGAAGCCTCTCGCCAGTCAGCCGCCACAAGGCTTCCTGATACTTCTCAGCGGTTCGCTGAATAATATCATCGGGTAATTTTGGCCCGGGCGGAGTTTTATCCCAGTCCAGGGTTTCCAGATAATCACGCACAAACTGCTTGTCGAAACTGGGTGGGCTGATACCTGCGCGGTATTCGTCCTGCGGCCAGAAACGGGAGGAGTCGGGCGTCAACGCTTCATCGATCAGCACCAGCTCGCCATCTTCATCCAGTCCGAATTCAAACTTGGTATCGGCGATAATGATGCCACGCTGCGCGGCATAGCGGGCCGCCTCGTTATAGATCTGCAGACTCACCTCACGCACCCGGGAAGCCAGCCTGGCCCCCAGCAGATCCTCCGACCGGCCATAATCAATATTGATATCATGGTCGCCCAGTTCCGCCTTGGTGGACGGTGTGTAGATGGCCGCGGGCAACTGATCGGCCAGCTGCAACCCGTCCGGCAGACGAATACCACACACCGCACCGCCTGCCTGGTAATCTTTCCAGCCGGAACCGATCAGATAACCGCGCACGATGGCTTCCACCGGCAAGGCCTTCATTTTTCGCACCACCACGGCCCGGCCTTCCACCAGTTCGCGTTCGTCAGCATCGGGCAATACCGATTCGAGTGCGACATCAGCCAGGTGGTTAGGGACCAGCGACCGGGTACGTTCGAACCAGAAAGCGGAGACCGCGGTGAGTACCGCCCCCTTGCCCGGAATCGGATCAGGAAGCACCACGTCAAAGGCGGATAAACGGTCAGTGGTCACGATCAGGAGATGGTCTTCACCAACACTGTAAACATCGCGCACCTTGCCACGAGCAAGCAGTGGCAGGCTTCGCAGGTGGGTCTCGAATAATACATCACGCATGCAGGTATCCTGTTGTGGTGGAGTGGCTCCCGGAGCAGAAGGGCATTGTACCGGCGGCGACAGCGGGCGGCGAATGTTGCGCGCAGAATCTGGCCCGCTACACGTGGCGGCTGTCGGCTGCAATGTTACAATGCGCATTTTGCTGATTGTCGGGGTACACCGTGGGACCCAGTAAAGTCGGTTTGGTAATGGGCAGTAACAGCGACTGGGATGTCATGCAGGCAGCCGCCGAACAGCTGAAACACTTCGCTGTCGACTTCGAAGCACGTGTTGTCTCGGCACACCGAACACCCGATCTGCTGTTTGAATACGCCTCCAGCGCCCGAGCGCGCGGCCTGGCCTGCATCATTGCCGGTGCCGGGGGGGCCGCGCATCTGCCGGGCATGCTGGCTGCCAAAACCACGCTGCCGGTTCTGGGTGTCCCGGTTCAGTCCCGACATCTGAAGGGCATGGATTCATTGCTGTCCATTGTACAAATGCCCAAAGGGGTGCCGGTCGCCACTTTCGCCATCGGCGCCGCCGGGGCAGCTAATGCCGCCCTGTATGCGGTCAGTCTGCTGGCCCTCAACGATGCGGAAATGGCCCGCAAACTGGATCAGTTCCGCGCCGAGCAGACAGAAATGGCGTTGAACATGGCATTACCCCCGCGCTCGTGATTCTGCCGGATTCGATCCTGGGCGTGCTGGGCGGCGGCCAGTTGGGGCGCATGTTTACCGTTGCCGCACGCAGCATGGGTTACCGGGTCTGGATTCTGGACCCGGATGCGAACAGCCCGGCGGGCGCTATCGCCGATCGCCACCTTCGCGCCGAGTACCGGGATGAAGCGGCACTCAGTCTAATGGGCGAAAACTGTGCCGCTGTTACCACCGAATTCGAAAATGTCCCGGCGGAAACACTGCAATTTATAGAGTCCCGGGTGCCGGTTCGACCCTCGTCTAAAGCCGTCGCCATTGCCCGTGATCGTATCCTGGAGAAGACCTTTATCCGCGAACAGGGACTAGCCACAGCCCCGTTTTTTCCTATCCAGAAAGAAGATGACCTGGCCCACGCCTGTCAACAGCTCGATATGCCCGCGCTGTTAAAGACGGCCCAGCTGGGCTACGACGGCAAGGGCCAGGTAGCGGTCACCAATGCCGATGAAGCCCGGCTGGGTTTTCAACAATTAGGGGCGAAACCCTGCGTACTTGAAGAGCGTGTACCGTTGGAGCTTGAACTGTCGGTCATTCTTGCCCGCAGCGTCACTGGTGAAATCGCGATATTCCCGGTCGGCGAGAACAATCACGTCAATGGCATTCTCGATACCACCTGCGTACCGGCACGCGTTGGCGACGGAATTGCTGTGCAAGCCAATCACATGGCACGCCAGCTGGCGGATGCCCTGGACTACTGTGGTGTGCTGGCTGTTGAATTTTTCCTCACCCAGGACGGTGAGTTATTGATTAACGAAATGGCACCACGTCCGCATAACAGTGGACACTATACGATTGATGCCTGCCTGAACTCGCAGTTTGAACAGCAGGTACGCAGCCTGTGTGGGCTGCCACCGGGCTCAACCGCCCTGCTGTCACCGGCGGTGATGGTCAATATTCTGGGTGATTGGTGGCATGAAGGCGCACCGCCACCCTGGGAACGTCTGTTCAACCACCCGCAAGCCAAACTACACCTCTATGGTAAACAGCATGCGCGTGTCGGTCGCAAGATGGGACACTATGACTGCCTGGCTGCGGAACTGGATGAAGCACTAGAAGAGGCGGAACGGGTGCGTATGGAACTGACCGGCCGATTATAGTCCATTGACAGGAGCGCCGTATGCTGCAACTCACTCTTATTCGTCACGCCAAGTCGAGCTGGGAGAATCCGGCGCTCAGCGATTTCGACCGTCCGCTGAACAAACGCGGAAGGAAGAATGCCCCGCTGATGGGAAAGGTCATACGTAAGCTCGGCCTGGTCTTCGAGCAGATCGTCTCCAGCCCGGCATTGCGCGCCATCACGACGGCACGCCTGATAGCCGAGAAACTGGGTTTCCCGGAGCAGGACATTGAGCAGCGAGCTGATTTATATGGCGCCTCCCTGGACGCACTGCTGGACTGTGTGAGTTCACTGGACAATCGGTATTCGAAGATCGCCATGGTCGCTCACAATCCCGGGATCACCGCTCTCTGCAATCACCTGACGGGTAAATCGATCACCAACCTGCCGACCTGCGCCGTTGCCCTCATCGAATTCGACCTCGATGACTGGCGGGCGGTAGACCAGGATACCGGCAGACTGACACTGTATGAGTACCCGCGAAAATATATGGACTGATCGGGATTTCCTGAAATCTTACCCGCGAAGCTCTAATCGCCGCAGGGCGCGCCATGCGCAACGCTAAATTACAGGGTGCAAACAGCGCACCCCACCAGACGAATCGCTAGCCCTCCAGCCTGCGGCGGTTATGGAACTCGAGCCTGTTTCCGTACTGGTCTTTGCGCAGACGGGTAAAGGCGGCATTGTCAATCCGTGCCCGGTACCAGGCGATGGGATCGGTATTGAGAATATAGCCGAGTACCGCACGGACCACCCCGGCGTGCGCAACCACCAACACATGGTCGCCGCGGCAATCGGACAGGATATCCTCCAGTGCCTCGGCAACCCGCTGCCCGAAGTCCTCCAACGCTTCCGCACCCGCCGGCCGGTTACGACAGGGATCCCGGTAAAATGCTTCGTATTCCGCCCGATTACGACTGATAATCTCATCCGGGCTGAAACCCTCCCAGCTGCCGAAAGCGACCTCGCGCAAACGATCATCGGTACTGAATTCAAGCCCGCAGCGATGTGCCACCGCTTCGGCAAACGCGCTGCAACGCCGCATCGGTGAACTGATGATACGCTGCCAGGGCGGTCGATCACCAACCGCGTCCCACATCTGCTGCCAGCCTTTTTCACTCAGCGGGTCGTCGACTGCATTACCCCGATAGCGGCGACCACCCTCCGGTTCGCCGTGACGCATAAAATCTATAAACGTTTCTTTCACTATTGATTGGTTGACATGGTGCATCGAAAATCACATCGAGCCGGCAGGGCAGAGCACTTGCTTTGTCTTTATTAAAAGGCGCCCAGCATTTCAACGATTCGATGAATCCATTCGTCACTACCGGGCCGGCCGGATTATTATGGAAAGGCGCAATTGGCTTGCAAGGGTCTCAGCCTAATCATTGTCTTTCAGCTCAGGATCCCAACCTGCGGCACGCGCTTTCTGCATGGCTTTGTTCTGGATTCGCATAAATCGCTCACGCAGGTCATCGGGCAGGTTATTGACCAGGAATCCATATTGTTCCCATTCCTGATTCACCTTGCGCCACAGATCTTCTATAGCCCCGGTTGACCACCCTTCACAGGTTTCCGATTCGTCGAGCAGCCCGAAAACCCAGGCGTCACGAATAATCCGGCCAGAGGGAGTCATGCCACCATCGATATCTTTGTCGATACCGACATATCGCTTGGCTGCCCTGTCTGCCCGCTTGGTGTTCATAGACAAAACTCGTTGGTGCTCATTCAATGCGTTGCAATAAACCGTATCTGATAACCGGACATGCAACGAATTCAGTTTACTGCTCGATCATCTGCTCGAGGGAGCAAAACGATATCAGAAATCTCACCGCCGATATAGGTGAACGGGCGCTGTTTAGCGGATTACCGGGCTTACTACAAGGGTATTCGATCCGGTGAGTATTAGAGATCCAACCTGCGAAACCGCGGATCCGCGACACGACACCGAACAGACATGCTGGGCAAAACCTCGGACAGCACCAACCCTGTACCGGTCAATAATTCTGCTGACATTCTCTGAATGCTATCACTTGTCATAGCCACGACATGATGGATAACGACAACAATAAAATATCCGGCCCATCACTCGGTTCTGCCGGGTAATTGTTTGACGCGTTACGCTCTGACCACCTTCGTGGCAATCTCTTCGGCGGATTAACCGCAGCGCTTATTGCCTTGCCTATGGCACTGGCATGCGGTGTAGCATAAGGCGCGGGGCCGGAGGCTTCAATGAATCCGACTACCTGTGCGACCGCAGTTTGAGACGGATGCATCCAGTCAAACGGCGAACGCCTGGGTCAGGCCAGCAGAAGGGGCAATCCCGATTTGAATCGGGCGTGAGGCGGACTTGGCGTCGTGCCTTCCGATTCACTTGATACATAGATAATCATCTATGGAATTTCCGACAAATTTCAATTTCTATCAATAGAATGAATGCCCTAAGCTAGCCGTCCTGTATGTCGCACCGGCCAAATCACATACTTCTGTATTTCAATAAGTTATCTTTAACTGCACAGGTGCTGCTCGTTGTCGCCCGATTCTGCTGACGGCTTGATGAGCGGCTTTTGAGACAAGACTGACACATCAACTGCATGATAGAGCTCAGAACCTACGTCTACGTCGACGCATTGCAGCCGCAACTGGCCGAGTACATGGCGACGGTATCGCAGGGTTTCCTGCCGGTACCTGGCGATGCCTGCCTGTGGGTCGAGGTCTCACCGGGCATGGCTGTGCACCGGCTGACAGACATTGCCTTGAAAGCGACCCGTGTGCACCTGGCGCAGCAGGTGGTGGAGCGCGCCTTTGGTTCCATGGTGATCCATCAGCGTGATCAAAGCGACGTCCGCGAAGCCGGTCGGATAATCTTGTCCCATATGAAAGCGGACGTATCCGATCGCGTCTCACCGCGCATTGCCTGGTCGGAAACCATACGCGGCATGACACCGGATCATACTGTTCTGATCAACCGACAGGATCGCCGTGGCTCGATGATACTGCCAGGCCAGAGTATGTTCATTCTCGAAACCGAGCCGGCCGGTTATGTCGTCTACGCGGCAAACCAGGCGGAAAAAGCCGCCAATATCACCCTGATCGATGTTCGCGCCGTCGGTGCGTTCGGCCGCCTGACACTGTCGGGTCGTGAGGGCGATGTCGACGAAGCCGCCGCAGCGGCTATCGCCGCGATCGAAAACCCTTCCGGCACCTGATTTACAAACTATCCTTTGATATATAACAATGCATCGCCAGGAACTACTCGCCCTCTTGTCAGCGTATCAGACCCGCATGATCGATGAGGCGGCTTTCGTCGCGCGCACACGCCATTTCGTAGAACAGCATACCGATTGCTTTGAACGTGACCTGGCGCCAGGTCACGTAACAGGATCGGCTTGGGTCGTTAACCCGGACCGTACCCTGGCGCTCATATTGCACCACCGAAAACTTGACCAATGGTTCCAGCCCGGCGGACACGCCGATGGCGACAACGATATCGTCCGCGTGGCGCTGAAAGAAACCGCTGAAGAAACGGGCGTTGAGCCCTCGCATATCCGTCTGGTCAGCGAAGCAATATTTGATGTCGATATTCACAAAATCCACGCCGCTCATCAGGATCCCACGCACCTGCATTATGATATTCGCTTCCTGGTGGAGATGGATGACGACATACCCATTCCCGGCAACGACGAATCACACGAAATACGCTGGGTACACCTTTACCAGGTTTCACGCTTCAATAACAACCGGTCGACTTACCGGATGGTGGAAAAAACTCGCCACATGCGGGTGTACTAGGGCCTGTTAACCCTTTCCGTGTTTGCGCACCGGTGCCTGTTTTTCCTCCCCGGCCGAATCTTCCATAAACTCCGACAGGGAAGGCCACACGGCCTCCAGTTTCTTGCGCAGATGCAATTCACATTTGAGCGCAAAATCGAGAAATGCCTTCGCCACCAGGGACAATTCCTTATCCTTCGGGTAGACCAGGTACCACTTGCGTTGAATCGGAAAGCCTTCTACATCCAGCACAGCGACCGGCCCCTTGGTGCCCTCCAGTGTCAAGGTATGCAATGACAGTACTGAAAGACCCAAGCCACCGACAATGGCGTGCTTGATCGCTTCATTGCTGCCCAGTTCCATACGTACCTTCGGCTGCAAGCCTTTTTCCTCGAATACTTTCAGGATCGCATCGCGTACACCTGAGCCACGCTCGCGCAGGAGAAAGGGTTCCTCCAGAATTCGGGATAGCGGAATCTTTCTCTTGGACACCAATGGATGGTCTTGTCTGGCCATGACGACCAACGGGTTTGGTGCAAAGGGATAGGTCTCGACTTCTATACCACCTTCCGGTGGCTGCCCCATGATATACAGATCATCTTCGTTGGCCTGGATGCGCTCAATAATCCGGTTTCTATTGGTCACCTTGAGTGCGACATCGATGCCAGGATATTCGTGACAGAAATCGCCCAGCACGCTGGGTACAAAATACTTCGCCGTGGTGATAACACCCAGGCGCAGACGACCGCTCTTGATCCCCTTCAGATCCGCAAGTTTCATCTCTAGATTCGACAGGGTTTCGAAGATGCGACGGCATGACTGGTATAGCTCTGTACCGGCCTCGGTGGGTTTGAAAGTACGCCCCACGTGCTCGAACAACGGCAAGCCCATCGCATCGGCCAGTTTCTTGGCCTGCATGGACACCGTCGGCTGGGTCAGAAACAGCTCTTCAGCAGCCCGGGTGAAGCTGCCCAGCCGCACCGTAGCCTCAAAAATCTGTAATTGCCGCAACGTCGCATGGCGAATCAGGTGATCGGGCATGGAGGCTGGTGACGTGCCGCCCTTGTCACTCACAATTGACATGATTGTCTTGCCTCAAGGTTTTCAAACACCGGCAATGCTCGGGGACATACCGACCACTATCGGTTTGAGTGCACATAACGAACCATTACGGTCGCGAGCTTGCCAATGTGCTGACAGGAGAGATAACCGGAAACTTCCGCGGCTAGTGTGCCACGAAACGTACGGTATTGGAAACCAAACCCCGGTGGAATGCCTCGCATACCTGCTGCTGAAATACAGCAGACATCCATTCCCAGATCATTAATCGGGTTTTTATCCAGCCGCCTGGATCAAGCGAACCGGTCGGAGAGTGCCGCGCGTAGCGAAAGGGCGGATCCGGGCATTGTACCCAGCATCCTCGGGGCATTTAATCCGGCCAGACGCGACCACCGCAGGAATAGGGATCGACATTAGCCGTGGCTGTGCGCCTGCTTTTTGTCGCCGGCTTGCGAGTTCGTGCTCTGGTTGTTGTTTTAGCGCTTCTTGCCGGAGCAGCCTGCACGGGCTTAGCAGCGCCGGCCTTGGTTTTACGAATCGAAGCGACGAGTTTGTCGCCGGTCTTATCAGTTTCGCTCATCAGACAATAACCTCATTAATCAATTGCAGGATTTCCTCGCTGGCATCTTTGCCACGACTACCAAGATCGTGCACGCTTTTCCCTTCCAAAGCGCTGGACCGGTAAGCAACGCGGCGGCGAATGGGCGTGTCGGCTGCCGGTAATCCAAGTTCCTCCAGCCCCTGGCGAATAATCCGCGAGAGCCGTGTGCGCGGTTCGAGCTGGTTGATAACCAGCACTGCTTTGAGGTCGGGGTTTTTTTCACGCGCCGCTTCCACTTCGCGTTCAATATACACCGTTGCCCACAGATCCAGCGGCGATGGCTGCACCGGAATCAGTGCCAGGTCAGTCAGGCGTAGCGCTTCCTGCGTCTGTTGTGCTTCTACCGAAGGGGGACAATCAATGAGCAAGTAATCGTACTGGTTGGCCTGTTGCCTGGCCTTGAAGGTCAAACCGGCTACGGCGTCAAAAACCGGCAGCGCGTTGTTACGGGCACTCATGGCACGCCATTGAAGGGAAGACCGTTGCGGATCGGCGTCAAGAATAGCCACCCTGCCATAGCGTTCCAGTCCAGTGGCAAAATTAACCGTCAAAGTGGTTTTGCCGGCCCCACCTTTGTTACTAACAAGGGCGATAATCGTCACAACCCGCCTCAGTCGGCAGAAGGTTCTTGTTTCAACCTGTCCAGATCCTCGGCAAACCGGCGTCGCGCCTCATCGAGCGTTTCGCTGCCTTCGGCGACATGAATCGTCATGTTAACATAGTCCCGGCCAAACCCCATATCCGGGTAAAGGCCTTCGCGTTCGGATAATGCGGCTGCGCGATCAAGAAAGTCACGTAAACTCTCATAGTCGCTGAACTCGTAGCGTTTTTCCAGCCTAGAAGGGCGATTTCGTTCCTTCCACTGATCACTCATCACTAAGCTCATCTAGAAGCTGGCGCCACGTATTCTCGGGTCAATGCTTGGCTGTTCAAGCTCTGCGAGCCAGTGTGCCAGTTCCCGACTGTGCTGCTTTTCCTCTTCGAGAAGTTCCTCGAAAAACAGGCGGCCTTCGTGATTAGCGCTACGTGCACAATGGGTCGCGGCATTCGCATAGAGATTCACAAGCTCATCTTCGAAAGCCCGATCATACTCCAGTAAATCGCGCAGGTCGCGTCCCAGTTTGACCGGGCGTAATTGCGAGGCATTGGGTGCCACGCCAAGCGCCAGCATACGGCTGATAATCCGCTCGACATGGCCCATCTCTTCCTGCGCCTCGTGGCGAAACCGCTTGGCGGGCTCGTCCAGACCCCAACTGGTTACCAGCCGTGCCTGGGTAGTATAGAGCTGTACAGCCGACAGCTCCATACTCAGGGCACGGCCCAGATAACCAAGCACGCGTTCATCAGCACCGGTAGGCATCATCAAACCCTGTTCAGTTACCCTGCAAACCTGCTGATCCGGCGAGCCGGTCAGCCTCGAGCCGGGCGATTATCTCCGGATCCCTCAAGCACCGGTTCGACCTCCCGATGTGGACGGGCGATGATGTGCGCCGCCACCAGGCCGTCACCGA
>Ga0316201_10001712_pt1 | contig 15048 bp, 15 predicted proteins | sample CS6wburrow_MG_FD_204516 | JGI IMG/M metagenome (GOLD analysis project Ga0316201, IMG submission 204516) | Coastal sediment microbial communities from Delaware Bay, Delaware, United States - CS-6 worm burrow | ecosystem: Environmental > Aquatic > Marine > Coastal > Sediment | place: USA... | reverse complement strand
TAAACACTGATCAATTTGCCATCTGATGTGAATACTCGTAATGGTATCTGGAGTTGTATATCACGGAGGGTTTCAACGTCTGGAAGATCTTTAGAAACAACAAGGTAGGTGATGATAACCGTGGATAGCCCCAACACAAATGCGACGAGCAGAATGCGAAATATTGAACGAAGTACTTTTTTCAAAACTTTATCCTGCTATGCTTAGCGACATAAAATGGAATTTTAGTTGATATATCCTTCTCCGGATAGCGGGAGAAGGGACAGAAAGTTACACGCCGCATCAGACAGGGAAAGAGTCGGTTATGACGAGTGTTGACAACTCACCAATCCAGTCGTTCCCCACTGTAAGCTATTTGGCAGTCGTTTGCCGGTGTGTAAACATTTTATGCTCCAAAATGCCACAAGGTGTTTGAGTATTTCGGAGTTTTCTGTTAAAAACTGCTATAAGAAGTCTCACTAAACCATTGGCATGGAAAAAGAATGGGGGAGTCTTGAAACTGTTTGGAAAAAAAACAGATCCAGTTATAGGGCTGGATATTGGCTCGACAGGCGTACGTTTGTTGCAATTGTCCAGTCATGGGTCCGGATACAGGGTTGATCACTTTGCTGTAGAGCCTCTCGGCGAAGGCGTTGTGGTTGATAAAGCTGTGCAGGATGTTGAAGCAATCTCGACCGCCATCTTAAAGGCGATCAAGAGCTCGGGCACACGTGCCAAATCCTGTGCAATCGCGGTTTCCGGTTCGGCCGTTTTCACCAAGACTATCAGTTTGCCGGCAGATCTTGCCGACGCCGATATTGAAAGTCAGGTGCAAATAGAGGCCAATCAGTACATACCCTTTCCTCTTAATGAGGTCAGTCTCGATTTCGAAGTGCTGGGGCCTTCCCCACGTAACGCGGATCTGATTGATATTCTGCTGGCTGCCAGTAAGAGTGAAAATGTTGAAAGCCGTCAGGATGCTATTGATACGGCAGGTTTGAAAACGAAAGTTGTTGATGTAGAGGCTTTCGCGATTGCAAACGCATTTGAACTGATTCGTAAACGTGATGGTGTAAACCGCGTTGATGCCGTAGGGCTGTTTGACGTCGGCTACGACCAGACTACACTACTGGTGATTAAGGGTGGTCAGGTCATCTATACCCGTGATCACCCCTTTGGTGGTCATCAGTTACTGGAAGAAATTCAGCGACGCTATGACATGACCGCAGAACAAGCGAGTTTTTTTGAGCGCGATGAAGGAACGCCAGAAGATTTTGAGGAAGAGGTGTTGGAGCCATTTCAGCTAAACATCGTTCATCAGATCAGCCGAGCGTTACAGTTTTATGCCTCCAGTAACGAGTACTCCAATATCGGTACAATTTACCTGTCAGGTGGAACCGCAGCACTTAAAGGCCTGGCTTCCATGGTTCAACAGGAACTTGGAATGACAACCCGGATTGCCGACCCTGTCACTGGCATGGATATTGCCAGCAATGTGTCGGTGAATACGCTAAAGCGTAATGCCAACAACCTGATGATAGCCATGGGCTTGGCTTTGAGAGGGTTTGACTGATGGCCAGAATCAATTTATTGCCATGGCGGGAAGAAAAACGCAGGGAAAGACAGCGTTCGTTTATGTCTTCCTTACTATTGACCGCCATTCTGGGTGTTCTCCTGGTATTTTTTGCGGGTTTTGTATTTGACCAGAAAATTTCTCATCAACAATCGAGAAATCAGAAGGTTCAGAGAGAAATCCAGGAACTGGAAAGCCGGATTACACGAATTGAGCAACTGGAGAGGACACGCGCGCGCCTGATTTCACGTAAACAGGTTATCGAACGCTTGCAGGCCAGTCGTTCCACGACAGTAGAATTGCTGGACAAGCTGGCAAAATCAATTCCAGTAGGCGTAACCCTCACCACCATTCGACAGCAGGGTAGTAACCTGACACTGGTAGGCACCAGCCAGTCCAACGCGAGGGTATCAGCTTACCTGAGGGAATTGGACAAAAATGATTTATTCATAAACCCCCAGCTTGATTATGTGCGGACATCGGCTAAACCGGTTTCCGCCACTGAATCTTATGAGTTCAGCATTAACGTGAATTTGCGCCCACCAAAATCTACCGAAGAAGACAATGTCTTTGATGACCCGGATATTCAGGGAGAAGCGGAATGATTTTTGAAGACCTCAGAAATGCTGACTTTTCGGATCTTGGCAATGCGCCGGGAACGGTTCGGTACACTTTGCTTTTGTTCGCGCTGGTCCTGCTTCTTGTCGCGGGTTATTTTCTTTTGATAGATGACAAAAAGATTGAACTGGAGCAAACCCGTCAGCAGGAGTTGGCGCTATTGGCTGATTTTGAATTCAAGCAGCAGAAAGCCGCAAACCTGGAGGCTTATGAAAAGCAACTGGTTGATATGCAGGAACTGTTAACAACCATGTTCCGACAGCTACCTAACAGGACCGAAATGGACAAACTGTTGGTGGATGTTTCACAGACTGCCTTGGCCGCGGGTATTGAAGTACAGCTATTTGAACCACAAGCGGAAACTTTCAATGACTTTTATGCAGAACGGCCAATCGTTATCAGGATGTTGGGCGACTATCACGAGTTCGGAGAATTTGTCAGTGGGGTAGCAGCGTTACCCCGGGTGGTGATCCTGACCATGCATGATATTTCTTTGAAACGTGCGGGCGCGAGCCAGAGCCGTTACGGTAGTTCGGAAGGTCGCCTGATCCTGGAAGGGAGGGTTAAGACCTATCGTTATGTCGATGAAGAAGAAGTCGCTCAGAGAGCGGCGGAGCAAGCACCATGAAACGTATTGGTAAACAGGTACGATATGTTGCCGGCCTGGTGTTGATAGCGGTGTTGCTAACGGCGTGCACTGAACAGATGAGTGATCTGGATAAGTATATCGCTTCCGTAAAAGCGCGGCCTGCCGAACCAATTCCGCCTATTCCACCGGTTAAAACTTATTCACCCTATGCTTATGAAGGCCTGACTGGGCGTGATCCTTTCCATCAGTCGGCATCTGAAGGAAGCGACGACGTGCGTTCCACGAGTAGCACGGGGCCGAGACCGGATTTTGAGCGGCACAGGGAATACCTGGAACGTTACGAGCTTGATACCTTGTCGATGGTCGGAACGTTTAGCAATACAGAGTCCTTCTGGGGCTTGGTGCGTGACCCTGAGGGTGTCATTCACCGCGTGCCGGTTGGTAACTATATCGGCAAGAACCACGGCAAAGTAGTTAAAGTAAGTGATACAGAAATAGATTTGAGTGAACTTATTTCGGATGGCGCGGATGGCTGGCTTGTTAGGGAAGCCTCCATCGCTTTGGGTGAAGGATAGTCCGGTTAGCGCATGGAAAAGCGCGACGTTGAGGGTACAGCCATGCACAGTAAAAAGGATATTAAATTGAAAGCGACACTGACCGGTAAGTGGGGACAGTTTATGGATAGCAGAAAGACTGGAGTTCATTTGGCATTGGCATTGGCATTGTTGGTAATACCAGCATTACCGGCTTGGGCATCAAGTGAAGTTACCGCAACAAACTACAGCAGCAATGCGGCGGGAGATGTGGTTATCACCCTGTCAACTGATGGTGATGATCCGAATGTCAGCGTTTTTGCGACTGAAAGTCCGGCACGAATTGTTCTGGATTTGGCAGATACCAACAGTCAGGTTGATGCAAACCCTGTCACCATCGGGATAGGAGCGGTACAGAAATTCACAACACTGGCGGCCGGTGGGAGAACACGTGTGATGGTGGATCTCTCCAAACTGGTCACTTATGACTACCAGTCAGGAAATGGACAGGTTGTATTGACTGTATCCGGAGACGGTGGAGGTTCGACTGCGCCGAGTCGTCGCAGCACCGCAAAATATACAATTGAGAACATTGATTTCCGGCGTGGTGAAGATGGTCAAAGCAGGGTAATTGTCAGCCTGGACAAGGATAGCTCCAACATATCAGTTAATTCACGTGAGGGTGGTCTGTCGGTAGATATTTTTGATGCAAACCTGCCTGATGTACTTGACCAGCGTCTTGATGTCGTGGATTTTGCAACACCGGTACAAATTATTGATACTGATGTGTTGGGTAGTGCTATACGGCTTGAGTTGGAAGTAACCGGGCTTTATGAGCACATGGCATATCAGTCTGGCAATGACTGGATTATTGAGGTCTCGAAACTTAAGGCTGCTACGATCGATGCGTCCAAGGAAATAGTTGAATTCTACCAGGAGAAAGAGTACGAAGGCGCCCGGGTGACTTTTAACTTCCAGGACATACCGGTTCGTTCCGTATTGCAGTTAATAGCAGACGTTTCGGGTCTTAATATTGTTGTTGCCGACAACGTGGGTGGAAACCTGACCCTGAGACTAACCAACGTACCCTGGGACCAGGCACTGGATATCGTACTGGATGCGCGTAACCTTGATAAACGCGAAAATGGCAATGTTATCTGGATCGCACCCACGGCGGATATCGCGGCCCGGGAACAACAACTGTTACAGGCCATAAGAGATCGGAAAGAACTGGAGCCCCTGGTCACAGCCCTGATCAGCGTCAGTTATGCGACTGCCAAAGACTTGCAGGCATTGATCGATTCAGCACGTCAAAACTCTGCAGGTGGGGGTGGAGATGATGCCGGCTTATTGTCAGACCGTGGCTCCATAGCCATTGATGAAAGGACCAATACATTGATGGTAACGGACACACCGGGCAGGGTTGAAGCGATTCAAAAACTTGTACGGGAACTTGACCATCCGGTCCGGCAGGTGCAAATCGAGTCTCGAATCGTGATCGCCAGCAGTGAATTTGCCCATGCAATCGGTGTGCGGTTCGGTGTCACGGCTTTGCATGATAAGAGAAATATTCTTGCAGTCGCCGGTGATGGTGCGGGTGCGGACTTGCTGAATCCGGCCACCAATCCAAGGGATGATGGCTTGCTTGACCTGCCGGGTATCCCCCAGCGTTACAACGTCAACCTTCCCGTGGCCGATAGCAATGCCGGTTCAATAGGTCTTTCATTCCTCGCGGGTAACGTCCTGCTGGATCTGGAACTCACGGCACTTGAAGCAGAAGGTGATGGTGAAATCATATCCACACCCAGGGTTGTTACCGCGAATCAATCGGAAGCCTTTATTCAACAGGGTGTGGAAATTCCTTATGAACAAGCCTCATCCTCGGGTGCGACGGCTGTTCAATTCAAGGAAGCCGTGCTTGAATTACGCGCGACACCACTGATAACGCCCGATAACCGTGTTCAACTGGAACTCGAAGTCAAGCAGGATTCGGTCGGTGAGATTTACCAAACCGGTCGTGGCGGTTCGGTTCCATCAATTGATACGCGTGAGCTGAGTACGTCAGTATTGGTGAACAATGGTGAGACTGTCGTGTTGGGCGGAATTTTCCAGGATGAACGCGCACGCAGCGAAGACAGGGTACCTTACCTGAGTAGTATCCCGGTTCTTGGCCACTTGTTTAAGCGTCGTTCAAATGAATCCAAGAAACGTGAACTGTTGATATTCGTGACGCCTACCATCGTGGAAGAACGTCCCGTCGTAAACTAATCAATCAGGATTGATTACTCTAAAGCCCGGGTATGACCCGGGCTTTTTTTGTTGTTCAGTTGTTCCGCTCAGACCTGTTCCGGGATATTGGAATAAATTATAATTACCCGAGACATTGCGACTTCCTTGAGCAGGCTCCAGGGGCTGTTTTTCCAGCAGGTGTATCTGCCTTTCAAACAACATTTTCAATAGGTCATGAACTGTGAATAAAGTAATTGAATGCGTACCAAACTTTTCCGAAGGTCGTGACATGGCAGTAATCAAGCAAATCACGGATGTCATAGAAGGTGTCCAGGGTATCCAGCTATTGGATGTGGACCCTGGCGAAAGCACCAATCGAACGGTGGTGACATTTATCGGCGCACCTGAACCGGTCAAGGAAGCGGCTTTTCGCGCAGTGCAAAAAGCGGCTGAACTCATTGACATGTCAAATCACAAGGGGGAGCATTCCCGCTTTGGTGCAACGGATGTTTGCCCATTTGTACCGGTAAGTAATGCGAGCATGGAAGAGTGTGCTGAAATTGCCCGGCAGGTCGGGCAGCGTATCGGTGAAGAACTTGGTATCCCTGTGTATCTCTATGAACATGCGGCGAGTAAGCCCGAACGACAGAACCTGGCCAAGGTGCGTGCCGGCGAATACGAGGGTCTGCAGAAAAAGCTGGCCGATCCCGCCTGGAAACCGGATTTTGGACCCGACGTGTTCAATCCAGGCGCAGGGGCAACAGCCGTTGGAGCCCGCGAATTTCTCATTGCTTACAATATCAATCTGAATACAACCGATCGACGTTATGCGAATGAAATCGCCTATGAAATACGTGAGCGTGGTCGTTGGAAAAGAATTGGCAATGTCGAGCCATTCTATTACAAAGGCGACGTCGTTTACTTCGAAGAAGGCAAGTATGCGGATGGCAATTCCGATTTCGTCGCGGGTTCGTTCGAGGAGCTTGCAGAGTTTTACAAAAAAAAATACGACGCAGACCTGTACAAGCGCTACCGGTCGCTCGGACTTGATCCGGATGATCTTATCGGGCGACCGGTTTATAAGGACGGAATGTTCACTCACGTCAAAGGCATCGGTTGGGTCGTGGATGATTATAAGTGCGCGCAGATTTCCCTCAATCTGACCAATTACAATGTTACGTCCCCGGCTGATGTCCTGGAGGCAGTACGTGGTTTAGCAAAAGTGCGCGGAATCGTCATCACCGGTTCGGAAGTTGTTGGGGTGGTGCCATTTGATGCGATGCAACAAGCCGGGCGGTTCTATCTTCGGCGTATGCAAAAATCCACCGGTATCCCGGTTCGCGACACGGTTACCACGGCGGTCCAGGCGATGGGTCTTAATGATGTTGCCCCGTTTGATATTGACAAGAAAGTCATCGGCATGCCGGTACCCAAAGGACGGTTGGTAAACCTGACCATTTCCGAATTCGTTGATGAAGTTTCACGTGATACACCGGCGCCGGGTGGCGGTTCGATAGCCGCGCTGGCAGGTGCACTGGGGTCGGCACTGGCATCGATGGTGGTCAATCTTTCTGTCGGCAAAGGCGAGTTCGATTCACAATATGAGAAACTCTGCCTGCTGGCCGAGAAGGCGCAAACAATAAAAGACGCACTTATACTGGCTGTTGATGCGGACACTGAAGCCTTCAACGAAGTTATCGCTGGTATGCGTATGGCCAAGGACACTGTAGAGCAACAGGATTTGCGTTCAAAGGTGATCCGCGCCGGTTACAAATCTGCAGCCGAGGTGCCCTTAAAAACGGCAGAACTCTGCAGGGAGGTTCTGGATCTCTGTAAGGAAGCAGCAAACATCGGCAACAAGGCAGTGATGAGCGATGCCGGCGTTGGTGCCCTGATGGCTCTGGCCGGTGTGCAGGGTGCGATTCACAATGTGCGTATCAACCTGCCACATACCATGGACGATGTTTTTATTACCAGGATGCAGGCACAACTGGGTGCGTTGATCGCCGAATCCAGGGAAATCTGCGACGCAATTCAGCAACAGGTTGAAAGCGGCTTTTAAGCTTTGAGTGCCCTGCCATTCTCCAGTGCAGCAGAACGAAATGGACAACCTATTGTTGACCGGTTGCAGGCCTTGTTGCCTGGACACGGCTCAGTGCTGGAGATTGGATCAGGGACAGGTCAACACGCTGTTTTTTTTACGGAAAAATTGACGGGTTTAAAGTGGCAGCCGAGTGACAGAGAAGAAAACCTGGCTGGGCTTGAAGCCCGTTTTGCCGTTGAAGGCAATGAAAACATTTTGTCACCGCTGAAACTGGATGTGCTGCGTGACCCTTGGCCCGGCTCTACCTTTGATGCTGCATTCTCCGCCAATACGGCCCATATCATGCCATGGGATGCGGTGACTGCGATGTTTGCCGGGGTAGCGGCGCATCTTCAGACTGATAGCAGGTTTTGTCTTTACGGACCGTTTAATGTCGATAATTGTTTTACCTCACAAAGCAATGCACATTTTGATGCGCATTTGCGCGCTGAGGATTCAGAAATGGGCATACGTGATATCGCGATGATTGAATCCCTGGCAAAACTTCATCACATACCCCTTGAGTTTAAGCTACCCATGCCCGCCAACAATTTTATTCTCGTGTTTAAGAAGTCATGACAGGTTCTCAGCAACTTTCCTGGAACCGCCTGGTTCAACAGGCGGAGGGTCTGTTGTGTGTGTCTTCGAACAGGATTTCAAATGCCGCTAATCTCAGCGCACTGCTGTTCCAGGAATTGGCCGATATCAGCTGGGTCGGTTTCTATTTTCTATATGACAAAACCCTTATGCTTGGCCCTTTTCAAGGAAAACCGGCTTGTGTCAGCATTCCAATGGGTATAGGCGTGTGTGGTACTGCTGCTGCCTGCGGGGAAACCATGCGCGTAGCAGATGTTGAGACATTTGACGGGCATATCGTCTGTGATGCGCAAGCACGCTCTGAAATTGTGGTGCCTCTTTTCAAACGGGGTGAACTGCTCGGTGTGCTGGACGTCGACAGTGCCCGCCTTGATCGCTTTAGCGAAGAAGATGAAGTGGGTCTTAAAACACTGGCACAGGTATACCTGTCCTCAATTGAATGAAAAGTCGTCTTGCCGAACCAGGTGAAGCAGATTGCCCGTTCGTGTTTGTCGTTTGAAGTTATCGGGAAACTCGACAACGGCAAGGGTCCCGGTGCCAAATGATTGAATGCTGCGTGCCTGTTTTGCCTGTAATACATTAATCAGCATTTCAGCCATGCCGGGGTTGTGTCCGACCAACAAAACCCGCCCACTGTAACTAAATGCATCTTCGGCCAGGGTCAGCAGCATATTCAAAGAAGCGTTATACATCGAATCTTCATAATCGGTGGAGGCCAATAGTCGCGGCCAATTGGAGAGTATGGGGGCGAGTGTTTCACGGGTTCGTTTAGCGGGTGAGCACAGAATGGTTTCTGGAGGTAAAAGTGTTTCTAATGCCCAGGTGGAAACCAGCCGGGCATGTTGGACACCATTTGAACTGAGCGATCTGGAAAAATCGTTTCCCAACGGATTCCAGGGGTCCGCTTCGGCATGACGTAACAAATAGAGTTGTTGTGTCATGGTGCTCTCAGTTCACGCTTATCACGTCTTGAAGGGCAGGTTTTCAAGGTCTACATTACCGCCACTAATGATGGCACCAACACGTCGACCGGAAAAATCGTCGGGGGACGCCAGGATTGCAGCGATGACGGTGGCGGATGATGGTTCAATCAGCATACGGAAGCGCTGCCAGACCAGTGCCATGGCCTCGACAATTCCCGCTTCGCTGACGGTAATCACCTTGTCTACATTGTCACGGATGATTTCAAAATTCAGTACGCCAACAATTGCGCGCAGTCCATCTGCAATGGTATCAACCGGATATTGATCTACCCGCTTTCCCTGGCTCAGGCTCAAGGCCGTATCCGCTGCCCCTTCCGGTTCGACTCCAATCACATTTACGTCGGAAATCAAGGCCCTGGCGGCGATTGCGCTACCGCTGATCAGGCCACCGCCACCCACCGGAGTGAGGATGATGTCAATTCCCGGAACCTGCTCTGACATTTCAATGACGGCAGTACCCTGACCGCAAATGATATGCCCATGATCATAAGGTGGGATAGGAATGCAGCCCTTTGCGACAAGCTCGGCCAGACCTTTTTCCCTGGCTGGCTGGGTTGCGTGACAGAATATGATTTCACCACCATTACGGCGTACGGCTTGGACCTTTGTTTTCACGGAGTTTTCCGGCATCACAACCCAGGCGCGTCGATTGTGGGTGGTTGCAGCGAGCGCCAGTGCGGCACCATGATTGCCCGAGGAGTGGGTGGCGACATCACCTTGCCTGCCGGCCTCATCGAGTAAGGCGATTGCATTGCTGGCACCGCGGAATTTGAATGCGCCGGTACGCTGGAGATTCTCGCACTTCAACCAAAGTTCACAACCCAGGTCAGCATTCAACTGCGTATTAGAAAGCACCGGGGTGGTGCGAATCGCACCATTTATACGTTGCATGGCGGAAATAATATCGGAGATATCAGGAATTTGGTCTGCCGCTTTGTTGTCCATCAGCATATAATACTGGCCCTTTTAACCACTTCACCAGCGGAAATTCCATTAAGGAACAGGTTTATGAAAGACGGTTTATCCGAAAAGTCAATCTATCGCAAGAATTACACGGTTTACCCGTGGGATGTTAGTCAGCTGGATATTCATTTCGATATCGGCAGTGAAACCACCACTGTTCGGGCCGAGATGGAATTTCAGCTGAAGGACGGGGCAAGGGACTCACAGGACATTGTACTTAATGGCAGTGATCTGCAGCTCATATCTCTGTCACTCAACGGCCGTACCCTGAGTGCTGATGACTATGTCGTTGATGGTGAAACGCTGACCATTTCTGGCGCACCACCCAAAAGCGTGTTGAAGACAGAAGTCAAAATCCATCCGGCGAACAATTCGGCACTTGAAGGTCTGTATCTTTCCGGTGATTTCCTGCTAACCCAGTGCGAGGCGCAGGGCTTCCGTAAAATCACATGGTTTCCGGACCGTCCGGATGTTATGGCAGCGTACCGTGTAACCATGGAAGCCGATCGGTCAGAATTTCCGGTTTTATTGTCAAATGGTAACCGGGCAGAGGCTGGTGAATCGGCCGGTGGCCGTCACTGGGTTCGTTGGGAAGATCCCTTCCCAAAGCCATCTTACCTGTTTGCACTGGTTGCAGGTGATCTCGAACTGGTTGAAGAGCACTTCACAACCCGGAGCGGGCGTGATGTTGTCCTGAGAATCTACGTTGAAACAGAGAACCTTGATCGCTGCGCACACGCCATGGAATCGCTGGTCAACGCGATGCGCTGGGATGAGGAGAGATTTGATCTTGAATACGACCTCAATATCTATCATATCGTTGCCACCAATGATTTCAATATGGGCGCGATGGAAAATAAGTCTCTGAATATTTTTAATTCGAAATATGTCCTGGCACGACCCGATACGGCAACAGATGCGGATTACCAGGGTATTGAAGGTGTCATCGGACACGAATATTTTCATAACTGGACCGGAAATCGCGTCACCTGCCGGGATTGGTTTCAGTTAACCCTGAAGGAGGGGCTCACTGTATTTCGCGATGAAGAGTTTTCGGCCGATATGCAATCGCGAGCAGTAAAACGTATCAGGGTTGTTCGTGATCTTAGAAGCAGACAGTTTCCCGAAGATGATGGCCCGATGTCACATCCGATACGGCCTGATCGCTATGTTGAAATCAACAATTTTTACACCTCTACGGTTTATCAAAAAGGCGCGGCGATCATCCGTATGTACCACACCCTGCTCGGAGAGGCTGGCTTTCAGAAAGGCATGAAGTTGTATTTTGAACGACATGATGGACATGCCGTTACCTGTGATGATTTTCTTGCCGCAATGGCAGATGCCAATGGTATCAACCTTGACCGTTTCGGGCGTTGGTACAGTCAGTCCGGTACGCCGCAGGTACACGTATCAGATCATTACGATACCGCAACTCAAACGTACACACTGACGTTGAAGCAGCGCACACCTGCAACCTATGACCAGAAGGACAAGCAGGAGCTGGTCATTCCGTTTGCAGTTGGGCTACTGACAGCCAGTGGCGAGGAACTGCCTTTACAATTGGAAACCGGGACAGATATTGTGCAAGGGACACGTTTATTGGTGATGGAAGAAGCTCAGCAGGAGTACTCATTTGTCAATATTCCGGAACACCCGGTACCTTCTTTATTCCGGGATTACTCGGCGCCGGTTAAAATATTCTACGATTATTCGGCCGAACAACTCGCTACTTTGATTGCACATGACAGTGATGCATTCGTGCGTTGGGATGCGGCACAACGAATAGCACAAAACGCCATCCTCGAACAATGCCGGCGGCATGCGAAAGGCCTGGAAATGACGCTGGATTCATCATTGTTCAAAGCGTTTCGCGGTATTCTCTCAGATCGTTTGGCTGACCCGGCACTGCTGGCTGAGGCGATGATCATGCCGGATGAAGACTACCTTGCAGAACAGATGGAAATCGTTGATGTCGATGGTATCCATGCCGCACGGGAGTTTATCAGGAAAGGTTTAGCCAATGGCCTGAAAACCCTTTTCGTAGAACGTTATAATGAGCTGAATGACGGTCAGTCCTATCAGAAATCGTCCAAAGCCATGGCTCGCAGAGCTCTTAAAAACGTCTGCCTGTTCTACCTGATTGAAACAGATGTGGGTGAATCCCTTACCGCCGCCCAACTCAAATCAAGTGACAACATGACAGATACCTTGGCCGCCATTAAAGGTTTGATTTTGATGGAATCACCATTGGCGGTTACTGCACTTTCGGACTTTGAGTCCAAATGGAAGACGGATGCCCTGGTCATGGATAAATGGTTCATGATGCAGGCTATGAAACCCGGTCCGGGCACGGTTAACAAAGTGAAGGAGTTAATGCAGCACCCCGCTTTCAGCATCCAGAACCCTAACAAGGTACGTTCGTTGATTGGTGTGTTTGCCATGCTGAATCCAACGGGATTCCACGCTGCTGATGGCTCGGGCTATACATTTCACGCGGATCGCGTGATTGAACTGGATGGGCTGAATCCGCAGGTCGCTGCCAGGATGGCCTCGGCATTCAACCGTTGGAAACGATATGATGAAGATAGAAAGATGCTGATGAAATCGCAGTTGCAACGTATTGCAGCGGTCGATAATTTGTCAGGCGATGTATCTGAAATCGTCAACAATGCATTACGTTAAGGCGATTTTTTTAAGGCCTTTGAGCGATACCTGTTCTAATCAGGAATACTTTCATGCTGGTTTCTCATTCTTTACTGTTGCACACGAGCTGATCTGATGCTTAGATTAGTCCTAACAGGCTTTGGCACACTATGCCTGTTTGCATGTGCAACTGCGCACATTGATGGTGCGCCGCCGGTTCAGATAGCAGGCATGGTCATGGAAAACCAGACCCAGATGTATGTGTCAGCGGTCAGGTTGTTGGTGCCGGTCACCGGAAACTTTGTCTCTTGCGGCAACATTCCACCTGGATCAATATGTTCAACGACGTTTCCTGAAGCGGCGTACACGGGAAACCCGGTCGAAATTACCTGGAGCCAGGGTGGCCAAATACATTCAACCGGTCAATTTGCTGTGCAACTTCCCAGTGATCTGAATAGAAAAAGACCTGCCCAGGTTCATATTGTTATTTCAGGTCCCGGTTTGGCTGGAGCAATGATTGTTCAGTCTGCGGAATAATCTAGTGTCCTGTATTGAGTGGCGATTAATCGTCACTCAATACAGGACACTACACAAGACTCAGCTTTCTTTAAGCGCTTTCAAAAATAGCTGCCGTTCAAAATCAGCGTCAGTACGGGTTGGAAACTTAACCGGAAGACGCAATTCACTGCTTAAAGTAATATTAAACTGGTAGCCTTCATTATTGTCCGCTGCAAAAACCCGGCTTACCAGTGCTACTTTATCCAGGGCTATTGCAAACCCCTGCAGCTCGTATATCGCTCTGCCCATTAACCATTCTCCCTATACTGAACTCAGCTTTTGTGATTGTACTTGTTTGGATGACCGGCGGAGGGCAAATTTGCTTACAGCAACTATTATCCCGGATTCTGTTATTCTAGTTCCTAAGGTGCGCATTCTGCCGGTTAACCCGGTGGTGGAGAATGTATGAAAAAGCTGATTATCTTTCTATTGCTTGTTTTATTGACTGGTTGTGTAAGTTACTACTCGCCGGAAACAGCGTTTGAAGATGGTGTTTACTACGCCGAAGACGATCCGTCCTATGTATTAAACTCAGGCGATTACTCAGGTGTTGTGTACTACCCGTGGTCGTCGCTGGATTATTTTTACCTGGGTTATAGGCCGTACCCGGGGTATGGCTATGGTTTTGCCTATACCTATCCTTTTGGAATAGGTTATTCACCATGGGATTACCCCAATGGTTATTACGGATTTCATTCACCCTGGTATTTCTCATACCATAACTATCCGTATTGGCGGCCCTATCGGGGGTATTGCTCGCACTACGGGCTTTGTCGTCAGTATAGCCATCGCGGTGGACATGATCGCTATGCCCGTAAAGGTGGTAAGCGGCGTGGGCGTGCGGGTGGTGATGAAGGGGATATCCGGGGTCAGGAAAGTGATGTTGGAAATGATGGTACCTCATCTGTCAGTCGTCATGTTTCCACAACTCCAGCCGGGTATGCCGGGAACCAGGGTATGGTGATAAGAAACCGTGAATCCAAAAAAGCAGGTCAAAGCCGTACTGAACCCGTCAAACCAGTGCCGTCAAAATCCGTTAGCGTGATACCGTCAACCTCCAGTAGTTCCGTACACTCACCTGCAAGATCAACGCGAGGTTCATATTCCCGGAGTGGCAGTCGATCGGGTTCGGTTTCTTCACGCTCAGGCCACCGATCATCCGTGGGCAGCAAATCATCACCTCGTAGAGATCGCGACTAGCAGATTCGCCATCTACAGGGCCCAAATCAGGATTGAAGACTTGGTTGCAGCGGAAAGATCAATTGAAGCCGGTTTCCGTCTGGACCCTTCAGAACCCATGCTGTGGGTCGAAAAAGCACGTCTGCAGCAGGCAAAAAATATGCCTCAATTGGCGTTGGCTTCGGTCAATTACGCTTTGGCGATTTGGAAAGATGCCGATGAAGACTATGTTATGTTGAAAAGAGCACAGACATTGGCAGCAGAGCTACAAAGTCAGTAATTTACATTTATCCTTTGATTTTCAGTACAATGCGCGATTCCTGTGGAATGAGATAAAGAACCCTTGAAGCAGTCAAATACATTTGATGTCATTGTGATCGGCGGCGGTCATGCCGGTACCGAGGCTGCGCTGGCCTCGGCGCGCAGTGGCGCGTCAACATTGTTATTGACCCACAGTATTGAAACCATTGGCCAGATGAGTTGCAACCCGGCCATAGGCGGTATCGGCAAGGGACACC
>Ga0316201_10001711_pt1 | contig 15051 bp, 11 predicted proteins | sample CS6wburrow_MG_FD_204516 | JGI IMG/M metagenome (GOLD analysis project Ga0316201, IMG submission 204516) | Coastal sediment microbial communities from Delaware Bay, Delaware, United States - CS-6 worm burrow | ecosystem: Environmental > Aquatic > Marine > Coastal > Sediment | place: USA... | reverse complement strand
AACTAAAGATAAAAACCGATGGCATTCTACTTTGAATAAAACCATCTTCACCTTACTTAATTTTCCTGTGATACTCCTCTGGAACAAAAAGGTAAAATCTATTGGAATGGATATTGAATTCAGGTCAACTTTACGCTTTATGTTGAGTTTAATACTTTTTCCTATATATTATTTGTTGCTTTATTTGATCTTTAGTTATACGTTGGGCCAAGAAATAGCGCTTATGATATTCTTGACCCATTTTCTCTTTAATCTTATATATGTAAAGCTTAGGTAGCTTACATCATCTTACCAAAAAATATCGCGTTCATTAGCAACTTGTTTGTGCCATACCAGAAAGCCCTGAAGTTGGTGTTGTCTGTAAAGATGATTACCCTGCCTTTACCAACTTTTTTTACTTGAAAAGGAACGGAGCCTTTCATAAGTTCTAAATTTTCCTCTGAAATGTATCCACTCATTAAAGGATTATCGGTGTACTGTATTGGGTTGTTATAACTATTCTTGTTAGGTTCTATATAAACATTAGTGTTTCTGAACAAGGCCAATTTATCATTTTTATATCCATAATTTATTGGATGTGAGCGGTCTAATTTCGCTTCAAAAATGGCTCCTCCAGTAACTTGCGCACCAGTGAAATCGCCCTTCTTTGCAAACGAAATATTCTTAGCAACCAAGGTGTCTTTCTTAAACTTTAATTTTATGACTTCATTCTTGTCTAACCATTCCGCAACATTGCGGTAGCCAATTAATGTGCCACCATCTTTGACCCATTCTTTTATTTTTTCGGCATATTTTTCAGCTAATCCGCCACCCCGTGAGCTTGTACTAGGTATAATCAAATCAGTGTATTTGCTCAAATCTACATTACTTAGGTAAGCCATGTCCAATTTTGTCAATTGCATATTGAAACGGGTATCGAACAAATGCCAAACTTCACCTGCATCATATGAACTTATTCCGCTTCCGACAAGAATGGCGACCTTTTGTTTTTTTATAGGGTCAAAATCATTGCTGCCCAAATCAATTCCCTTTGTAAGACCTGTACCTACTGAAGTTATTTGAAGCATGCTTTCTTGGGCTACCTCTTTTAAAAATTCATGTAACTCATCGGCATTCAGATCTTGATTGTGAACAGGAATCAAAATTGTACCATAATCATACTGTTTTCCCTCTACACTAAAGGGCGATTTGGCTACTTTAGCCCTTAATCCTTTCTCCACTATGCTGTTAAGGGCTTTTGGAGTGTAATATTCATTCCATTCAAATAAATAGGCGTAATTACTCTTTCCGTTGACATTCCCAGTTAATGCTGTGAAATTAGTAATTTCAGGTCCGGCATTGGCCATTGCGCTTTGTTCGGAATAATCCACGTTGAACGCCAATGGGAAAGTCCATGCCGATATATCGTAAAAAAGGCTATCTGTAAACGTGGTTCGTTTTTCAAACATGGCTTTTATAAGTCGATGGTTCTTTTGATTCATTGGTACAACATAGCTATTTCCTTTTGAATAGCTCTTGCCACCAATTGTTACATCGCTTGCCAGTTCATTGAACTTTATGTTGTGTCGATTCAAAATTTCGGCTAAATGCCAAGCTTTGGCTGCATCCTGGCTATCCCCAAAAACAATAGATTTCGTTTTACTCTTCGCGGCTTCCAATCTTACATTATTATAAAAATCACGTTGATAATCCAGAATTTTCACTCTCATATTCTTTGCTGCTTCTATGGTAGATAAAGCAGTGGTAAACTGATTGCGAATTGTGAAAGGGAAAGTCAAAAGTCCGTTTTCGGTTTCTTGAATATGCCCTCTAGAACTTCCTTGTTCAAATAAAATACCTATGCTACCATTTACATCTGGGAACGTAGAACCTTTACCATAATAATAATCGTCGTAATTTTCTTCGGAATAATATAAAGAACCAATTTTGTCTAGTGCTCTAGCATGGTATGTACCAATTTCAGCAGTCAACTCCTGGTTCCTTTTTGGTGTCAACGGATGTACTCTGGTTGGTTCACCAGGTTGAAAAAAGAAGGTGGAATTGGTGCCCATCTCGTGGTGGTCCGTTAGAATATTTGGTAGCCATTTATGAAAGCTCTTTATACGCGCTCTACTCTCAGGTAATTGAACTGGGAGCCAATCGCGGTTCATATCGAACCAATAATGGTTGGTACGCCCTCCTGGCCAAACCTCATGATATTCCCTTTCATTATTATCTGCCACTAAGTTGATACTTTTATTGGTATTGGCCCAATAGGCAAAACGTTGCAGCCCATCCGGATTAAAGGAAGGATCCATCAATATTACTAGATTGTCCAATAGATCATCGATTTCAGGTCCTTGGGCAGCGGCTAAATAGTAGGCGTACGCCAAACCGGCGTTGGCCCCACTGGGTTCATTACCATGAATTGAGAAGCCCTGGTATACAACAATTGGCATTGTGTCTGTTGATAAAGTACTAGCACCGTTTTCAGTGAGGGCAACATGCTCCTGCCTAATTGATTCGATCTTTTGATGATTTTTTTGGGCCGTAATTGTCAACAGTAAAATGGGCCTGCCCTCAAAGGTTTCTCCTCTTGTTTCAATAGTTATCCTATCGCTTTTTTCAGCAAGGGTCTGCATATAAAACATGAGTTTGTCATGGGTTACATGCCATTCTCCAACTTCATGGCCAATGACCTCTTTGGGTGTGGGTATGTTTTCGTTATAAGTTATATTTTGAGGTAGGTAATAAGTAAGGTCGAGATTCTTTTGTGCCACAGCACTACAAGAAATTAGAAGAACTAGAATTATGGGTATTTTTTGCATTTTAGTTTGAATTAGATAAGGTTAAAAATAAAAAACGACCCTGAGAAAAGAGGGTCGTTTTTAGTATTTATTTTTAATAATCTTAGATATCATCAAAATCTACATCGGTAAAACTTTCAGGAGTTTTCATTTCGCCGTTTAGATTGTGTTCTTCTTTCTTAAAATCTTTTTGATGTCTTTCTGAGATTACTTCGCTTCCTTTTTCATCAATGATGAAGTCCATCATTTCTTCAACATTTTCCCTAAACGCCGTAAAGTCTTCCTTATATAGATAGATTTTGTGCTTTTTGTAATGAAACGACCCATCATCGTGGGTGAATTTTTTACTTTCGGTTATAGTTAAATAATAATCTCCAGCTTTAGTACTTCTTACGTCAAAGAAATACGTTCTTCTTCCGGCCCTTAAAACCTTTGAGTGTATCTCTTCTTGATCCATTAAATCTTTGTCGCTCATTCTGTTAGTGTCTAGTTAATAAAATTGGGGAACATCATTCAAAAGTGTAAAAAAAAAGCTTATCTAGCAACAATATTTCTAGTTTTCTTTCTCTGAAAGCTGATGTAAATAAAGTTCCTTATAATATCCATCTATATTGTTCAATTGTTCATGTGTTCCTTCTTGTAATAATTCACCCTCGTCCAAAACTAAAATTTTATCGGCATTTATTGCCGAAGATACTCGATGGCTAACAATGATTGTTGTTTTGGCACTTGACGCCAATTCCAGGTTATTTAGAATGGTCTCTTCGGTCTCAGTATCGACCGCCGATAAACAATCATCGAACAAGTAAATCTGTGGTTTTTTCAACAATGCCCTTGCAATGGAAACCCGCTGTTTTTGACCGCCACTTAGGGTTATTCCCCGCTCACCCAAGATGGTATCATATTGGTTTTTGAATTCCATGATATTTTCATGGACGACGGCATTTTTTGCTACAGAAACCACCTCTTCATCTGATGAGGTATGGTCCCCGAATTTGATGTTGTTCTTTATGGAATCCGAAAATAAAAATGCATCTTGGGGTACGGCACCAATAGATTTACGTAGCGTATTAAGATTTTGTTTATTAAGGGGCACATTATCTATCAATATTTCCCCGGAATCAACATCATATAATCTGGCGATTAAATCAAGTATGGTAGACTTTCCAGAACCTGTTTTACCCAAAATAGCGACGGTTTGACCTTCTTCAATTGTGAACGAAATATTTTTTAAGGCCGTTATATTGGTGTCATCGTAGGTAAAACCCACGTTTCTGAATTCTATTTTGCCCGCTATTGGAGTTTCTTCGGCGACCTCATTCTTGATTTCCGGTATTACTTTTAAAAACTCGTTTATTCTTTTTTGTGATGCCTCCGCACGCTGAATTATGGAGGTCAACCAACCAACTATAGCTACTGGCCAGGTGAGCATATTCACATAAAGAACGAATTCGGCGATAACCCCAACTGAAGCGATTTCACCATTAATATATTGTTGTCCTCCTATATATATAACAAAAATATTACTGATCCCGATAAGTAAGATCATTAAAGGAAAGAACCATGCGTTTACCTTGGCAAGGTCCATACTTTTCTTTTTCCCTTCCAATGCTAAAGCATTCAATTCCGCATTAATCTTAGGTTCAATAGCATATGCCTTAATTACCGAAACACCTGAAAAGACCTCCTGTGTAAAGGTTGAAAGGGAGGAAAGATACTCTTGAACAACGGTGCTGCGTTTATGTATAATTTTGCTTATTTGATATATAAGAACGGACAGGATGGGCAACGGAATCAAAGTATAAGCAGCTAAAGTTGGGGCTGTAATGAACATTATAGGGATTATACATGCAAATAAGGTAACAGTGTTCATCCCATACATAAGAGCGGGACCAGTATACATTCTAACCTGACTAACATCTTCGCTAATGCGGTTCATTAGATCCCCGGTGCGATTTTTTTTGTAGAAATTCAAACTTAATTGTTGGTAGTGGTCAAAAATCTCATTCTTGAGATCAAATTCAATGTAACGGGAAACATAAATAATCGTCTGTCTCATTAAGAAGGTGAAAAAACCAGAAAGAAGTGCTGCCCCAACAATAATGAGAATAAACTCCAAAAGCATGTTTTTTGCTATTTCCTTAGAGATTTCACCACCAATAAAATTTTCTACAACTTGGATTGATTTCTTGACATAAGAAGGCATTATCAATTGAAAAATCTTGGCAATAACCGTAATGACCATGCCTACAAGTAGCTTTAACCAATATTTTTTAAAGTATTTGTTTAGATGCTTAAGTTCCTTCATAAAGACAGTCAGCAAAAGAGATTTTAGTTTTGCCCATTTGCCAAAGATATGCGTTTGTCTTAAAACCAAATGTTATATATTTTATAAATAAGATATAAGTTGCTGTCAGGTACATAGATTAAAAATAGATTGCTATTTTTGCTGCCTGAAAGTATTCTCAATTCACTAAAGTTCTTTAACATGCTTACAAGAAGGCACATACGGGTAAAGGTTATGCAGTGTATTTATGCGATGACCCAATCTAAAGATGATTCCCTTGAAAAACAGGTAAAATTCCTTAAAGTAAGTATTGAGAATATGTATACTCTTTATTTGTTAATGCTCAGTTTGTTGGTGGAAATTCAAAAATTGTCTGCTAGTCAAGTAAAACTTTCCTCAAAAAAATACCTTTCCACTAGTGCTGACGCTTTTCCTGATAAAGAAAAATTTGCTAACAACAGATTATTGGTGCAATTGGCCAACAATGGTAAATTAAGCGCGGAATTGGAAAAGAGAAAATTGAAAAATTGGTATTTGAATGAAGAATATGTGAAACTTATATATAAGGAAATAATCGAAAGTAAGATGTATTCCCAATATATGAGTATACCTTCAAGTACATACCTAGATGATAAGGAGTTGGTTACAGTCTTGTTCAAGGAAATTATTGCCCCAAACGAAAAAATATATGATTATTTTGAAGATGATAAATTAACATGGGTAGATGATATACCAATTGTGAATACATTTATCTTAAAACAATTGAAAAAAGTAAAGGAAGACCAGAAAGAATCTTATTTCTTACCTAGATTGCTTAAGGATGATGAGGATATGGATTTTGCCCAAAATCTCTTGACTAAGACGCTTTTGAATAATAGTGTATGGGAAAAGGAAATCGAGGGCAAAACACCCAATTGGGATAAAGACCGCATAGCCGATATAGACTCCATTCTCTTGAAAATGGCAATCTGTGAGTTGCTTAATTTCTCTTCAATACCAGAAAAGGTGACCATAAATGAGTTTTTGGAAATTGCCAAGGAGTACTCCACGCCAAAAAGCAGTATTTTCATAAATGGTATATTGGATAAACTAGTAAAAGAGTATAAAGCCCAGGATAAACTAAAAAAGGTGGGCCGCGGTTTATTATAAATTATTTATTTAATTTTACAACGAATTAAAAAAATTACTACAGATGAAAAGAGCAATTTTAGGTTTAAGCTTATTATCAATGATGGCATTTATGTCATGTAAGGAAAACGCTTCCAGTAAAGTTAAAACGGATAATGTGGCCGTAGCCGCTGAGCGCGATGAATCAGCAAAGCAAGTTCCTGTAATGGAGTTTGAAAAATCCGAACATGATTTTGGAATTATTGAACAAGGTACTCCCCAAGAGACCATATTTACCTTTACCAATACTGGTAACGCACCATTGGTTATAACCAATGCAACTAGCAGTTGTGGTTGTACAGTGCCAAATCCACCAAAAGAAGCTATTGCTCCTGGTGAAAAAGGAGAATTAGTGGTTAAATTCAATGGTTCAGGTCAGAACCAAGTAACAAAGACCATTACCGTAGTTGCGAATACTGCAAAAGGTTCAGAACTTTTAAGAATTAAGGCTTTTGTAAACCCTAAAGGGGCAGCACCATTGGGTCCTGTAAAATAAATAAAAATAAAAATTAAATTTATAATATGGGAAGTGGTAGTATAATGGATTTTCTCCCGATGATCCTCATTTTTGTGGTTGCATATTTTTTTATGATACGACCTCAAATGAAACGTCAGAAAGATGAGAAAAAATTCTCGGCAGAACTAAAGAAAGGTGATCGTATTATTACCAAAAGCGGACTTCATGGCAAAGTTATTGACTTAAATGACAAAGATGCATCTTGTGTCATAGAAACAATGGCCGGGAAGTTAAAGTTTGACCGTTCTGCAATATCAATGGAGATGAGTAAAAAGCTGAATACCCCAGTTACAAAATAAACGGCATCCCTTAAAATGATTAATTAAAAGCCGATGAATTCATCGGCTTTTTTGTGCCTAAATTTGAATGAAATTAGCTATATTAAGACTTCAAAACCTAAGAATATGCATCACACTAGAAGAAATTTTATCAGAAAAAGTTCACTTGCTTTAGCAGGGTCGGGGGCTGCATTTTTATTTCCCATGGAACTGTTGGCGACACTACGAAAAAGAGTAGGGCCAAATGACAGAATTAATGTAGGGCTTATTGGTTGCAAAGGAATGGGTTTTACAGATCTTACTTCAATGCTCAAAATGAGCGAGACTAATGTAATTGCTTTGTGTGATGTCGATGAAAGTGTTTTGCGGGCTAGGACCGCTGATTTGGAGAAGGCCGGAATCAAAAAGCCAAAATGGTATACCGATTATAGAAAATTATTGGAAAATAAGGATATTGATGTAGTCATCATTGGTACACCTGACCATTGGCATTGTCTGCAGCTTACTGATGCCTTGCAAGCAGGAAAAGATGTTTATTGTGAAAAACCTATTGCAAATTCCATTCAGGAGGCAAATATTATGAAGCACTTTGTAGGAACCAGCGATCGAATGGTGCAAATTGGGCAATGGCAAAGAAGTCAGCCTCATTTTGTTGATGCTATTAACTATGTACACTCAGGTAAACTAGGTGAAATACGTTTGGCGAAGGCTTGGGCATATCAAGGTTGGATGCAACCTGTTCCCATTATTCCAGATGCTCCGGTACCTCCCGGGGTAGATTATGATATGTGGTTGGGTCCAGCTCCTAAAAGAGACTTTAATAAAAATAGATTCCATTTTAGTTTTAGATGGTTTTGGGATTATGCTGGCGGACTGATGACCGATTGGGGTGTTCATTTAATTGATTATGCCTTATATGGAATGAAAGCCGGTACACCGAAATCAGTTATGGCCTTAGGTGGAAAATTCGCCTATCCTGATGATGCCTCTGAGACCCCTGATACCTTGCAGACTGTTTTTGAATATGATGGATTCTCAATACTTTGGGAACATGCCACTGGCATTGATGGTGGTAATTATGGTCGTAATCATGGTATTGCCTTCATCGGGAACAATGGTACCTTGGTATTAGATCGAGGTGGTTGGGAAGTTATTCCCGAAAACGAATTCAAAGGTTGGGGAAAAGAGCCAGGAAAAAGAATGGAGGCCATACCTATACAACAAAATAAGGATAATGGATTGGATCTTCATACTCTAAACTTTATTGAGGCCGTTAAAAGTAGGGATGCTTCTGGCTTAAATGCTCCGATCGGAGTTGGTTATGATGCGGCTTTAGTTTCGCACATGGGTAATGTTGCCTATAAATCTGGCGACCGGATTTATTGGGATGAGACCAAAGGGGAGTTTAAACAAGAAGCCGCCAATGAATTTTTAAAGGCAACCTACCATAACGGCTGGAAACTTCCTATGCTATAAAAAACTATATAACTGGGCTAATAGTTGTACAAGGTGTGATCAATAATTTCGGTATTTGTCATTAAGTCCTATACCTTGATTGATCATTGGTATAATCTTTTCCAAACGGGTAAGCTTTGTTTTTTCTTGTTTTGCGCTTGAAATATATTCAGCGTAATCCCGCCGTTTGTAGGGTGACAAGGCAATAAATGCCTTTTCCATTTTTGGATTTTTATTTAAGGTTTCCTTGAGCAACTTGGGAATAATTAGTTCTAACTTTTTCTTCTTCCCAGCTATTAAGCGCATGCCTTTCTTTTGATTCTCGATAGCCTCATTAATATATGCTACAATCGTTTGCGGTTCAATCTCTCCTATGGATTTAAATCTCCAATGTCGCATTGCCTGTGTTTTGCCTTCTTGAACATTTACCAGCACTTTTTTAGGGTCTTTCAAGAACATTCCATTAAAAAACCCCAGGCCAAAGTGATTTTTAAATCTTGCAATCCAAAAAACATTTTTGCCTTCAACACTGTAAACTGGTGAGCCCCATTTTAACATCTCAACTACTTTGGTCTTCAGAGCTAAATCCCTCAATATCGAAATTCCTTCCTTAAAGCGATGTTCTTGCTCATAATAAGCTTCCAATTTTTCCGAATTTTCCATGATTTCTAGACTTTCCTAGCAGTAAGTTCGCAAATTTTGATGATAACTTCAACTGCTTTTTGCATACTCTCCACAGGGACATATTCATATTTTCCATGAAAATTATGGCCCCCAGCAAAAATATTTGGACAAGGTAACCCCATATAGCTTAATTGCGAGCCATCAGTTCCACCTCGAATAGGTTTTATGATTGGTGTAATCCCCAATTCCTCCATTGCTTCTTTGGCAATTTCAATAACATGGTAAACAGGCTCTACCTTTTCCCGCATATTAAAATATTGGTCTTTTATTTCGAGTTGTATGCAATTTCCATGATCCTGGTTTAATTTTGTGGCAATCTTCCTGATGAGGTCTTTTCTTTGTTCGAAATGCGTTTTGTCATGGTCCCGAATGATCAATTCAAATTCTGCATGCTCTATTTCACCTTTCATGTGATGAATATGGAAAAATCCTTCCTTGCCTGAAGTATTTTGGGGAGTTTCCTCAGGAGGTAAAATTCCCATAAATTCATTGGCAATACTTATGGCGTTGATCATTTTACCCTTAGCATAGCCGGGATGCACACTTTTACCCTCGATAGCCACCTTGGCACTGGCTGCATTGAAGTTCTCGTATTCCAATTCCCCTATTTGACTTCCATCCATGGTATAGGCCCATTCTGCACCAAACTTTTCCACATCGAATTTGTGGGCACCTCGACCAATTTCCTCATCGGGTGTAAACCCAATTCGTATTTCGCCATGTTTTATTTCAGGATGTTGCACGAGATACTCCATGGCCGTCATAATTTCCGCTATACCCGCCTTGTCATCCGCGCCAAGTAAAGTGGTGCCATCTGTGGTAATCAATGTTTGCCCTTTGTATTGTTTCAGGTCTTCAAAATAATCAGGCGAAAGAATGATATTTCGTTCCTTGTTCAGAATAATATCCTTACCATCATAATCCTCAATAATTTTTGGATTTACGTTGGTGCCACTAAAATCGGGAGTAGTATCAAAATGTGAAATAAACCCTATTACGGGAACTTTTTTATTAACATTACTGGGTAAGGTGGCCATTATGTATGCATTGTCATCAATAGAAATATCCTGTAATCCTATTTGTTCCAGCTCGTTCACCAGTTCGTTGGCCAGATCCCACTGTTTTTCCGTACTTGGCGTAGTATCAGAATTCGGATCGCTTTGGGTATCAATCTTAACGTATCCTAGAAATCGATCAATAATAGTTTCCATCAATATGGTTTTATTCAAAAATACAATTTTATGGAATTGACATTACTATTCAAAACGGTCATTAAGTCCTCAGCTTTTTGATTCCAATTACTATTTATAATAAAAGTCCTACCTTGATTAACAGAAATTAACTCAAATAACACTATTATGAAAAAAAATTACTTAATTTTTATGGTCCTATTATTGGGTGCCTTTAGTTTTGCCAGCGCGCAAATTTCGGGTACGGTAGTAGATGAAAATGGAGAACCCCTTGCCGGTGCTTCTCTAGTTAAAAAAGGTACCACTACGGGTACTACAACCGATTTCGATGGTAACTTTGAAATAGATGCCAACATAGGGGAAACCCTAGAGGTTTCCTACATTGGGTATGCATCCAAAGAAGTGGTCATTAATGCCGCTGTTATGAACATAACCTTGGTTTCAGGTGTTCAGTTGGCTGAAGCAATTGTTATTGGCTCACGTAACCCAAATAGGACGGCACTTGAAAGTGCGGTCCCTGTTGATGTAATTGATGTAAAAGAGCTGAATAATGTGGCGCCCCAGGTAAATCTTAACCAAATTCTTAATTTTGTAGCGCCATCGTTTACCTCGAATACACAGACCATATCAGATGGTACAGACCATATTGATCCGGCATCCCTTAGAGGTTTAGGCCCGGACCAAGTTTTGGTTTTAATAAACGGGAAAAGGCGCCATAATTCATCTTTAGTCAATGTTAATGGCACTTTTGGTAGAGGAAGTGTAGGTACGGATTTGAATGCCATACCTGCTGCTTCAATAAAGCGATTGGAGGTATTACGTGATGGTGCAGCTGCACAGTATGGTTCTGACGCCATTGCTGGTGTTATAAATATTGTATTAAATGACAATGTAAACGAATTAAGTTTTAATGTAACTACAGGAGCTAATTTTGCAAAAAATGCAAATGGTCAAACAGGCGGAGTAGATGGGGAAACTGTGAATGTAAGTGCTAATTATGGATTAAGCTTAGGCGACAATGGTGGTTTTATAAATTTTACGGGGGATTTTGACTATAGGGAAGATTACAGCCGCATGAAGGAATGGGAAGGAAACGTGTTTAATCAATATAATACAATTGAGCGATTTGCCCTGAATGATGGCTATAATATTGCGAACCTTTTAGATGACGATGTTGCTGATGTAATAAATTATGGGAATCAGGCCGGGTTTGGTTTAAGCCCAACAGCCACTAAAGAAGAATTACAAGGCATTTTATCGGCAGATAACACGGAAAGTGAATTATCTGCAAGAGGACAGCAAAGAAGCGATTTTAATATGCGAGTTGGCCAATCTGCCCTTCGTGGGGGACGTTTTTTCGCTAATTTTGCATTGCCATTGGATGATAATGGAACAGAATTATATTCTTTTGCTGGATTAAGTTCTAGAACAGGAAATTCTGCAGGTTTTTACAGATTACCAAATCAGAGTAGAACGTATACACCAGCTTATATCAACGGATTTTTACCGGAAATAAATTCCCAAGTTACTGATAAGTCGATTTCAATGGGAATAAAAGGAATGATTTCTGATTGGAATGTGGATTTTAGTAACACTTACGGAAAGAATGAATTTCTATACACTATTGGAAATACATTTAATGCATCCCTGCAAAACGCTTCACCAACAACATTTGATGCTGGTGGTTTTAACTTTATACAAAATACAGTCAATTTGGATATTTCTAAATTCCATGACGATATTATGTCAGGGTTGAATATTGCTTTTGGAGCAGAGTACCGTTTGGAGAATTATGAAATTGAAGCTGGTGAAATTGCATCTTATTCTAGATATACCGCAGAAGGAGAAGCAATTACTTTAGCTACACAAAGTGCTTCCGAAGACTTTTTTGGAAATTCTAGGCCTGGTGGGTCCCAAGTATTCCCTGGTTTTAGTCCGAATAATGAATTATCTAGAGGAAGATCAAGTATTGCAGGTTATTTTGATATGGAAGCGGATATTACTGATACATTTTTAGCAAGTTTTGCAACTCGTTTTGAAAATTATTCAGATTTTGGATCAACCATTAATTTTAAATTAGCTACGTTAATTAAGGCAACTGAAAATTTAAATTTAAGAGCGGCTTTAAATACAGGATTTAGAGCACCTTCCTTACATCAGTTAAACTTTAATTCTACATCCACTATTTTTGACCAAGACGGTAACCCTGTTGAGGTAGGTACTTTTGCAAACGATAGTAGAGCAGCACAGTTACTTGGTATTCCTCAATTAAAAGAAGAAACTTCAAGGAGTATAAGTGTTGGTTTAACTACAAAATTTCCAGAAGCTAATGTTACAGTATCGGTTGATGGTTATTTTGTTGGTATAGATGATAGGGTTGTTTATACAGGGCAGTTTTCTGGACCAGGTACAGGAACAGAGTTGGATAATTTATTGTTACAGGCAAACGCTTCTGCGGCATCCTTTTTTGCCAATGCAATTGATACCGAATCAAAAGGAATTGATGCGGTTGTAACTTGGGATCTTGCAGTAGCTAATAGTGCAAGATTAAAAAACACCTTTTCAGCTACCTTATCTAAAACTAAACAAGTTGGAGACATTAAAGCCTCACAAGTATTGGAAGATGCTGGCTTGGTGGGTACCTATTTCCCAGAAGATAGTAGGGTTTATCTTGAAGAAGCTGTTCCAAGAACTAAATTTATTTTATCCCATATGTTGAATATGGACAAATTAAATTTCTTTTTAAGAAATGTATATTTTGGTGAAGTTACCGAGGCTACTACTACTGTTGCAAACCAACAAGTTTTTGGAACCAAGTTGGTAACAGATCTATCAATGGGTTATAAGGCCACAGAAGCACTTACGATTACTGTGGGTGCAAACAATTTGTTTGATATTTATCCAGATAGGGCAGGAGAGGCATTCGGTAACCGAAGTTCCGGACGTTTTGATTGGTCCCGTAGAGCACAACAATTTGGAATAGGCGGTAGATTCCTATTTGCTAGGTTAAGTTTTACTCTCAAATAATAGAATTAACATTTTAAGTTAAATAAAGGCCACCAAGTTGGTGGCCTTTATTATTTGTTCAATTTCGTATTCCAGTATACTGGCCAGGCTTCATTTTTTTACCGGGCTCTGGGTAGAATAGGAATTAGGATAGCTTTGACTATGTAATAGTACTTCCTTTAAAAATCAATCAGTTAGTTATTGCATATACTAAGGGTTTTTTCAAAATACAGATTTTTATTAGTAATTTGGATTCATTGAACATTGAACATATGTACCTATGAGGACTTTATCGTTTTGCATATCGATAATGATTTACTTTCTTTTTGTTGATGGATTAATGGCGCAAGAGGACTGTATTCTTGGGGTCGGCATAACCAAGGATGAAACAATCATAGATGTTTTCCAACTCAATGAAGAACAAGCAGAGCAAATGATAAATTTTAGTGCCGAATTAAAATATAGAAATGAACTATTGAATAACCAAGCTGAAAATATATTGAAGCGACATCCACAAAGTTCTACGGCAGAATTAATGGTATTGGCTGAAAAATATAATGTAATTCGGGATAGTATGGCCCTAGTTCAAAGGATGATAGATATAAAGACCTTAAAGCTATTCAACAAAAACCAATACCTACGTTATTTGGAACTCTGTAACGAAGCATTTCGACAGCCTTTTCGGGTTGTGCCAATCAGCTACCAAGACAGTATTCCTCCTAAATGATACCAACCCGAATGTTTTGACAAAATTGGGTGAAATAGGGTAAATACTAAGATTGAGTTTGTACTTTTGCTTAAATCTTTCTGCAATTCATGTACAAAATATTAGTTCGTCCAATTCTCTTTTTATTTGATCCGGAAAAGGTACATTACTTAACATTTTCTTTAATTCGATTTTTTGGTAAACTTGGTTTATCAGGACTTTTTAGATCAATTTGTGTTATCGAGAACAAAGCATTGGAACGAGAAGTATTTGGACTAAAATTCAAGAATCCTGTGGGTCTGGCAGCAGGTTTTGATAAAGATGCCAAGTTGTACAATGAACTTTCTGATTTTGGATTCGGATTCATTGAGATTGGTACATTAACTCCCAAACCTCAGGATGGCAATCCTAAAAAAAGGCTTTTTCGTTTAAAAGCTGATCAGGCCATTATAAACCGAATGGGTTTTAACAACAGTGGTGTTTTTGATGCCGTGGAACGTTTAAAAAAGGGGCATCGGGTATTGGTTGGTGGTAATATAGGTAAGAATAAAATTACGCCCAATGATGAGGCGATCAAAGATTATCTAATATGTTTTGATGCACTGTTTCCTCATGTCGATTATTTTGTAGTCAATGTTAGTTCGCCAAACACACCTGGATTAAGGGAGTTGCAGGATAAAAAACCTTTGACCGCTTTACTCAAGGAATTAAAGAAGGAAAATACAAAAATTGCATCTAGAGGAACTGATACTTCAGAAAAACCTATTTTATTGAAAATAGCTCCTGATTTGACCGATGATCAATTGATGGACATTATAAGTATCGTTAAGAATACTAAGATTGATGGCATCATAGCGACCAATACGACCATCGCTCGAGGAGATTTAAAGTCTTCATTATTAGTTGCAGATGAGAAAGGTGGATTAAGTGGAAAACCCTTGGCGAATAGGAGTACAGAAGTGATTCGGTTCCTGG
>Ga0316201_10001710_pt1 | contig 15052 bp, 10 predicted proteins | sample CS6wburrow_MG_FD_204516 | JGI IMG/M metagenome (GOLD analysis project Ga0316201, IMG submission 204516) | Coastal sediment microbial communities from Delaware Bay, Delaware, United States - CS-6 worm burrow | ecosystem: Environmental > Aquatic > Marine > Coastal > Sediment | place: USA... | reverse complement strand
TCCAGCACGTTGCGTAGAGCGTATGTCGTTCGATCCCTCAGCTCGCAGCGATTCAATTTTCGCGCGCGCGATGCCCAGCTGGGTACCGACTTTTTGTTCTGAGAGCCATTGGCCGGTACTGACAAATCAACCGCCGCTGATCGATAACTTGGGGATGAAGACCTGCAAACGTCACCGGGGTTAAAGTGCAACTAGGTGCCGATCCAAATGTGATGGCGCGGTCCCTTGCCGGCGCGATGCGGCCGCACCACGTGCTCGCGCACGTCGAAGCCGGCTTGCCGAAGCCGTTTGCTGAAGGCGCGATCCTGGCTCGAAGACCAGACTGCCAGTACGCCGCGCGAGCGAAGCGCAGCGCGAGTGGCTCGCAGTCCGGCGGAGCTGTATAGCCAGTCATTTTCCCGGCGGACCAGTGCTTCGGGTCCGTTGTCCACGTCCATCAGGATAGCGTCGAAACCAGCGGGCTCTTGCCGAATGATATCGGCGACATCACCGACGATTACGTGGCTGCGCTTGTCAGTCAGCGGATCGCCGGCCGGCGCGCCCATCAGCGTGCGATTCCACGTCACCACTTCCGGTACGAGCTCAGAAACAACGATCTCTGCATCGGGACCAACCGCCTTCAGGGCCGCTGCCAATGTGAATCCCATCCCGAGCCCACCGATCAGCAGCCGCGGCTTCGCGTTGTGGCCGAGCTTTTCGCATGCGAGGTCTGCAAGGGCCTTTTCAGAGCCGTGCGAACGGCTGTTCATCAGATCGCCGCGGCCGGGGATCTTGATCGAGAAAAGGTCGCCGGATTGATACAGCTGCATCTCCTTGTCGGTGTCAGGAATCAGCGCGGTGTCAAGTAGGATGCGGGGAATCATCGGGGGTGTATTAAGTTCTGACCAGGGACATTGGTTACAGATTATTGAGGAGACATTAGGTAACACTTTAGCAGTAAAAGGGTTTTCGATGGGTTCGAGCCTGCCTTATCTGGCAGATCAAAAGAAGTGAGGGAAGCCCGCCAGAGGAAACGGATTTAATTCTTCCTTACTGCGTTGATGGCGGTAGAAGTGATGCGTGATGTTTGCCTGACCCATCCGTGCATCGTTATGCACAGTGATGCAGTTTGACCAACGGGCGCGCCGCAGGAGTGACGAGCAAGGTGAGGAATCCACCGCCAACAGGAGAATGGGGACAGTCCCGAAGGGACAGTCCCCGTATTCGCGAATCGGTCTGCGCCTCGCCACCACAAAGAATAGGGACAGTCGCCGTTTTCGCGCTTCACGAATCGGTCCGCGCCTGGCCAATACAGCATGGGGACTGTCCCTTCGGGGCTGTCGCCGTTTTCGTATCGCCGAATCGAGTGTCTGCAGCTTAGTTTTATTAAAACGAATTTCGACGCAGTCGACTTGACAATAAACGACTGTGTACGTTTGGCTTCGCCTTCGACTATGTGTTTCAACGGACTTATAAAGTCGATCATGACCAATGCAGTTATTACTTGCTTGAAAAGCAAACATTCTGTGACATACTGCCGCGCATCGCTTTTGCTGTTTTATCCAATGGTCTTAGGCATTTGGACAAAGAGTACGGCGATTGGCGCAGCTTGCCTTGTTCCTTGTCTGGATGAGCAGGCCTAAAAAAACAATCGGTCGCTTACCAGGGATGGACTTCATGACTACACCTTTACGCATTGCACTTCTGTTGTGTCTGACCTTGCTGCTGACTGCTGCTGCGTCCGCACAGGATACGCTCAGTGTCGGCGCCAACGTCAACATGGTCTCGGGCGACTCTTTCCCCAACGGCGACCCGTTCCAACGGCAACAGAACGAGCCGTCGGTGGCGTACTCGAGTCGAAACAATCTGCACCTGCTGTCGGGTGCTAACGACTACCGTGCAGTCGACGTACCCGGCCTGCCCGGCGGGCGCGAGACCGGTGACTCCTGGCTGAGCTACTTCTGGTCCACGAACGGCGGTGCGACCTGGAAGTCGACCCTGATTCCCGGCTATCCACAGGATCCGGACTGCCAGGGCCCCAATCCACCAACCCTCTGCGGCTATGCGGCGGGTGCCGATCCGGTGGTGCGCGCTGGCGTCAACGGCATGTTCTACTACTCGGGTATCGTCTTCGAGCGCGGCGACCCGTCGCGCAGTGCAATATTCGTCTCTCGCTTTATCGACCTTAATAACGATGAGGGCGGCGATCCGATTCGCTTCCTCGATACCACGATCATCGATGCCAACAACGATGGCGCCGTGTTCCTTGATAAATCATGGATCGGCGTCGACATCCCGCGCCCGGATGTCGCCAGCACTATCTTCGACACGTTCTCCGTATCGCAGCGCGACGGCTCTACCGTTGATCAAACAGTTGCGTGCGGCAATGTCTATGTGGGCTACGCTGCAATCGGCGGCGAGGGGCAGAACCTGCGTTCCGAGATTCGGATGGCGACCTCTCTGGACTGCGGCAACAGCTGGACTATTCAGCCGATCAGCGAGCCGGACACGCTTAACCAGGGTGCGAATATCGCCATTCGTCCCGACACTGGCGAGCTGCACGTCGTCTGGCGCCGCTTCGATACCGTGGAAAGTTTTCTCGGGATTTCGCCTACCGGCTGTCCCGCCAGTCCTGCGTCCTGGAAAATCAATAGCGACTGGCCCGTGTCCACGATCACGATGGGCGGCGTTAGCTATTCGATCGCGGAAGCACAGGACCTGCTGGGAACGAAACACCGCGGCGACGAATCGATCAAGCTGGCCTACGAAGTAATTGCGGCCAAGCTCAACTTGCTCACCGGCGGTGGCGACCCGGTGGATGGATTTAATCCTTGGCTCTGGGCGCAGGATCTCAGCGGTCTCATCGCCGATGCCGAGGCCTGGTTCGTCGAAAACCCGGTCGGCTCCGATCCGAAACAACAGGTCAAGAAAGCTGGCCAGAACATCAAGAAAAACATCCAGGCGATTCTGCAGGGCTCGGGCAGTTGCTCGGGTGAGGGCAGCGGCACGGCCGCGAGTACGACCGGCGAGACCAACGCGATTATCGTTGCCAGTTCCGACGACGGCGGCGCTACCTTCAGCGCGCCTACGGTGATCAACGAGTCGACGACGTTCGACCAGGGCAGCACGAGGTTTTCTTTCCGCACCACGGCATACCCAACGGTTGCGGCGGATGCCGGCGGTCGCATTTACGTGGCATGGGCCGCACGTGGCTTCGCGACGATTCGCGGCGAGGAGTCTGACGGCGACGCGCGCATCGTCATGTCGACGTCGACCGATGGCACAATCTGGAACGCACCGTACGCTGTTGATGAGCCCGACCGCCAAGGGCACCAGATCAAACCGTCAATGTTGTTCGCTGGCGGTCAATTGACGCTGGTCTATTACGATTTCCGTCAGGATGTTTCGAACATTTTTGAGGGCTTCGTCGTCGACCTGCCGGAACCCGATCGGCTGCGACACACGGTAGACGTGCGCGTCGCGACGGCGATTCCCGTTCCGGGCATCGAGCCGGTTTTCACCGACTACACCTTGCTCTCACCCAAGTCCTCGAGCTCCGCGTCGCGCTACACCTTTCTCGCCTACGGCAGCGCGACCAACGTTGAAACGGTGCAGGTCGAGTACATGGTGCCCAACTTCCCGATGTTCGCCGATGGTACGACACCGTTCATCGGCGACTATGTCGATATTGCCGCCCCGAACCTGATCAATGACGATGGCACCTGGCGCTTTGCCAGCAATCCGGGCGACGTTCAGGTCTGGCAGGCGGTATGGTCCGACAACCGTGACGTCATCCCGCCACCGGATGGCGACTGGTCGAAATATGTAGCGCCGATTGCCTTTGCCCAGCCGAGCTATTTCGATCCGACCGTGATAATTCCCAGCTGCGAAGACGTTAACTTCCCCGGCTCGGACTACCCCGCGGGCTCTTTCTATACCGGCACGCGCAACCAAAACGTTTACAGCGCGTCGATCAGCAACGGCGTTATCGTTGCTGCCCCGGGCAACAACCGCCCGCTGGGAACGTTCGAACGCGGCTTCGTAGTCTACGTTCAGAACACCACGGGGCAGGCTCGCAACTTTCGTTTGTCCCTGCCATCTGCGAGCGGCGTCATCGCGTCATTCGCGCCGAACAAGTCTGAACTGACGAAAGACGTCGCGATCCCGCCCTATTCGAGTGCGGTGGCTACAGTGTTCGCGTCGCTTAATGGTGGGCAGGCGAGAGAAGCAATTCGGGTCTCTGTTGCAGAGCTCGGCGGCGGCGCCCTCACAGGTTCAGTCGTCCTGAATAGCGACGCTGGAGCGCCCGATCCGTTGGTAGCACCAACATCACTGCTGACATCGGAAGTGCACAACCCGGCGATTTTGAATCCTGCGATTCTCAATCCCGCAATTCTTAACGCCTCGGTCAGCGGTGATGACGCGTCGGCTTGCGCCCTCGACGAAGATAAGTGTGTGCTCAACCCCGCAATCATGAATCCGGCGATACTGAACCCGGCGATACTGAACCCGGCGATTTTCAACCCGGCCATTTTGAATCCGGCTATCTTCAATCCGGCGATTCTGAATCCCGCTATTTTCAACCCCGCGATTCTGAACCCGGCGATCCTGAACCCCGCAATTATGAATCCGGCGATCCTCAACCCGGCCATTCTGAACCCGGCCATTTTTAACCCCGCCATTTTCAACCCGGCTATTCTGAACCCGGCCATTCTGAATCCTGCGATCATGAACCCGGCCATTCTGAACCCGGCCATTCTGAACCCGGCGATTCTGAATCCCGCTATTCTCAATCCGGCTATTCTCAACCCGGCGATTCTGAATCCTGCGATTCTGAACAGCACTCCGGAGGAGTCGCCCCAGCAGGTGGGCGTAACGTTCGCTGTCCGCAACGACGGCAATGCCACGACCGCATATGATCTGAATCTCGCAGCCCCGCAGCTTGAAGGGCTCGACTACGATCTGGTCGTTTACCGCCTCAACGAGACCCCGGTCGCGCAGGGGTGCGTGCTCACCACCGAGGCGCAGCAACAGCTGATATTCAACCAGACAGATCCGCTGAACGAAACGGTCGACGGTAGTTTCTATCTCGAGCCAGGTCAGGAAGTGCTCGTCACTTTCAGTGTGCGGCCCGATGTCGAGGCAGATACGCCGGCTGATCCAGTGGTCAGCTTCGTCAGCGACGACCTCTTTGGTGTGGTCAGCTCTCAGTCTGTCAATACTGATCCTGTGACTCAGCCGCCGCCTGCTGACCAGTTCGGCCCGCCCGCCAGCTGTGAAATTTCGGGCGACTGGTCGGGCGATTATTTCCAGCCTGGCTTTTCACCCTATCCAATAGCCTTGACGAACCTCGTGTGCGGTACGCCTGGTAGCGTGATCGCCGATGTTGAGTACGCCTCGCTTGGCTGCTCAGGTACCTGGACGCTCAACTCAATCGTGGGAAGTACCCTGCTGATCACCGAGACGGTTAGCGGCGGTAGCTGCGTGCCGGTCGTCCAACATGAAGTACTGGCCCTCGACGGGAATACGCTTAGCGGCGTCACACCTGTCTACAACTCGACGTTCTCGTTGTCGCGGGCTGGCGGTTCCATTTTCACGGAAGCTGTCATCACAGGCGATGCAGATATATTGGGTGATGGCGTCCTTATCGTCGCCAATGATCTCGGCGGGGCACCAAGCGCGGTGAACATAAATGGGGTCACCTTCGGCACCGATCAAGGTGGTCTGAGCGCCCCGTGGGGCCTCGGAGGCGGAGATTTCTCTGTGGATCCGTTTTCAGCAAATCTAGATGCTCTTCTTTCCGATTTGCAGTTTAGTGGCACCCTTAACCCGGTGAGTTTCACGGTTGGCGGGCTGACACCCGGAACCGAGTACAGACTCCAGTTGCTGTTCTCGAACGATTTGAACACCACTGGGGACCGGGTCGAAGTCACGGTGGAAGGAGAGACCTGGATCCTCGATGACTGGCAGCCCGATGCGATTAACCTGATTGCCAACTTCACCGCATCAAGCCCGTCTGTTGTGGTCACGTTTGCTCCAGCGACTGGTTCTACCGGGGAATCTGGTCGAGCTGTGCTGAATGCCTATGCGATCCACGCCGCACCGTTCGTCAACTCGAGCATCAACGACGTCAGTTTGAATACGACGAACCTGACTATTGATGGGCCGTTGGCTTTTTACACAGCCAGCATAAGTAACGACACTGGCGGTCCGCTGTCACCTGTGTCGCTCCAGACTTACATTGAGCAACCCGGTGCATCCAGAGCCGCAGGCGGCTTGCAGGTCAACTGTGTTGGGGCGGGTGTATTACCACCCGGCGGTTGTGATGTTAGTTTTTCTCTGGGCGCAAACAACACTACCTCTGCAGGTAGTGGGACCCTCATAGCGGGTCCGGCGACGGCCAGATTCGATCTGATACAAGGTGGCACGGTGATCGGAAGGTTTACTGTTCCCATTACACTCGCCAGTTCTTCGCCACCGGTCACCACACCCCTGATCACGGCCGCCACGCCTGACCCGATGGCCCCCGGTTTCGGACAACTTGTGACGTTTACGATCGCCAATGCTCCAGGTTTGATTCGCGGCTTCGATATCGTTTACGCGCGCAACGACGTGACAGGCTTTACTACCACCGGCGACCCGAACGACAACTTCGTGTACGGCGGTACCACAGTTCGGCTGGATGGTTCACTACGGCCCACATCGGGCGCCGACGCTGGCACGGTCTGGGTGGAGTACGGAAACGGCGAGCGAAGCAATGACTTCACGATGACCTTCCGTTCAACCCCAGCCGCACCGATCATCACCGAAGTCCGTACGGCGACTGGGTGTGGCGATAACACCGGCACGGTAGTAGACCCGGTGAATGACACCTTCCTTGCTGGCGATTACTTGCGTATCACTGCACAAGGCCTCGATACATCAACGTCACTAGTCGATGTGCAGACTGTCCAAAACGGGGTGCCCTCCACCTACAGGCTAGACACCGTCTGTCCTGGTACGGACGGGTCAAACTACTTTGTGCAGATTCCGGCCGGTGTGAACGCGGGTCCATTCACGCTCGAGATCCGTGCGAATCAGACCAACGCTGGCGGTGGTGGTCCGGGCGACTATGCCGTCATCGCTCTGAATCAATAACGGCGGGCTGTGGTGCCCTAGTTTGGTAAAACGGGGACAGTTACCAAAGTCGGTAACTGTCCCCAATTTCACTCCGCTACTCCTTGCACGAGCTGCGGTTCGGCGCCCGGGAAGCCGCAGGCATTTCCAGCTGGTTCGACGGCCGCATCGACTAGGCCAGGATCTACAATACCGCCCTGTCGAACCGCCTCACCGGCAACGTCCTCAGGATGAAGCGTCAGTCATGCCCGACAAATATGTCCAGCGGCAATATCGCGGTGACACCCACGTTCGGCACGTCGACCAGTTGACCGATACGCATATCCACCGCAATGCTCGCGATCATGTACGCCTGCGTCCGGTCATAACCGTACTCGGAGACGATGTAGTCAATCATGGCGGCGAGTGCGTTTCGTGCCGCGAGATTGATATCGGCCGACAAATTACTTAAGCCCGCAATCTTCGTCGAGTCCAGGTAGGCGAGGTCTGCGGGCACGGTGTCTTTCTCTTTCAGCGGGAAACCGGTTACGGCGTAGAAGCGCTCCGACGGTATCCCGAGCACGGATGCCGGGCCCTCATAGTGGGGGCCGCGGGACAGGTCCGGCGGCTCATCGACAATACGTGTAGTGACCGTCATCCTGCCGCCCATCTCGATCGCGGTTCCTGCCACCTCGCCATCGCCCTGCGCATAATGGAAGTCACCGACCGCGAGACCGCAACCGTCGATGTAACAGGGCAGGTAGACGGTGGTCCCGGTGGTGATGTAGCGGATGTCCATGTTGCCGCCATGCTCGCGCGGCGGGATCGTGCGCAGGCACTCTGCCGGTTTTGTCCCTTCCGCGCCGCATAGTGCCGCCGGCTCCGCCTCTTCCGGGTCGGGTTTCATCACGGCGCCGCCCAGCTCGAGCAGCTGGTTCTCGCGCGCCAGCACATCGGCGAGCAGCTTGTCGCCGGGCAGCGTCGTTACGACACCGGGAAAACTCGCGTTCGGAATACGCACGCCCGGAAGTGCGTCGCTAATGGCGAACTCCTCATTGATGCGCCAGACAATGAAGCGCTCGTCTGTGCCAAACTGGTCACCGGCGAAGCCGAACGGTCCGGCTTCGGTCCAGCCGACGTCGTCAGGTTCGACTGCTTCGATGGTCACCGCCAGCACGTCGCCTGCCTCGGCGCCGTTGATAAAGACCGGGCCGGTCAGCGCGTGGACAATGCCGACGCCTTCCCGGGGGTTGGCATCGGCGCTGGAAAACTTGTCCGGGTCGAGGGTCAGGTCGAAGGCGTCGCGGCCTAAGAATACGATGCGCTCACCGGGATCGGCGTTGGCAACCATTGGGATGTCGGGATGCAGGCGGTTGATACACGCCGGATCTTCGGCACAGCCCACGCTACGGTCGCCTACAACGACGTCGGCGGCGGCGATCGAAAATGCTGCCAGAGTCGACAGCAGTCCAGCGGACAAATAAGTGGAAAGCCCCAGGTTCATATGTGTACCCCGTCAGCATTGTTGTAGAGGTGCGTGCCATAGCTGGTAACGCGTCGCGCCTATTCTAACCAATAGCTGGGTGAATCGGGCTATTTACACCGGTGACATCGACGCGATGGCTGGATCGCTGGTTACGAGATCACCGGTCGTTTGGGCCGCTGATCGACAACTGGAACCGAGACGGCGGCATAGACCGCAAAGTGAAACGAATTGCGATCATTGTTATCTTGATGACACCGGTGTTCACCTGGTCGTTCGGAGCACCGTTATGGATTATGGTCTGTCAGATTGTCGTCTTGAGCGCTGCGGCTGCTTTTGTCCTGACTCGCCCCTTGTCCTCTGAACGCCGTTGCAAGTAACCGTCGCAGGCAACACGGATTCCCTAGACGCCGAATCCTGTGTGCTGTTCTATCCAATGGTTAATATGTCAATGGCCGGCCGTTACCGGGTTTCGGCCAGCGGCATTTGGCTAACCTGATCCGCGAAGAATCATGCAAATAAAGAGCCAGAGGACTGTTGGGGACTTCCCCAAATCTGTGCACTAACGCACTAAATTGGGAATATCCCCATTCCCCTGGCCGGAAATTGCGAAAAAACGAGATCTCTGTCCTTTATTCAATGGCATACGAGCAATAGCATGGATCACTGCATGTCGACAATTGGGACCCGCTTATGGAAACGCAGCAACCTCAGGCACCGCGGACAGCTACGGTTGAGTTCACCGGAAATGCCGGCGAATACTTCAAGATCTGGATCGTTAACATCGCATTGACCGTCGTTACGTTGGGCATCTACTCGGCCTGGGCAAAGGTGCGAAAGCTACGATACTTCTACGGCAATACCTCGATCGAAGGCGGGCACCTTGACTATCACGCGAAACCCACAGCAATCCTTTTCGGGCGAGTCATAGCCGTCGGCATGCTGTTTGCTTACTACCTGCTGTCGCAATACGAGCCGGTCGCCGGATTGGTGCTGATCACGATTATCGTGCTGCTAATTCCGGTGCTGGTCGTTCGCGCCAACATATTCCAGTTACGCAATACGTCCTACCACGGGCTACGATTCAACTTTCAGCGCAACTACAAAGACTCGTTTATCGTTTTCTACGGTGGGGTGTTGATCGCTCTGTTTTCATTAGGGCTCGCCGTACCGTCGGTTATTTATATGCGTAACAAGTTCATTGCCAACAACGCCGGTTACGGTCAGACACAGTTTGAATTCGGCGGTCGTCAGGGTAAGTTTTACGCTATTTTCTGGCGCTCTGTAGGCCTCGCACTGCTCGGTGTCCTCGGCATAATGTTGATAGTCAGTGTGCTGGGAGCAGCCATTGAAGCACTTGCGGGCGGTACGTCCAGTTCCGGTGGTCCAGCTGTTCAAGCGATGGCGATTCTTACGGTACTGCCGCTGGTCGCTTTTTACGCTGCCATAGGCATCTATGTGCAGACACGGCAGCGTAATTACGTCTGGAACTCGACGACGCTCGGCGACAACAGTTTCGAGTCAACACTGTCAGTTCGAAGCATGGTATTTATCCTTCTGACTAATGCCGTAGCGATCGCTGTTTCATTAGGTCTGTTGATTCCCTGGGCGCAGATTCGACTCGCGCGATATCGCGCCGAGCACATGACGGTGCACCTTGCTGATGATTGGCGCGAGTACATTGCCGCGACGGACAGTCAGGGTTCTTCGCTTGGTGAAGAGATCGGTGATGCGTTCGACGTGGCGGTCGATGTCGCGTTCTGATGCACGCAGCGGCCAGTTACTACGATGGCCAGAGGGCAGGTGCTGAACCGGTAGAACTGCAGCTGATGGGTGGCTCGCTGAAGTTCGAGCTCGGCGGCGTTACCCAGTGGGTGGAACTCGGCGCCATGACCCTGGTGGAACCCGTCGGCAACGGTCCCTGGGTTATCGAGCTGGCGGATGGAGCGTCGCTGAAAATCACCGATCAGGACTTCGGTAGAAAACTGGCCGATGAAACCGGCTCGCCAGGCATCATACGCATGCTCGAGGGGGCCTGGCATTGGGCGCTTATCGCTGTCGTTGTGGCAGTCGTCGCGAGTTGGGCCGCCCTTACCTACGGCGTCCCGGCGCTTTCTACATCTGTGGCGTTCGCTCTTCCGGAACACGTGTCGGAATCTCTCAGCGATGAGGGTCTGGGCGTGATGGACGACGTGTTTTTCTACGAAAGTGAACTACCCGCTGAGACAGCTGAGCACGTAACCGCGCTATTTCGGGACATTCAGTCGATGAACCCGGAATTCTCGCCCTATCGATTGGAATTTCGTGCGTCGATAATAGGGGCAAACGCGTTCGCGGTGCCTGGCGGAATCGTTTTGATGACAGATGAGCTTGTGGAACTGGCTGAGTCCGATGCAGAGATCATGGCCGTGCTGGCTCACGAAGTGGGGCATCTTCATCAAAGGCACAGCATGCGAATATTGTTGCAGAACTCCATTAGCGCTTTGTTGATTGCGGGTCTAACGGGCGACATAAGCAACATAACGGCATTGTCCGCCGCGATACCGACCGTTCTCATGCAAGCCAAATACTCGCGCGATTTCGAGCGCGAAGCAGATGAGTTCGCATTCGAATACCTGGCGGCCCGTGGCGTTCCGACCAACACACTGTCCAATCTGTTGCTGCGACTCGAGGATTCCGAGTCTGATGATGATGGTGGTATCTCCAGCTGGCTGTCGTCGCACCCGCCGTCGCGTGAGAGGATAGACGACAAGTAAGGTCCGCCGTCAGCTTGTCGGAGGAAAGTACGGCAGGTCCCAGAGCGGAAAGACCCGAGACAATGCTGACAGCCCCAACGGGTGTCTCAGTTCGCCAGATGCGATGGCTTCCTTAATCTCTTCGAGTGTCATGAGATGCACGCGGATGGCTTCCCCTGCATCCGGCGCAGGTTCCTGCACGTCGACCACGTCTTCCGCCAGCCAATGGTGGCAAAGATTGTCGTGAATGGCCGGGTTTGCCTGCACCGAGCCCAGGTAACGCCAGCGGCCCTCACCGAAACCGGTTTCCTCGAGCAGCTCGCGCCTGGCGGCCTGCAGCGAATCCTCGCCAGGGTCTACCGTTCCTGCGACGGGCTCTGTCGTTAATACGCCGACGCCAAACCGAAACTGCTCCACCATGACGATCCTGCTATCCGTCGTAACAGCAACCACCGTCACCCAGTCGGGGGCTTCCAACACCATGCGCTGAAACTTTTCCGCCGTAGCGGGATGCTGCATCGTGTCGAAGCGCACGCCGAAAAGCGGCAGGTCTGGCCCGGATTTACTGTCCAACTTCCGCCACGTCAGGGAATCATCCATGTTGGTAACAGCCTCTCGATTTTTCCTATGTACGAATCCCGATGCTATAAACGGCTGATGAATAAAGCAAAGAAGTCGATCAAGAAGCGAGGAAGGTAATCGCCACAATGGCGGCTCCGGAAAACCGGGTCTTCTTGAACGACATCAAGATGCCGCCTATCAACTGGGTTGCTCCGAAGGCGATGAGCATTGGGTCCGAAAGGCCGTACTTACCGAAGAACTCAACGTCCTGCTGCATCAAGGATATTTTCGTGACGCCAGAGAGCCGCATTTCCATCTGCCAAGCGGGAAACTTGCGTGTCTGAGACTAGAGGTCTGACCCCGTTTCTTGCTGACGATTCCATGGAATCGGAAGCGGCACGTAATCCTCAAGAATGTCTTTCCAGCCAAACCGTGATTGGCGTTGCAGGTTTCTGTTAAGACACGTTACCGTGGCAATCGTGGCTCGCCGCAACAAGCGCTATGATTTCTTTTTGATGGAAAGCCTGTCTGCAATCTTCTTGATTGATTCCGACAGGTCATCCCAGGCACTTTCGGTGCCGCCCCTAAGATCCTCCCATGAGTCATTATCCACGTGGCAGTCATGTTGGTGGTTGCATCGAACATAAAGGCCGGCGCTCCGAATAGCGCCGGCCTTGTATCCTCACTCGGGCCTACGCAACTTTGCTAACGGTTGCTGGCTCAATCGTGTCCTGTTTCTCTCGCGACACATCTCGCCACAACAACATGTCAACAATCCTAGCTGAGGCACCGTGATAGAAGCCGGTATCCATTTCATAACCCTTCGGGTTCCTGAACGTGCCGAACACGATGTCAAAGACAGGCAGGTCCGAGTAGTTGTACTTGTGCAGTCCCTTGCCGTGGTGAATCGTGTGGCTCTCCGGGCGTTGCACGAAGTAGCCAAGCCACTGCGGCGTCTTGACGTTGGTGTGCTGGAATATCCCCAAGAACATGGATACGAACAGGAACAACGTTACGGCCTGTGCACTCAGGCCAACGATCAACGACAGGCTCAGGCTTCCGAGTAGCGTGAAGCCGGCCATATCCAGCGGGCTGAAGTAGAAGGCGCCATAGGTATCCACGCGTTCAGCGCTGTGATGCATCTGGTGAAAGCTGCGGAACAAAAAGTCCGACTGATGCATCGACCGGTGCCAGACGTAGACCAGGAACTCGTAAACAAGGACACCGATGGCAGCGCCTGCCAGGGTACCCATGCCGCTTAGATCGAATAGCTGGTACTCGGCGAGATAGCCGTCCCAGATCAGCGGCAGGTAAGACGACAGGTAAAAATAAACGGCGAACGTTCCTAGCGCCCGCGGTATCCAGCCCCTTACTCTAGCCAGCTTGCGTCCAGGTGTTAAGGCTTCCCAGAGCATCAGTGCTCCGTACAGTGCCAGTACGCCCAGTGAAATGGGGTCCAGCAGAATCTCGAGTGGTGTCGGCATTTGTTCTCTCCAAAACAGACTGATTAGTATGGAAACATGCTAGGCTTTAGGTCAGTTTTGATCCAGTGGACGAGCAGTACTTTTTTCAGGATTTTTGAAAAAGAGAATAAATAACAAGCAATTACGAGACTTTTCAGCCTTCACGCAAGCGCTTTCCGAGGCCTGAGAGGAAAAAACCAGACGGTAGGTATAGTAAATGGGCACCAAAGGCGAACAAACGCGAGAGCACATCCTGGCCACGGCCGAGGGCATCATCCTGAGGCGTGGCTATGGGGGCACCTCCATCGAGCAGATCATCGGCGCGGCGGGCATCACGAAGGGTGGGTTCTTCTACCACTTCGATGGCAAGAACGACCTCGCAAGGAACCTTATCAAGCGATTTCTCAAGAACGATCTTGCGGAATTTACGGCGATAGCCGATCGCGCTCATTCGCTCACCGAGGACCCGCTACAGCAGCTCTTGTTGTTCCTGAAGTTGCTGGCAGAAGCGTTGGAGGATATGCCGGGAGCGCATCCGGGCTGCCTGGTTGCCGCCTTCGCGTATGAGGCTGAGCAATTCGATGACGAGGTTCGTGAGCTGAACGCCGAGGGCGTTCTGGCCTGGCGGCACATCTTCCTGGGATATTTTGAAAAGGTCGTCGAAAAATACCCGATGAAGATCGAACAACCCCTAGAGGAACTGGCTGACATGCTGAGCACGATCATCGAAGGCGGTATCGTCGTATCGAAGGTGCTCGGCGACCGAAGTATCCTGCCGAATCAGCTCCTACAGTTCAGGAACTATGTCCGCCTGGTATTTGGAGACGCCTGAGTTCCGCCGTCCAACTGCGGCTTATACCTATAACCGGAACCCTTTCGGTACGCCAGGCGTGTAGGTAGAAAACAGCCGGATTATGTCTCGACGACAAAAGTTTGCTCAGCCGGCGTCGAGCTCCCGGCATCCATGGCACAACACCCGGGATACGGAGCGACAAGTCCATGAATACCGACACAAGAATGTTTTTCGCCAGCGTTGCCTTTGGGCTTCTCGTCTTTTTCCTCGCGCTGCCTGTTTTTGCGTTTCAGGGTTTTGACGATGGCGGCGGGGGCGGTCTGCCGAGTTGCGCGACGTGCCACGGCACGCTTGCGAATACCGGTCCTGGCAACGCGGCACACGATGCGCATGCCGAACCGACGAACAGCTGTTCCGATTGTCACGGATCCGGATCGTTGAACGATCCGCCGCTCGACAATTGTGTGCAGTGTCACGGGCGCGACGCGGATGCAGGTGGCGACAGCGAGTCGGCCGGCCTAGGTCGAGGACTGCGCCTGCATCATGAGACCACGGGTGCCGCATCCTGCGGTAGTTGCCACAGCGATGCTCTCGGTGTTGCCGGTGCAGGCGAGAACGTTTTGCCATCTTTCTACGCCCTGGCGCTCGGCGGAACCGGTCTCGATTCTTGCGATGGGTCCGAAGAACGCTTCGGCTCTCTGACATTCAGTCTCGACAATGACGGAGACGGCCTGACGGACGGTAACGATCCGGACTGCAATACGAACCTGGCGCCAACCGCGGACCCGAACGGCCCGTACAATGCGACCTTCGGTTCACAGATCGTCTTTGACGGCAGTGGATCGACAGATTCCGACGGTAGCATCGTGGCCTGGGCCTGGGATTTCGGCGACGGTAGCTCCGGTACGGGTTCGTCACCGACACACACGTACCAGTCGGATGG
>Ga0316201_10001709_pt1 | contig 15058 bp, 9 predicted proteins | sample CS6wburrow_MG_FD_204516 | JGI IMG/M metagenome (GOLD analysis project Ga0316201, IMG submission 204516) | Coastal sediment microbial communities from Delaware Bay, Delaware, United States - CS-6 worm burrow | ecosystem: Environmental > Aquatic > Marine > Coastal > Sediment | place: USA: Delaware... | reverse complement strand
CCCGCGCTGGATTATTTAAAATGGTTTGTCGTAACTGCGCTGGTTGCCCTCGGCGTGCTTGGCAATGCCTATTATTCCGAAGAGTCGTTGCTTTACCGTGTGCTGGCTTTGGTTGTTTTGGCTGTGGCCGGTGGATTTGTGGCTCTACAGACGGTGAAGGGGCGATCGTTTTGGCTTTTGTTGAAAGAAGCCCGAGTTGAAATTCGAAAAGTGGTCTGGCCGACGCCGGTTGAGACGCGACAGACAACCTTGATCGTATTGGCGGTTGTTGCATTGGTCGCGTTGTTGCTTTGGGGGCTGGATTCATTGTTGAGTTGGCTTGTGTCTGGAATTATTGGTTAGGAGATAAGTCGATGTCGAAGCGCTGGTACGTAGTGCATGCATATTCTGGATATGAAAAAAAGGTGATGCTCGCATTGCTTGATCGTATCAAGCTGAATGGTATGGAAGATCAGTTCGGTGATGTGCTGGTGCCGACTGAAGAGGTTGTTGAAATACGCGCGGGCCAAAAACGCAAAAGCGAGCGCAAATTCTATCCGGGTTATGTTCTGGTAGAAATGGAAATGAATGATGAGACATGGCATTTGGTGAAATCAACGCCGCGTGTTATGGGTTTTATCGGTGGTACTGCAGACAAGCCGGCGCCGATAACCAGAAAAGAAGCGGATGCCATTTTGCAGAGGGTTCAGGATGGCGTTGAGAAGCCCAAGCCTAAAACTTTATATGAGCCGGGTGAGCTGGTTCGTGTTGTCGACGGTCCGTTCGCGGATTTCTCTGGTGTTGTTGAAGAGGTTAACTACGCCAAGAGCAGGCTGCAGGTAGCGGTTACAATTTTTGGTCGGTCTACGCCGGTCGAGCTGGAGTTTGGGCAGGTAGAGAAAGGTTAATAATTTTGGGCCTTGTGCTTTTTTGAAGTGCAAGGTTTTTGTGTCTGTGGACAATAAACCGGGGAGCTTGAAGCCTGATCAGGGAAGTAAAGCGATTGCACCCAAAGGAGATAAGTAAATGGCAAAGAAGATACGAGCTTATATCAAGCTTCAAGTCGCTGCAGGAAAGGCTAATCCAAGTCCTCCTGTTGGTCCGGCACTGGGTCAGCATGGTGTTAATATCATGGAATTTTGTAAGGCGTTTAATGCCCATACTCAAGGCGTTGAGCCAGGTCTGCCTACTCCAGTGGTTATCACGGTGTATGAAGACCGTAGCTTTACCTTTATAACAAAAACACCGCCAGCCGCCGTGCTGCTTAAAAAAGCAGCGGGCTTGAAGAGCGGTAGTGGTCGCCCGAATACCAATAAAGTAGCCAAGGTCAGCAGGGCGCAATTGGAAGAGATTGCGACGACTAAGCTGCCGGACCTGACCGCGGCAGATATGGATGCGGCAGTTCGAACAATAGCTGGCAGTGCTCGCAGCATGGGTATTGATACAGAAGGGGTTGTGTAATGGCTAAGTTAACTAAGCGAACTAAGGCGATTAGAGAAAAAATAGAGCCGGGCAAAGCCTATTCCGTACAGGATGCCGTGCAATTGCTTAATGAAGTGTCCGCTGTCAAATTTTCCGAGTCGCTTGATATTGTTGTCAGTTTGGGTGTTGACGTGCGCAAATCTGACCAGGTTGTTCGTGGCTCAACGGTTTTGCCAAATGGTAACGGTAAAGTTGTTCGGGTGGCTGTGTTCGCTCAGGGTGATAATGCCGAGAAGGCAAAAGCTGCGGGTGCCGATATTGTTGGTTTTGACGATCTTGCAGAGGAGGTCAAAGGCGGCAAGATGGACTTTGACGTAGTAATTGCTACGCCCGATGCGATGCGCGTTGTAGGCACATTGGGCCAGATTCTTGGGCCGCGTGGTTTAATGCCGAACCCGAAGGTGGGTACAGTAACTCATGACGTCGAGCTGGCTGTAAAAAATGCCAAAGGTGGTCAGGTGCGTTTCCGCACAGACAAAAGCGGTATCATTCACTGTTCAATTGGTAAAACAGGCTTTGAGCCAGCCGCGATCAAGGAAAACATTGAAGCTTTGGCCGCTGATTTGAGGAAACTTAAGCCAGCGAGCGCCAAAGGAATCTATTTCAAGAAGATGTCAATTTCTTCAACAATGGGCCCGGGTCTGCAGTTGGATCAGAGCTCGCTCGAAATTTAATACGAAAACGCCGGGAGTTGTTTTCGTAAAACAGAACTTTGGGGTCGCTACTGAATGTGGTCGTGGCTATCAAAGACCGTAGGCTCCGGCCGCTAATTATGGAATCCCCGTTATTTGGGTGCGCAAGTGCTTAAAGGCGACTAACCAAAAAAGCGGATCGGGTTAATACACCAGCCTACGCAGATGGAGTGAAGGTGGGGTTTCCCGCCTTCTCACCGAGACCCTGAGTCAATTCGGCATTGCTTGAGTTGATTTGGGAGACATTAACCGTTGGGACCCTCCAACAACTAGAAAGGAGTAACACAAGTGGCACTAAGACTCGAAGGCAAAAAGGCGATTGTCGCTGATGTCAACGAAGCTGCTGGTAGCGCTCTTTCGGCTGTATTGGCTGATTATCATGGCCTTTCAGTTGAGCAAATGACTGACCTGCGCAAGCAAGCGCGTTCCTCAGGTGTATATATGCGCGTTGTGCGTAATACCCTGCTGAAACGTGCGGTTGAAGGTACCGAGTTTGAATGTATTCAAAGCGTTTTAACCGGTCCAACAGTGCTTGCCTTCTCGCAGGAAGATCCGGGTTCAGCGGCGCGTTTAATCCAAGACTTCGCTAAAGTAAACAAGAAGTTGGAAGTTAAGGCGCTCGCAGTGGGCGGCAAGTTGTTGTCGGCAGATCAAATTGATATGTTGGCTAAACTGCCTACCAGAGACCAGGCTATTTCTATCTTGATGAGCGTGATGAAGGCTCCAGTCACTAAGCTGGCGTGTACCTTGAACGGAGTGCCTAGCAAGCTTGTACGTACACTTGCTGCAGTTCGTGATCAGAAAAAAGAGGCTGCTTAGCTGCCAAACATTTGGCAATTGAGGGGCTGTTAACTTATTAAAATTTTGAAAGGAGATGTGAGTCATGGCTCTATCTAAAGATGATGTTTTAAATGCTATCGCTGAAATGAGTGTAATGGAAGTTGTCGAGCTTATTGAAGCAATGGAAGAGAAATTTGGCGTAACTGCTGCGGCTGCTGTTGCTGCGGCTCCTGCGGCTGCAGCTGGTGCTGCTGAAGCGGCTGATGAGCAGACTGAATTTGACGTCATTATCACGTCAGCTGGTGAGAAGAAAGTTAATGCGATCAAAGCTGTTCGTGCAATCACTGGTTTAGGTCTGAAAGAAGCCAAAGGCATGGTAGATAGTGCTCCGGCAACTGTTAAAGAAGGCGTGAGCAAGGAAGAAGCTGAAGAAATTAAAAAGCAGCTTGAAGAAGCGGGCGCAGGTGTAGAGCTTAAATAGCAATAACTTGATGGTTATTGGTTTTAGGTAATAAGCGGCTGGCGGCGTATTTCGCTGTCAGCCTTTTACCGCTTTCAGGACGGTAAATAGCTTTGCTGAGCTGGCACAGGGTTTTTGAAAATTAACCCACTCTGGAGCGCTTTTCAGGCTTCAGGGTTGAAGTAGTTGATCCGGTTTTATTCCGGGTCGTAAGTGACAACATCGAGGAACACTGATGGCATACTCATACACAGAGAAAAAACGCCTTCGTAAAGATTTTGGCAGTTTGCCAAGCGTTTTAGAAACGCCTTATTTATTGGCGATTCAGCTGGATTCATATCGAGATTTTTTGCAACCTAACAAGGCTGCCGGGGATCGTTTGGATGCGGGTTTGCAGGCGGCTTTTAAATCGGTTTTTCCTATTTCCAGTTACTCTGGAAGTGCCACGCTGGAGTATGTCTCTTATGTGCTGGGGACGCCAACCTTCGATGTAAAGGAATGCCAACTACGTGGCGTTACGTTTGCTGCGCCATTGCGCGTTAAAGTGCGCCTGGTTATTTACGACCGTGACTCGTCAAGCAAAGCAGTCAAGGACGTTAAAGAGCAAGAAGTTTACATGGGCGAAATGCCTTTAATGACCGATAACGGTACCTTCGTCATCAATGGTACCGAGCGAGTTGTTGTGTCCCAGTTGCACCGTTCGCCGGGTGTGTTTTTTGATCATGATAAGGGTAAGACCCATTCTTCGGGTAAGCTCCTCTATTCAGCCCGTGTTATTCCTTACCGTGGCTCATGGCTGGATTTTGAATTTGACATTAAAGATGCGGTTTTTGTCCGTATCGATCGCCGTCGTAAATTGCCGGCTACTATTCTGTTGCGTGCGCTGGCCTACACGGCGGAAGAAATTTTAGACATATTTTTTGATACCAGTATGTTTCATCAAACCAAGGAAGGCTACAAGCTTGATCTGGTGGCCAGCCGTCTGCGTGGCGAGACTGCCTTTTTTGACGTTAAAGATTCAAAAGGTAATGTTGTTGTCGAAGAAGGTCGGCGCATAACTGCGCGACATATCCGCATGATCGAGAAGTCCAAGACCAAGAAGCTCGACGTGCCACGCGAATACTTGTTTGGCAAAGTTATTGCCAAAGATATTATTCATCCTGATACCGGCGAAGTCATATGTGAATGTAATGCTGAAATTACCGAAGAGCTGTTGTTGCAGCTCGAAGAAGCGGGTATTAAAAAAATTGAAACGCTTTACACCAATGATCTGGACTGTGGCCCCTTTATTTCAGATACATTGCGTGCAGACCCAACCAGTAATCAGTTGGAAGCCCTGGTTGAAATCTACCGGATGATGCGTCCAGGCGAGCCGCCGACGAAAGAGTCGGCCGAAAACCTGTTCCATAATTTGTTTTTTGCCGGCGAACGCTACGATCTGTCTGCTGTTGGCCGCATGAAAATGAACCGACGCATTGGGCGTGAGGCGCATGAAGGTCCGGGTATCTTGTTTGACAGTAAATACTTTGGCCAGCGCTCGGATGCCGCCAGCAAGAAAATTGCAGCGTCAGAAGGGCAGTGGTCGGACATTATTGATGTGCTCAAAACGCTGGTTAACATTCGTAACGGAACGGGTGTCGTAGATGATATTGATCACCTGGGTAACCGCCGCATTCGTTCTGTCGGCGAAATGGCAGAGAACCAATTCCGGGTTGGCCTGGTGCGTGTTGAGCGGGCAGTCCGGGAGCGATTGAGCATGGCTGAGTCCGAGGGCTTAATGCCTCAGGATCTGATTAATGCCAAGCCGGTTTCGGCGGCGGTCAAGGAGTTTTTCGGTTCCAGCCAGTTGTCCCAGTTTATGGATCAGAATAACCCACTGTCAGAAGTTACTCACAAGCGTCGAGTTTCTGCCTTAGGACCGGGTGGTTTGACGCGTGAGCGAGCCGGTTTTGAAGTCCGTGATGTGCATCCGACTCATTATGGTCGTGTTTGTCCGATTGAAACGCCTGAAGGCCCGAACATTGGTTTGATTAATTCGCTGGCTTCTTTTGCGCGCACCAATCATTACGGTTTTCTGGAAAGCCCCTATCGTAAAGTGGTTAAAGGTAAGGTAACCGACGAGATTGAGTACGTTACAGCGATTGATGAGAGCGAATACGTTATTGCACAGGCCAGCGCCTCGGTAAACACGAAAGGTGTCCTGACCGATGAGTTGGTGCAGGTTAGGCACCAAAATGAATTTACCGTTAAGCCGCCGGAAGCGGTTAGCTTGATGGATGTTTCGCCCAGGCAGGTTGTTTCTGTTGCGGCCTCCTTGATTCCGTTCCTTGAGCATGATGATGCTAACCGGGCCTTGATGGGCTCGAACATGCAGCGTCAGGCCGTGCCTACTTTGCGATCTGAAAAGCCGCTGGTTGGTACAGGTATGGAGCGGGTTGTTGCCCGTGATTCGGGCGTATGTGTGGTTGCCAGGCGCGCCGGTATTATTGACAGTGTTGATGCTGCCAAAATCGTGGTGCGCTCGACCGAAGAAACGGATTCAACCGATGCCGGTGTTGATATCTATAACCTGACTAAATACACGCGGTCTAACCAGAATACCTGTATTAATCAGCGTCCTCTGGTAAAGCAGGGTGATGTGATTGCGCGTAATGATATTCTTGCTGATGGCCCGTCGGTCGACATGGGTGAATTGGCGCTGGGGCAAAACATGCGCATCGCGTTCATGCCCTGGAATGGTTACAACTTTGAGGATTCAATCCTGATTTCCGAGCGGGTTGTCCAGGAAGACCGTTTTACCACCATACATATCCAGGAGCTGACCTGTGTTGCCCGCGATACTAAGTTGGGTTCCGAGGAAATCAGTGGAGATATTCCTAATGTCGGTGAAAGCGCGTTAGCGAAACTGGATGAGTCCGGCATTGTTTATATTGGCGCTGAAGTTCATCCGGGCGATATCCTGGTTGGTAAGGTAACGCCGAAAGGTGAAACACAATTGACGCCTGAAGAAAAATTGCTGCGTGCGATTTTCGGTGAAAAGGCGTCCGACGTGAAAGATACTTCGTTGCGCTGTAAAACCGGCATGTCCGGTACGGTTATCGATGTGCAGGTGTTCACGCGTGATGGTGTCCCAAAAGACCAGCGGGCATTGTCGATCGAAAAAAGCATGTTGCAGGATTATCGCGAAGACCGGAATGAAGAGTACCGCATTGTTGAGGCGGCCACTTATCAACGCTTAGGTCAACTGCTGACAGGTGAAGCCGTAGTCGGCGCGCCTGATCTTAAGAAAGGCGCGAAGCTGACCAAGGATTATCTGGAAGCGCTGCCCTATGGCGAGTGGACCAATATTCGGGTTTCCAATGAAAATGCGGCCAAGCAATTGGAAGCAGCGGCAACGCTGCTAGCTGACTTGCGTGAAGAACTTGATAAGAAGTTTGAAGACAAGCGACGTAAAATTCAGTCTGGTGACGACCTTGCTCCCGGTGTGCTGAAAATCGTTAAAGTTTATCTGGCTACCAAGCGACGCATCCAGCCAGGCGACAAAATGGCGGGTCGTCACGGTAACAAAGGTGTTATTTCTGCGATTATGCCGGTTGAAGACATGCCGCATGATCTCAATGGTCGACCGGTAGATATCGTCCTGAACCCGCTGGGTGTTCCTTCGCGGATGAACGTTGGGCAGGTCCTTGAGACTCACCTTGGCTTAGCGGCTAAAGGATTGGGTGACAAGATCGACGGCATGTTGAAAGCCAAGGCAAAAGTTGCCGAGGTTCGTAAATTCCTCGACAAGATCTACAACACCTTGGGTGGCAAGAAAGAAAACCTAACTGAGTTTTCTGACGATGAGATCACCGAAATGGCGATGAATCTTCGTCACGGTGTGCCGATGGCGACGCCGGTATTTGACGGAGCTCAAGAGTCCCAGATCAAAGCCATGCTGGCCCTGGCTGATTTGCCTGAGAGTGGCCAGATCACTCTTTATGATGGTCGCACAGGCGAGTCTTTTGACCGTAAAGTGACGGTTGGCTACATGTACGTCATCAAGCTGAATCACTTGGTCGATGACAAGATGCACGCTCGTTCAACAGGTTCTTATAGCCTTGTTACGCAGCAGCCTTTGGGTGGTAAGGCCCAGTTCGGTGGTCAGCGTTTCGGTGAGATGGAGGTGTGGGCGCTGGAAGCTTATGGTGCTGCCTATACTTTGCAGGAAATGCTGACAGTCAAGTCAGACGATGTGTCTGGTCGAACCAAAATGTACAAAAACATTGTTGATGGTGATCATCGAATGGAGCCGGGTATGCCGGAGTCATTCAATGTTCTGGTGAAAGAGATCCGGTCCTTAGGTATCGATATCGATCTGGATCACGACTAGCTGTCTGGATTGATGATCCACGACTAGCCATTACACAATTGCCCTGTTTTAACTTCTCCCGGAGAAGAAACTGATGAAAGATTTATTAAATCTATTAAAATCACAATCACATGACGATGAGTTTGACGCGATCCGTATCGGCCTGGCTTCGCCAGAGATGATCCGTTCCTGGTCGTTTGGTGAAGTCAAAAAGCCAGAGACCATTAATTACCGTACCTTTAAACCCGAGCGTGATGGTCTCTTTTGCGCCAAGATTTTTGGCCCGGTTAAAGATTACGAATGCTTGTGCGGAAAATATAAGCGCCTGAAGCATCGCGGTGTTATTTGTGAAAAATGTGGTGTTGAGGTTGCGCTGGCCAAAGTGCGTCGTGACCGTATGGGGCATATTGAGCTGGCCAGCCCGGTTGCGCATATCTGGTTTTTGAAATCTTTACCCTCGCGGATTGGACTGTTGCTGGATATGACGTTGCGCGATATCGAGCGAGTGCTCTATTTTGAATCCTTCATTGTTATCGACCCGGGTATGACCACGCTGGAGCAGGGCCAAATCCTGAATGATGAGCAATACTTTGAAGCTTTGGAAGAGTTTGGAGACGACTTCACCGCAAAAATGGGCGCTGAAGCGGTTCAGGGTTTGCTGAAAGAGCTGGACCTTGACGAAGAAGTTAAAGTACTCAGGGAAGAAATCCCGAATACCAACTCTGAAACAAAGATCAAGAAATTATCCAAACGCTTAAAGTTAATGGAGGCATTCGTGGCGTCTGGCAACAAGCCTGAATGGATGGTCATGGATGTGTTGCCGATTCTGCCACCAGATTTGCGGCCATTAGTACCGTTGGATGGTGGCCGTTTTGCCACGTCTGACCTGAATGATTTATACCGTCGGGTAATTAACCGTAATAACCGCCTGAAGCGCCTGCTTGAATTAAGTGCGCCTGATATTATTGTGCGCAATGAAAAGCGTATGTTGCAGGAATCGGTTGATGCGCTGCTTGATAACGGCCGGCGCGGTCGTGCGATTACAGGTTCCAACAAGCGGCCGCTTAAATCCCTGGCTGACATGATCAAAGGTAAGCAGGGCCGATTCCGTCAAAACCTGCTGGGTAAGCGGGTCGATTATTCGGGTCGTTCGGTTATTGTTGTAGGTCCGCGTCTTAAGTTACATCAGTGTGGACTTCCGAAGAAAATGGCGCTCGAATTATTCAAGCCTTTTATTTTCAGTAAGCTCGAATTGCGTGGTCTTGCCACCACGATCAAAGCAGCCAAGAAAATGGTTGAGCGTGAAACGCCTGAAGTCTGGGATATTCTGGCTGAGGTAATCCGCGAGCATCCGGTATTGCTAAACCGTGCACCAACTCTCCACCGATTGGGTATCCAGGCCTTTGAGCCGGAGTTGATTGAAGGTAAAGCGATTCAGTTGCACCCGTTGGTTTGTGCGGCCTATAACGCTGACTTTGATGGTGACCAGATGGCGGTCCATTTGCCGTTAACCATCGAAGCCCAGTTGGAAGCGCGAGCGTTGATGATGTCGACCAATAATGTCCTTTCACCCGCTAACGGTGAGCCGATCATTGTGCCTTCGCAGGATGTAGTGTTGGGTCTTTACTACATGACGCGCGAACGGATCAATGCCAAAGGTGAGGGCATGATCTTTGCCAATATTGAAGAGGTGCAGCGCGCTTATGGCGCAAAAGCTGTTGATCTTCAGGCTAAAGTAAAAGCGCGCTTACAAGTGGTAGCTGAAAATGACAAAGGCGCAATGGTTACAACTTACCCGATCGTTGATACCACCGTTGGTCGGGCATTGTTGTTTGATATTATGCCGGACGGCTTATCGTTTGATCTGGTTAACCAAACCATGACCAAAAAAGCTATCTCTCGTCTTATTAATACTTGCTACCGCACAGTGGGTCTGAAAGAAACGGTTATTTTTGCTGATCAGTTAATGTACACCGGTTTCCATTATGCCACTGTTTCCGGTGCTTCGATTGGTGTTAATGATTTTGTTATCCCGGATGAGAAAGTCAAAATCATTAAGGTTGCCGAGACTGAAGTAAAAGAGATCGAAGATCAATATGCCTCCGGTCTGGTAACGCAGGGTGAAAAATACAATAAAGTGGTTGATATCTGGTCTCGTGCTAACGAGATGGTGGCGACTGCAATGATGGATACCCTGGGCAAGGAAATGGTCGTTGATCGTGACGGCAAGGATGTCGAGCAGGAGTCGTTTAACTCTGTTTATATCATGGCCGACTCGGGTGCTCGTGGCTCCCCGGCGCAAATACGTCAGTTGGCTGGTATGCGTGGCCTGATGGCTAAGCCCGACGGCTCGATTATTGAAACGCCGATTACGGCTAACTTCAGGGAAGGCTTGTCGGTACTGCAGTACTTTATTTCTACTCACGGTGCTCGAAAAGGTCTGGCCGATACTGCCCTCAAAACAGCTAACTCGGGTTATTTGACTCGTCGTTTGGTTGATGTGGCGCAGGATTTGGTCGTTACCGACATTGATTGTGGAACAGAGAATGGCTTGTTGATGACACCGCTGATTGAAGGTGGCGAAGTTGTTGTGCCATTAGGTGATCGAGTGTTGGGTCGTGTTGTAGCCCAAAAAGTGACATTGCCTGGCAATGCCAGAAAAACCATTCTGGCTGCTGGAACACTGATTGATGAAGAAACGGTTAAAACCATTGATGAGAACAGTATCGATGAGATCGTGGTCAGATCTGCTATCACCTGTGATATTCGGTACGGCATCTGTACTAAATGTTATGGCCGTGATTTGGGTCGTGGGCATTTGGTCAACATTGGTGAGGCTGTCGGTGTTATTGCGGCGCAATCCATTGGTGAGCCGGGTACACAGCTGACCATGCGCACCTTCCACATTGGTGGGGCGGCATCAAGCTCGTCTACGGTCGATCATGTTCAGATTAAACACGGCGGTGAATTGCGGTTGCATAACGTCAAAGTCATCAAGCGTAAAAAAGGCGGTCTTGTGGTTGTTTCCCGTTCCGGCTCGTTAGCAGTTGCCGATGACCATGGCCGGGAGCGTGAACGCTACAAAATTCCCTACGGTACTGTTTTGACAGTTAATGAAGGCGACAAAGTGGCCCCAGGCCAAGTAGTGGCAAACTGGGACCCACACACTCACCCCATCGTTACCGAGGTGGCGGGTAAGGCCATGTTCCACGGTATGGAAGACGGCATTACTGTTAAGCGTCAAACCGATGAGCTAACCGGTTTGTCCAACACCCAGGTTCTTGATCCTAAAGACCGACCGGCAGCAGGTAAAGACCTGAAGCCAATGGTTAAATTGGTTGACAAGAAAGGCAAGGACTTATGTTTGGCGGGAACGGATGTGCCAGCACATTATATGCTGCCGGCCAATGCCTTGCTAAATCTGGAGAACGGCGCAGAAGTGGCCGTGGGTGACATTATTGCCCGTATTCCGCAGGAGAGCTCAAAGACGCGTGACATTACCGGTGGCTTGCCGCGTGTTGCAGATTTATTTGAGGCGAGGAAGCCGAAAGAATCTTCAATACTTGCTGAAATTACCGGTATCTTCAGTTTTGGTAAGGAAACCAAGGGTAAGAAGCGTATTGTTATTACCCCGGCAGATGGTTCCGAGCACTATGAAGTGCTGATTCCTAAATGGCGAGTAATGAACGTCTTTGAAGGTGAAAAGGTTGAGAAGGGTGAGGTTATTTCTGACGGCCCAGCGAATCCGCATGACATTTTGCGCCTTAAAGGTGTAAGTGCTCTGGCTGAATACATTGTCTCTGAAATTCAGGAGGTGTACCGATTGCAGGGCGTGGTCATCAATGACAAACATATTGAAGTCATTGTTAGACAAATGCTGCGCAAGGTCCATGTCAACGAGCCTGGAGATACCAGTCTGATCAAAGGTGACCAGGTCGAATATAATGCGTTGCTTGAAGCAAACGAGCAGGCTGAAAAGGACAAGTTGACAGTTGCAGAGGCGGAGCGTCTGTTGCTGGGCATTACCAAAGCATCATTGGCGACCGAATCATTTATTTCTGCAGCCTCTTTCCAGGAAACTACGCGGGTACTTACCGAAGCGGCAGTCACGGGCAAGCGGGACTACTTGCGCGGCCTGAAAGAAAACGTGGTAGTCGGTCGCCTGATTCCGGCGGGAACAGGCCTTGCCTATCACAGCGAGAGAAAGCGCAAGAAGCTTGCTGAGGCCGCTATTAAGAAAGGTACGGCGTCGGTCAGTGCGGATGAAGTCGAGCAGGCGCTGACAGAGGCTCTTAATATAGCCACTTAGGTTATTTTTATGCGGGTGCTGGGCAATTGTGTGTTAGCGCTTGACTCATGGGTGCGGGATCATTAGAATCTCGCATCTTTTATTTGTGGGGTGCTTTTTGTAGGCGCCTGTCATTTTTTCAACAATTGGAGTTTTTAATGGCAACGGTTAACCAGCTGGTTCGTAAGCCACGGAAGAGAAGAGTCTCTAAAAGCGATGTGCCTGCGCTGCAGTCCTGTCCTCAAAGACGGGGTGTGTGTACGCGTGTTTACACAACCACGCCTAAAAAGCCAAACTCGGCTTTACGAAAAGTGTGTCGTGTTCGTTTAACTAATGGTTTTGAGGTTACTTCATACATTGGCGGCGAAGGTCATAACTTGCAGGAGCACTCGGTTATTCTGATTCGCGGCGGACGGGTGAAAGATTTGCCAGGTGTCCGTTATCATACGGTACGCGGAAGTCTTGATACATCCGGTGTGCAAGGTCGCAAGCAAGGACGTTCCAAATACGGCACGAAGCGGGCCGGAGCGTAGCTCTAATGGTTCGTCACCTGATTTTTTGATAGATCAGGATGTGTGCGTTTTATTAGTAAGGCCAAGTGGTTCGCTTGATTTATTTTGAGTGTCGTATCTTGGGAAACCCTGAATAAGAGGTGTAAGAAATGCCAAGAAGAAGAGTTATAGCCAAACGAGAAGTTCTGCCTGATCCTAAATACGGTAACCAGACGCTCGCTAAATTTATTAACCACGTGATGGTTAACGGTAAAAAATCATTATCCGAGCGTATCGTCTATGGCGCGCTTGATAAAGTTAAAGAGCGCACCAAGGTTCAGGATCCGATTACCACTTTCGAAAAAGCGCTTGAAGCTATTCAGCCGATGGTCGAAGTAAAATCCCGTCGTGTTGGTGGTGCTACTTACCAGGTTCCCGTGGAAGTTAGATATGATCGTCAAGCTGCGCTAGCGATGCGCTGGCTGGTTGATTCGGCGCGTAAGCGCGGTGAGAAATCCATGGCCCTGCGCCTGGCAGGCGAAATTGTTGATGCCTCTGAGGGCAAAGGTTCTGCCGTTAGAAAACGTGAAGATGTGCACCGTATGGCTGAAGCCAACAAAGCTTTCTCTCACTATCGTTTTTAGTCGTCGTATAAATCAAAAAGAAATATAGAGGATATTGTCGTGGCTCGTACTACGCCCATTGATCGTTATCGTAACATTGGAATTTGTGCGCACGTAGACGCGGGTAAAACCACGACTACTGAGCGTGTGCTTTTTTATACCGGTTTGTCTCATAAAATCGGCGAAGTCCATGATGGGGCGGCCACTATGGACTGGATGGAGCAGGAGCAGGAACGTGGTATTACCATTACTTCTGCTGCGACCACCTGTTTTTGGCAGGGTATGCAGCAGCAATTTCCGAAACACCGCATAAACATAATTGACACCCCTGGACACGTTGACTTTACCATTGAGGTGGAGCGTTCGTTGCGTGTGCTTGATGGTGCGGTTGTCGTGCTATGTGGTTCGTCGGGTGTTCAGCCGCAGACCGAAACGGTCTGGCGTCAGGCTAATAAATACGAGGTTCCACGCATGGTGTTCGTCAACAAGATGGACCGTGCGGGCGCTGATTTCCAGATGGTTGTTGATCAGCTGAAAAGTCGCCTCGGGGCAAACCCGGTGCCGCTGCAAATGACCATCGGTTCTGAAGAGAAATTCAGGGGCGTCATTGATCTGATCAAAATGAAAGCGATCATCTGGAACGAAGAAGACATGGGGATGACTTTTGATTACGAAGATATTCCTGCGGATATGCTCGATAAGTGCAAGAAAATGCGTGAATACATCGTGGAGTCAGCCGCCGAAGCTGATGATGAATACATGGAGCGCTACCTCGACGGCGGAGAATTAACCGAAGAAGAAATAAAAGCCGGAATTCGCAAGCGTACTCTGGCTAATGAGATTGTTCCTGTGCTGGGCGGGTCTGCGTTTAAGAATAAAGGTGTGCAGGCTATGCTGGATGCGGTGGTTGAGTATTTGCCGTCGCCAACTGAAGTTAAAGCTATCGAAGGTCTTCTTGAAGACGGAGAGACGCTGGCAAGTCGTAAGGCGGATGATAAAGAGCCGTTTGCAGCCCTGGCTTTCAAAATAGCGACGGACCCTTTCGTGGGTACATTAACTTTCTTCAGGGTTTATTCGGGCGTATTGAAGTCGGGTGACACTCTTTATAACCCTGTGAAGCACAAAAAAGAACGTGTCGGTCGTATGGTGCAAATGCACTCGAATGACCGGAAGGAAATTAAAGAAGTGCTGGCGGGTGATATCGCTGCCGGTATTGGTCTTAAGGACGTGACTACCGGTGATACGCTCTGTGATTTGGAGCATGTGATTACCCTGGAGCGCATGGAATTCCCCGAGCCGGTTATTTCGGTTGCGGTGGAGCCTAAAACCAAGGCAGACCAGGAAAAAATGGGTATTGCCCTAGGTAAGCTGGCGCAAGAGGATCCGTCTTTCCGTGTCAAAACGGACGAGGAGACTGGCCAGACAATTATCTCCGGAATGGGTGAGTTGCACCTGGATATTCTGGTTGACCGTATGCGTCGAGAGTTTAATGTTGAGGCGAATATTGGCAAGCCGCAAGTTGCTTATCGCGAAAAAATCAAAAACTTTTGCGACATCGAAGGCAAGTTTGTGCGTCAGTCGGGTGGTCGTGGTCAATATGGGCATGTTTGGGTTAAATTCGAGCCTGCCGAAGATGAGAACGACGAGAACCTCGAATTTGTAAACGAAATTGTCGGCGGTACAATTCCGCGCGAATATATTCCAGCAGTACAAAAAGGCATTGAAGAGCAGATGAAGAATGGTGTGCTCGCTGGTTATCCGCTGCTCGGTCTGAAAGCAACCCTATATGATGGCTCGTTCCATGAGGTTGACTCTAACGAAATGGCCTTCAAGATTGCCGGATCTCTGGCTGCCAAGCAGCTGGCAGGCAAGGGTGGAGCTGTTCTCCTGGAGCCTATGATGAAAGTGGAAG
>Ga0316201_10001708_pt1 | contig 15063 bp, 9 predicted proteins | sample CS6wburrow_MG_FD_204516 | JGI IMG/M metagenome (GOLD analysis project Ga0316201, IMG submission 204516) | Coastal sediment microbial communities from Delaware Bay, Delaware, United States - CS-6 worm burrow | ecosystem: Environmental > Aquatic > Marine > Coastal > Sediment | place: USA: Delaware... | reverse complement strand
CGATTCGGTGCCGATGAAACGCTTCGGCACGGCCCGCGAGATCGCCAACTGCGCGATGTTCCTGGCCTCGCCCCTGGCCGAGTACATCAACGGCGCGATCATCCCGGTCGACGGCGGCTGGTCCGCCGCAGGCGCCGCTGTCGATCTGGAGTCGCTCGTCAGCTCGCGCTAACGGGACTCTTCTTCTGCGCTGAACCAACCCGAGGGTCGGACCTCCGCACGGCCCCGCCCGCGACGGCCGAATTATCGATCAACTGCGTTCCATCGGGCGTAAACTAGGGGCTCTTTTTGAGCTGTCGGGATTTTTTCATGCTGCCAAGACCTCCATTTCGAAAGACCAAGATTATCGCCACCGTCGGCCCGGCCAGTGACAGCGTCGAAACGCTGCGGAGGATGGTAGAGGCCGGCATGAACGTTGCCCGCCTCAATCTCTCGCACGGGACCTTCGACGAGCACCGTGAACGTGTGCGGCGGATACGGCAGGCTGCCGAGGAAGCCGAACGGCGCCTGGCGATCATGATCGACACCCGCGGCAGCGAAATTCGAACCGGCCGGTTGCGCAACAACTACGTTGACCTGCGCCGCGGAGCCGAGTTCGTACTGCGCACGGACGGCGAACCGGGCGACGAGCACGGGGTCTCAGTGACCTATCCCAAGCTGCCGCGCGAAGTCGGGGGCGGCGATGTCATCCTGCTGGACGACGGCGCCGTCGAACTGGAAGTCCTGTCGACGACGGCGCAGGAAGTCCGGTGCCGGGTGGTACACGGCGGGATACTGGGCAACACGAAAGGCGTCAATCTGCCCGGCACACGCCTGTCGATGACAGCAGTCGGGCCGGAGAATCGGGCGCAGTTCGTCCGCGAAATCGAATTCGCGGCCGAAAACGATTGCGATTACATTGCCGCCTCTTTCATCCAGAGCGCTGAGGACATCGCCCTGATGCGCGAACTGCTCGGGGAGCGGGCGATCGATACGCCGATCATCGCCAAGATCGAAAACCGGGCCGGCGTGGAGAGCCTGGATGAAATCGTCGCCGCTGCGGACGGAATCATGGTCGCCCGCGGCGACCTGGGTGTCGAACTGCCTTTCGGAGAGGTTCCCCGCACGCAGAAGAGGATCATCCGCAAGACCGTCATGGCAGGCAAGCCGGTCATTACCGCTACCCAGATGCTGGCTTCCATGGAGCGCAACCCGAAGCCGACGCGGGCGGAGGCCAGCGACGTCGCCAATGCGATCCTGGATGGCAGTTCTGCGGTCATGCTCTCGGGCGAGACCGCCGCCGGAAAGTACCCCGTCGAGGCTGTGGACGTGCTGAACGCCCTCGCGCTCACCACTGAAGCCTGCCTGGACGAATACGGATATCTTCAGAAAATCCCGTTCCATTCGGCCAATGTCGTCACCGAGTCGATCAGCGGTGCCGTCAGGACGGTCGCGGCCGACCTCAGCGCCGCCGCCATTGTCTGCCTGACGGAATCGGGCTTCACCGCGCGCCTGATTTCCAAGCATCGTCCGGAAAGCCCGATCGTTGCGATCACCGCCTCGGAGCGCGTGGCGCGCAGGCTGTCGATGAACTGGGGTGTCCAGCCGGTGCTGTACACGGGCGAGTCCGACGACGAAGCCAAGATCCGCTTCGCCAGGGCGTGCGTCCAGGAAATGGGGTTTGCGCGGCCGGGCGACTCGATCGTCGTGACGGCCGGCCAGGCGCAGCGCAGCGGCGGCACGGATATGATCCGCGTAATCCCGGTTTGATCGCGGGTCCCCGCAGGGAGATGTAAGCCGGCGCTTTGTCCGCTAAAAAAAACGGGGGCGGCTTCGTGGCCGCCCCCGTGCGTCCTCCGAAGAGGCTTGAACAGTCTGAGGTGGATCCTAGTGGATCGTCCTCACGCTGTCGCAGCCCAGGAAGTCGATTCCGTCGTTGGTCTTGCCCGAAATGCAGGCTTCGGTGTCGCCCGAGGCGATGCCGGTGCCGCCGACGACGTAGTGGGACACGAGGTCCATGAAACCGTCTTCGTTGACATCTTCGTAGTGGCCTGCAGGATCGTGCGCCGGAACCTGCTCGCCGGGTCCAAAGGTCAGCGTCGTCACGTCAATGTCCGTGACATCGAATTCCTCACTGCCCAGGATGGCCACCGGAATGACGCCGGTATCCCGCCGGAGGTTGATGGAATTCGGGAAACTGCCGGGCTTGATGTCGACGTCGACGGAGCGCTGAACCGTGACGCAGACCGTCTGCGTACCGACCTCGGTATCGTCCGCCGAGAACACCACGCTGCAGCAATACGGGTTGTCGATGTCCATGATGTCATCCGGAACCGCAATCGTCTCGTCGAATACCACGGACTCGCCGCCGGGCACATCTTCATAAGATGCGGGATCGAGGCTGATGTCGAGCTCGTCGCAGCCAACGGGTACGCCGGTGACGTCGAAGGTCAGCGCCTCGAAGGCATCGAGGATGGCCTCGCCGATGTCGTTGCTGGTGGAGGTGGTGGCCTGCACGCTGCCGCCTGTCGCGGCGGCCAGGGCATCCATCTGTGCAGTGGCGCCCGGCGCCTTCAGGGCAATTACCTTGATGCCCGCGGCCACCAGAGCATCGATCGTGTCGGTCGAGCTCGGACCCGGATAGGGGAAAGGACCTGGGTCGCCCGCGTTATGGAACGGGGCGTCCGTGGTGATGATCAGGACCTTGGTCGCGTCGGCCCGCCAGGAGGGGTCCTGCCCGGGAGGAACATCGCCCAGGCTGGGGCCAGCGGGCGGCACGTCGTTACCGGCGCCGGTGGCCATCTCGTAGAGCGCTTCATACTGGCTCTCGGGACCGTCATTTCCGCCTCCCGCAACCAACAAATCCAGCGCATCGGTGAAATCGGTCTTGTTCGGGCTCAGGTCCTGGTTGAGGCGATAGGCAAAATCACCTGTGCTGCCCCAGGGAGAGAAGGGGAAATCGCGGAAACTGGTGACGCACCATTGTGAATCGTCGATCTCATCCTTGACGATGTCCCATACGGCGCTCATCTGGGTTCTGATGTTCGGCAGATCGTCAAAATAGCTTCCCGATACATCCACCAGGAAGCACACGTCCAGCTTTGGCGGAAACTCCGGCAGCGTGACGGTCTTCTCGTACACCACCGATTCCCCCGGCGCCAGCGTGTCGTCCGTGCTGGGGGGGCTGACGGTGGCGAAGACGGGATTCAGGATCAGGCCGACGCCCAACACTGTCATTGCCGTCACTGACGTCACAAGTGTTCTTGCTTTCGGTACTCGCATTGATGATTCTCCATTGTTGGTTGGTTGATTGAATGCGCGTGGTGATCCGGTCACCATATCGGCCGCTCGATGCTCTCATTGCGGGTGAATCGTCAATATCCGCCAGCACGGTCGATCGCGCGCCGACCTCCTTTTCGGCTGTGACGATTCGAAAAAAGTAGAATTCCCTTGGAAGGGTAAGCTTAGTACATTTCCAGAATTTTGCAGGGCGGGTTGAAACGGTGCCTGCCTGCTGCGCCGCCCGGGACATTTCGGGCGGCCGTTCTGATCGGCGATTTGCCGTTGCGTTGAACGGGAAATGTCGGTCAGAATCATTGACCGCGGCGGTGCGCTAATGTCGCCATCACGGGAGTTCAAGGAGATATGCGATGACCCGGCTCAAGCTTTTCATAGCGAACGCGCTGCTGCTAACCCTGCTGGTCGGTGCCTGCACGGCCGCCCGCGGGCCGGGACCAGCTGACCCGCTGCCATCCTGGCACGAGGGGGCGACCCGGCAGACGATCCTGTCCTTCGTCGCGGACGTGAGCGACCCGGCCCATCCGGACTTCGTGCCGGCCGCGGAGCGCGTGGCCGTGTTCGACAACGACGGCACCCTGTGGAGCGAGAAGCCGACTTACTTCCAGTTGCTGTTCATCTTCGACCGCATCCGGTCGATGGCGGACGCGCACCCGGAGTGGCGGTCGACGCAGCCCTTACAGGCAGTGCTGGAAAACGACATGGAAGGCCTGGCGGCCGCGGGCACGGAAGGTCTGGTGACGCTGGCGATGACGGCCCAGGCCGATCTGACCACGGACGAGTTCGCGGCGATGGTCGCGGACTGGACCGCGACAGCGAAGCATCCCGTGTCAGGCCGGCCATTCACATCGATGGTCTTTCAGCCCATGCTCGAACTACTGGACTACCTTCGCGCCAACGGATTCAGCGTGTATATCGTTTCCGGCGGGGGAATCGATTTCATGCGGCCATGGGTCGAACGTGTCTACGGCGTCCCGCCGGAGAACGTCATCGGCTCCAGCCCCGAGTTGCGGTACGACATGCGCGGGGAAGAACCCGTGATCATGCGTGAGAGAGCCATGCACTTCATCAACGACAAGGCGGGCAAGCCCGTCGGCATACAGCGCTTCATCGGCCGCCGCCCCATCCTGGCGGCCGGCAACTCGGACGGCGACTACGAAATGCTGGAATGGACCACCGCCGGCGACGGACCCCGTCTCGGGCTGCTGATACACCATACGGACGCCGCCCGCGAATGGGCCTATGACCGCGAGTCCTCCGAAGGGCGGCTGGACCGGGCGCTCGACGCCGCGCCCGGCTATGGCTGGCTGGTCGTGGACATGACGCGCGACTGGGCAGTCGTGTTTCCGCCGCCCTGACCGGTTCCGGTGGCGCACAAAAAAGCGCCCCGCGAACGGGGCGCTCTTCCATACGGATTGACCGCGGACTGATCCGCGCGAATCAGAGGTTGCTCTTAATCTTGGGCAGGTAGAAAGACTGCGTGGAACTGCCGATGCGCGAGCAGGTCAGGGAGCCGGTGCCGTCATCGGTCCAGCTGAACGTGACGAAAGAATTGTCCGCGATGCTCTGGATGCCGTCGAGCAGCGCCTTGTTGTTGGTGAAACAGGTAAACGTCTCGCCATCGACCAGCCTGGCCTGACAGAAACCCTGGTAAAACGCGGTGTCCGGAGCGGTTTCGAACGCCCGGATGCCGCAGCCGATGAACTCGAATGGATTGACGGAATCGCGGGCGCTGAGCATATCCCCGGTCGCGAAGCCGCTCAAGCCATCTTCAGCGAGCTCGATTATGACCGGAGCCGGCTGGGTGAATCCGGCGTGCAGCCAGGCTGGCAGCGCCATCAGAACGGTAAGAACGATCAGCATTTTAGTCTTCATCATTATCTCCTTGCTCAAGATTGGTGGTTTTACAGGTTTCCCCTTATTTCGCCCCTGTTCATGGCGCGGTTCAGCTCTTTGAACATCTCCGAGCGGCGCTCGGGGTCGAGCCGCGCGATTTCGGCAAGTAGCAGGTCGAGCTCGGCCTGTGACACCTCGTCCTGTCCCTTGAGGTAGTCCAGGTCGCTGAGGATCCGGTCCTGCCGGTCTTGCATCTCGGCCTCGTCGTAGATCGGCTGGCCGGCGGAATCCGGTTCCCGGCCCTCCGCTGACGCCCATTCCTGCCGGGCGGCCCGCAGTTCCTCGCGCACGATTTTGCGGATCTCCGCACTGTCGATGACCTGCGCTCCGGCCAGCGGCGCCTCGACATTGTCCCGCACGGAATTCCACGCTTCCGGCTCGGCCGCCACGGAGCCCTGCGCCGCCACCTCAACGCGCTCCTCCACCGCTGAGAGCTTCAGGTACATGAGCGCCAGCAGCAGGAGTTGCGCAAGGGCGAGCGAGCCGAGCAGTTTCATCATGGCGGAGGCAGGCGGACACGCCAAGGTTGGCCAAAGAGCGGCCATACTAACGCCGGCCCGCCAGCGCTTGCAAATCATTCGTATCCGGGCGCCCGGACGGTGGAGAATGGCCTCGACGGCGACTCCTCAGGAACCACAGCCGACGTCAGGAGCGAAGCCCGGATGCGGAGCCGGTTGAATATGTTGCCGATAACTGCATTTTTTGAATACGATTGCATAAACTTGCCGCACTGCAAACGCGGACTATAGTGTGGTTCTTTTACCCTTCGGCATGATGGAGGCCGTTGTTATCAGAGTTGGGGACCATCGCACCATATAAACATAGGACTTGGAGAGCCCATGAAAACCAGTAAGCCGTTCCGCCGCAAGGAACTTGCGGCGACAATCTCGTTGTTATTAGCAGCCTATCCGGCCGCCTACGCGCAGGCCCAGGATGCCCAGGATCAGGCAGCCGCCGAGCAGGGCGAAGAGATGATGATGGAAGAGGTCATCGTCACCGGCCGCTTCCGCGCCAGCCTCATCGACGCAATCGGCACAAAGCGCGATGCCACTTCCATTGTCGACGCCATTTCGGCGGAGGACATCGGCAAGCTGCCCGATTCCAGCGTTGCGGAATCGCTGGCCAGGCTGCCCGGCGTCTCCGGTGAGCGCCGCAACGGCCGCGTCAGCGGTATATCCGTGCGCGGTTTCAAGGAAGACTACGTCGGCACTACCCTGAACGGCCGCGAACTGCTGGGCATGGGCGACAACCGCGGCGTCGAGTACGACCTGTACCCGTCGGAAATCATCAGCGGCATGGTGGTCTACAAGACGCCTGACGCAACCCAGATGGTGCAGGGCATCGGCGGCATCGTGGACATCCGCACCATCCGGCCGCTGGATAACGCGCCCGTGCTGGCCATCAACGGCACCTACGAGCAGAACGACCTCAATTCGGGCAACCCCGATTTTGACGACAATGGTTACCGGCTGGCGTTTACCTTCTCGGACGTGTTCATGGACGATACCCTCGGCCTCTCCTTCGCTGCCGCGACTACCAAGTCGCCCAGCCAGGAACTCCAGTTCCGCGGTTGGGGTTACCCCGGGGCCAACCCGGATAAAGCGGCGGAAGGCGTGAGCATGGCCGGCGACGAGGTCATCCTCGGCGGCCACGATTCATTCGTCCGCTCCGCCGAACTGCAGCGCGATACCCTGTCGGGTGTGCTGCAATGGGCACCCAGCGACGACGTGACCCTGACCCTGGATGCCGTCTATATCGACTTCCAGGAGGACAAGGTTTTCCGCGGGCTCGAGGAGGGCATGGCGGAATGGGGCACCGGCAACTACACGGTGACGGACGTTGAGCCGGGATTCGTCAGGGCAGGCTACCTCGACGGCTTCCGGTCGGTCATCCGCAACGACGGCGAGCGCAAGAAAGCCGAGTTGTTCACCATCGGTATGAACCTCGAATGGAACCTGAACGACGATTGGACGCTGATGTTCGACGGCGCGCGCAGCGATGTCGAAAAGACCATCACCAACATCGAGAGTTACTCCGGCGTCGGCCGCGCCGGTCTAATGACCCAGGGCCCCGGGACCGCGCGCTCCTGGACCATGACGCCCAACGGCGTGATGTTCAGCCCGCACCCGACCATTCCGCTGAACGATCTGAGCGATTTCAACCTGATCAGACTGGCGGGCCCGCAGGCCTGGGGCGGCGCGATGGCGCCGATCCAGCAGTTCGCGCAAGTAACGCTGCCTGACGGTTCGGTCATCGGTCCGCCGCAGGCGCAGGACGGCTTCGTAAACGAGCCGTTCTTCGACGAGGACCTGACCACGATTCGCCTCGACGCCACCCGTACCCTGGACTGGTCGATATTCCAGCAGATCAATTTCGGTCTCAACTACTCCGACCGCTCCAAGTTCAAGGACAATCGCGGCGCCTACCTGACCGCGCCGACCTGGCCCCTGGACGGTGAGATTCCGACCGAATTCCGTGTCGGCACGACCTCGATGAGCTTTATCGGGATCGACGGCGTGGTGGCCTACGACGGCCTGGGTCTGTACGACAGCGGTTACTACATCGCTTCCGACGCGCAGGAACTCGAGACCGGCCGCCTCGGCGACACCTACACCGTCGACGAAGAAATCTACACCTACTACGTGAAGATGGATTTCGACACGGAACTCGGCAGGGGCATGCTGTACGGTAACGTCGGCGTGCAGTACCTGGATATCGAGCAGACCTCGTCCGGCTTCGGCACCTATACCGGTCCGGACCTGTACGTGCTCGCGACGCCGATCGTCGATGGCGACAGCTACAGTGAATGGCTGCCCAGCCTGAACATGACCTATGATTTCGATAACGGCCACCTCCTGAGGTTTGCCGCTTCGAAGACGATGAGCCGGCCGCGCATGGACGACATGCGCTCCAACCAGCAGGTGTCGTTCAGCTTCAACCTGGCGCAGATCAACTCCACCGATCCGCGCAACAGTTCCTGGTCGGGCAGCGCGGGCAATGCCCGGTTGCGGCCCCTGGAAGCTAATCAGTTCGACTTCGCGTGGGATTGGTACTATGCGGATGACGGCATCTTCTCGGCAGCCGTCTTCTACAAGGACCTGAAGAACTGGCACCGCGCCGGCCAGTTCATCGGTGACTTCAGCCAGTTCTACATCCCGGGCTACCACCAGGTGGTCGACGAGGACGGCATCGCTCGCACGCCCGCAACGTTCGAGGGCCTGGTCAGCTTCCGTGAAGACGGTCTGACCGGCGACGTGAAGGGCCTGGAGCTGCAGACGATCTTCCCGTTCCGCATCCTCTGGGACAAGCTCGATGGCTTCGGCATGATCGCGACGGCGACCTTCCTCGACGGGGAGTTGGACGACGGTTCTCGCGTTCCGGGCCTGTCGGACGAGAACTACGGCCTGACGCTGTTCTACGAGCGCGGCGGATTCGAGGCGCGTGTGGCCATGACCGATCGCTCCGAGTACCTCACCGAAACGCGTGGCCTCAGCCTGTCGCTGTCGCCGACCACCGACCGGGGGGCCACCCTGGTGGACGCCCAGATCGGCTACGACTTCGGCCGCGGCGGTTTCGACGGTTGGCTCGGCGGCCTGTCCATCGCGCTCCAGGGCCAGAACCTGACCGACGAGGACACGCTGCAGACCAACACGGACGCCCGGCAGGTCACGCAGTACCAGACCTTCGGCGCGAACTACCTGCTGACGGCGATCTATAAGTTCTGGTAATTCGCTTTACTTTGCTCACAAAGCCCTGCTAGCTTCACTGGCAGGGCTTTTTTTTGCGCGGGACGGTCAAATGAAGGACAAGATCAGCAAGGTGGTCGTCGTCGGCGGCGGGACCGCCGGCTGGATGTCGGCAGCGCTCCTGTGCCGGGTTCTGGGCGAAACCGTCGATATCGAACTGGTCGAGTCGGAGGCCATCGGCATCGTCGGCGTCGGCGAGGCGACCATCCCTCCGATTCAGCATGTCAACGCCGTTCTGGGCCTCAACGAAGCGGAATTCCTGCGGGAAACGAAGTCCACGATCAAGCTGGCGATCCGCTTCGAGAATTGGGGGGCTCAGGGCCAGCGCTACTATCACACCTTCGGCGCCCCGGGCCGCAGCCAGGCGTTTTGTCATTTCCACCATTTCTGGACCCGGTCCGAGCAGTCGGGCCACTCCTCCAATCTCTGGGAATACGATCTCAACTACCTGTGCGCCGAAGCCGGCAAGTTCGCCAAGTTGCAGGTGCAGGACCCGATGTGGGAGATGCCTTATGCCTATCACTTCGATGCGTCCCTTTACGGCCAGTACCTGCGCCGGTACAGCGAGCAGCGCGGCGTAAAGCGTACGGAGGGCCTGATCGAGCGGGTCAAGGTCGATGCCGAGAGCGGTCACGTCAAGTCGCTGGTCACGCAGGACGGCCGCGTTATCAAGGGCGATTTCTTCATCGACTGCTCGGGGATCCGCGGTCTCCTGATCCACCAGAAGCTGGGCACCGGCTACCAGGACTGGAGCCACTGGCTGCCCTGCGACCGCGCTATGGCCGTGCCGTCGGAGCGGTTCGAGAAGACCCTTCCGTTCACCCGCGCGATCGCGCACGGCGCCGGCTGGCAATGGCGGATTCCGCTGCAGCACCGCAACGGCAACGGCCTGGTGTACAGCAGCAGCCACTGCAGCGACGACGAGGCGGCTGACATCCTGCTCAACAACCTGGATTCGAAGCCGCTCGGCGAACCCAGGATCATCCGGTTCCGGACCGGCCGCACGAGGAAGCAGTGGCACCGGAACGTGGTCGCGGTCGGTTTGTCCAGCGGCTTTCTCGAGCCGCTGGAATCGACCAGTATCTACCTGATCCAGTCGGCCGTTGTGCGCCTGATTCACCTGTTTCCGCATGCGGGCGTCACGCCTGAACTGATGGATGAGTACAACCGGCAGTCGCAGACCGAGTACGAACTGATCCGCGATTTCATCATCCTCCACTACTACCTCAACGAGAGGAACGACACCCAGTTCTGGCGCGACCTGCGCCAGATGGACGTGCCGGAACGCATTACCCGGAAAATCGAGTTGTTTCGGGCGAATGGCGGCCTGCAGCAGGACCAGCTCGATATTTTCCTCGAACCCTCGTGGCTGCAGGTCATGCTGGGGCAGGGGGTGGTGCCGCGGGACTATCATCCGCTGGCCGACGCCCTGACCGAGGAGCAGCTCCGCGAGAAACTGTCCAAAACGAAGATGCTGAAGAGCCAGCCGCTGGCCAAGATGCCCGGCCACGACCAGTTCCTGGAGATGTTCTGCAAGTCAGCGTGAAGGCGGGGCGCCCGTCGCCGATTCGGCTGCTTGCCGGGTTCCCGAGAGAGCGGCACGACCGCGAGCATGCGGCGCTGTCTGGAGCGCTATTGACCTGGCCCCGCCGGGGACGGAATCCGCGAGCTATAATGGGGTTGTGTTCGATTCAAGGGGCACCGAAATGCGTGATCCGGAGGACGACGAGGGCGTCATACAGGTACTCCTCGAGCAACTCGCGGAGGATCGTTTGCCTCGGACCCTGAGGATCAAGGAAAGGGTCGACCGGGGCGAGACGCTGAACGAATTCGACCTGGAATATCTGGACGAAATCCTCGACGAAGCCGAACAGGCCCACGAACTCGCGTGCAGCCATGCCGAACTGCGGCCGCTGGTGAGCAAGCTGAGCGACCTGTACAGCGAAATCACGAAGAAAGCGCTGGATAACGAGGAAGCCCCGTCACCCAAGCGCCCCTCCGGGGTGGCGGCCGGGAAACTCGACTAGGGCAACTCCTGCCGCCCTCCCTGATCGCGCCGTTGTTGCGGGAGCGGCGTCCTACTCGCCGCAAATCGCGGATGTCTTGCCTATCGCGGCAAATAGATTGCATCTCGGATCGCCGTGCACGCCGGCCGCAGCCCACTCCCAGAGCTTGCCGTCCACCCGTTCGCTGTCGCGCTCCTCGGCGAACAGCAGGTGGAAGACTTCCAGGATGTCGTCCTGGTCGAGGTCGATAGTCTCCGGGCTGCTCCAGAACTTGAGTTTGCTGGTTTGGTACCAGCCCTCGGGATCCTTGAGACTGACGTGCGAGGGCAGCTGCCAATGAGTTCCGATGCCCGACCTGAATACTTCCGGCATGGGCAGGTGCACCAGTTCCGCCGTTGACCGTCCTCCGCTCAGGCGTTGCCATTCGGCCTTGACCCTTTGTCCCAATTCGCCGATAAGCCGGTCGGCGATCTGCCGCTTCGCTGCGGCGGCCGCCCCAATTCCGCGATCCTCGCTATACCCGATGGAGGTGCCGGACGCATCCGCGACCAGGATCTTGATGGAAGGCGGTGGCTGGTCGTTCGGCCAGTCCTTTGCCTCGGCCAGCAGCGCCAGCAGCAGACTGACGACCCCGCGGTTTTCCACCGCGCCGCCGTCGGTGACCCAGTAGCGCCTGGTTTGGCTTCCTGGCTCCGGGCCGATCTGAACCACCGTGTTGGAGAACACCGGAGGAAAGTTGGCGCTCATGGAGGCAGCCGCCGTCAGTGGCGCCATCGGGTCGCTGACCACCTCGTAATCGAATTCCAGCGGCCAGTCAGCGAGATCCAATTTCGTGCTCGTCTCGGTCATGTTACGGACGTTGGTCACGACCAGGCGGCTGCCCGTCCGGTCCTTGGTGGCACAGTTTCTCTGCTTCCCCTGCTCATCCAGGCAGGCCTCTGAATTCCTTCTGTCCGACTGCCAGGCCCCGGCGACGGCGGTGTTGAAGATCACGCCGACGCCGGCGCATTCAATCGTCCTGCAACCCGGGGCGCGGAAGAATTCGTCATCAAAGCTCTCGATCAGGAGCTTGCCGAGCCGCTCCCCTTTGGCGAACCGCCATTCACCCACTCCGGCCAGGACCCGCTTGATGTGATCGTCAGCCAGCGCCTTTCGGTAGGCGGCCCAGACCTGGTGACTGGTGGGATGGTCCAGCAGGGACTGCCGGTGCGCGGCGAAGTAGGCGACTCCGGCACTGCCGCCGGAAACGCTGCTCAGCAGCACGACCCGGTCGAGCGCCCCGGCCTCGTGGAGCGCCCGCAGCACAGAATAGCTGTACAGCGCCGCGCGCGTGCCCCCGCCCGAGGCGGCCACCGCGAACACCGTTTCGCCTTCCGGCGCTGTTTGAAGCCTCTCGCGGAGATCGAAGGATCCCGGGCGCCCTGATACGGCTTCGAGCCCCGGCCGCTGTTCCAGTCCGTTAACCCAGAAGAACCCGACTCCGACCAGCACTGCAATGAGCAGGCCCGGGACCACATTGTAGAGCCGGCCCTTCTCCTGCAGTGCGTCGAAAGCCTCGGAAGCCTCGTCAAACTGTTTCCAGAGCACTGCGTCCGACCTGGCCCGGCACTCGAGCTGGTTTACGATTTTCCGGAAGACTTCCAGCGGCCTGTAGCTCTCGAAACCCTTATTGGGATCCGGGCATGCCGCAATCAGCCGCCCGGCGCCATGGATGCTCAGCGTAGCGCCCTCCTTTCGGGGATACGCGATAGACGTCGGATGTTCGTCACCCGTCTTGTGCAGGAGCCCCAGCAGCACCTCCGCAGCCGCGCGGTCCCGCCAATAGTCGAAGAGCCAGAAGATCAGGTACAGGATCAGGATGATCTCGACGACCGTCCAGCGGGAACTCTGATCCAGTACGGTCGTAACGTAGTCAACATTGAAAATCCGGGTAACCGCGAAAATGATCACGGCGAGCGATACGACCGCCGTGCCGCCGGACAGCAAAGCCTCGCGGACCAGCATCTGGAACGTGTTCAGCCGGTCGTGGTAGTGCGCGAAGGACAGGAACACCCACCAGACCAGCACGCTGGCGGTTGCGGTGATCGGCAGCCAGGACTTGTCGACCAGTAAAACGCAAATCGCCGGGACTACGGTCAGCATCAGGATGGAAGAAATCGGCACGAGCAGATAAGACCGGAGCACGCGTATGCCTCGCTTCTCGGGCGGCTGCGCCGGGTCGACGGCACCCGGCCTGGAGGGGTCGAGCGGCTTGACGAAAAGTTGCGTTTCCTTGAGATGCCCGGCGAAGACCCTGCGGAACCAGTCCTTGTCCTTTCCGATCAGGATATCCGCCCACTTGCGGCTTGCGGGCATCCCAAGGGTCAGCACCAGGAAGCCGAAGACACCGAAGATGTGGGCGTAGGGCAACTCCTCATGCTGCCGGCCTTCGCCCCCCGGCGCGAGGAAGAAGGGGATTGCGGCAACGACCCCCAGCAGGATCCAGGCCAACCTGGGCAGCCAACGCCCGTGCGCAAAGCGACAGATCAGGACGTGTGCGAGGATGGCAACGACGCACAGGATCAGCAGCGTCCAGCCGCGCCAGTTGAGCAGACCATAGGCGAAGAAGAGGATAACCGGCAGCGGCAGCCAGAAGGCCAGCTGGGAGTAACCGTCTATGAATCCGAAGCGGTGCAGCCAGGTATTCTCGATCCTGTGGTTTCGAAAATCCGACCATCGAATTCGCTTATCGATGCAAAAAGGCAGCTTGAAGTAGAAGTTCTTGAATTTTTGGAACATGGCGCCGACTCCTCCCGGGTGCTGGGCAAGCCCGCCGTCCATGCCGTGAACGAATGAAGCATCGGCTGGTGGAGCGCCTGCGTATCGCTCCCTGTTTCCATAGTGCTACTAAAAGGATAATACTCTCACGATGCCATGCGGCAAGAGCACATGACTGATCTGTTTGAACGGGAGCAGGAGAAAAAGCCGGCGGTGGACCGTCCGCTGCCTGACCGCTTGCGTCCGCGAACACTCGAAGAAGTCGTAGGCCAGGACCACCTGGTGGGCGCCGATGCGCCGATTCGGAAAATGATCGACAACAGACGCCTCGCGTCGATGATTCTCTGGGGCCCGCCGGGCTGCGGCAAGACCACGTTGGCGCGGATTCTCTCGACGCAGACTGATCTGCACTTCGAGCAACTCTCTGCCGTCTTCTCCGGCGTGCAGGATTTGCGCAGAGCGTTCGAGTCCGCCCGGGTGCGGCAACGGAACGGGCCGGGGACGCTGCTCTTCGTCGACGAGATTCACCGCTTCAACAAGTCCCAGCAGGACGCATTTCTGCCGGTGGTCGAGGACGGCACCGTCGTGCTGATCGGGGCGACCACGGAGAATCCCTCCTTCGAACTCAACGCGGCGTTGCTCTCCCGAACGCAGGTCTTTGTGCTCAGGCGACTTGACGGCGAAGCGCTGGAAACACTGATTGCCCGCGCGGAGCAGGACGCAGGACGCAAGCTGCCCGTCGACGACGGGGCCCGCGCGTTGCTGATCTCCATGGCCGATGGGGACGGCCGATACGTCCTGTCTGTCGCGGAGCAGATCCTGTCACAGGACCAGGCGCTGGACACAGAGGGCCTGCTGAAGTTGATTCAGCGCCGAGCGCCGCTCTACGACAAGGCCGATGATGCCCACTACAACCTGATCTCGGCGCTGCACAAGTCGGTGCGCGGTTCCGACGCCGATGCGGCGCTTTACTGGCTGGCCCGAATGCTGGCGGGCGGCGAGCAGCCGGAATACATCGCTCGGCGAATGACCCGCATGGCCGTCGAGGACATCGGCCTGGCCGACCCCCGGGCTCTGCCGACCTGCATTGCGGCCTGGGAAGCGTTCGAGCGAATGGGCAGCCCCGAGGGGGAATTGGCGCTGGCGCAGGCCGTGATCTACCTGGCGACGGCGCCCAAGTCGAATGCGGCATACGCGGCGTACGGCGCGGCGCGGCGCGCCGCGCGGGATACCGGCTCGCTGATGCCGCCCAAAACCATCCTGAACGCGCCCACGAAACTGATGAAGGACGAAGGCTACGGCGAAGGTTACGAGTACGACCACGACACCGCCGAGGGCTTTTCCGGCCAGGACTATTTTCCCGACGAAATGAAGCGGGTGAA
>Ga0316201_10001707_pt1 | contig 15064 bp, 10 predicted proteins | sample CS6wburrow_MG_FD_204516 | JGI IMG/M metagenome (GOLD analysis project Ga0316201, IMG submission 204516) | Coastal sediment microbial communities from Delaware Bay, Delaware, United States - CS-6 worm burrow | ecosystem: Environmental > Aquatic > Marine > Coastal > Sediment | place: USA... | reverse complement strand
ACGTTCGATTACCTGCCGATGGATGCTTCGACGGGCAACCTGCAATTCGATCAACTCGACGACGCTGCCACCCCGGTTGCGGTCGTCGTCCAGCAGCCGGGCTTCCTGGGAACACTCGAAGACGTCGATCGGTTGACCGACTGGGCGCACGCCCGAGGCGCGTTCGTTATTGCGATCGCAAACCCGACCTCACTCGCCGTTCTGAAGGCGCCGGGGCACTGGGGAGAGCAGGGCGCGGACATCGCCTGCGGTGACGGGCAGCCGCTCGGCGTGCCGTTGTCGTCGGGTGGCCCGTACTTCGGCTACATGACCTGCAAGCAACAGCACGTGCGCCAGATGCCGGGGCGCATCATCGGCCGCACGACCGATCTCGAAGGAAAGCCGGGATTTACGCTGACCCTGCAGGCGCGGGAGCAGCACATACGCCGCTCGAAGGCCACGTCCAACATCTGCACCAACCAGGGACTGATGGTGACGGCCGCGACCATATACATGTCTCTGCTCGGCAGCGACGGCCTGGCGGCCGTGGCGAAACAGTCGGCACACAACACGGCAAGCCTGGTCGCCGGCCTGACGTCCATCGACGGCATCGAGCGACTGTTCGACGGACCGGCTTTCCACGAAGTTGCGCTGAGGCTCGACCGTCCTGTTGCAGCAGTACTGGAAGCGCTTGCGGCCCGGGATATCCTCGGCGGGTACGATCTCAGCGACGACTATTCCGAGCTTGGTAACGCGCTGCTCGTGTGCGCGACGGAGACCAAGACCGACGCGGATATCGACGCCTACGTCGAGGCGATGCGCGAAATCTTTTCAGCAGCAAAGGCCTGAGGCACTCCATGGCGACGATCACCTACGACAACGGAAGCTATCGCACGCTCGGGGATCTGCCCGTCGTCGGCAGCCACGCGCCCGAGATCCGGCTGGTCGATACGCGGCTGAAGAATACGACGCTCGCCGACTGGATAGGCAAGCGCAAGATCATGAATATTTTCGTCAGCATCGACACGCCCGTGTGCGCGAAGTCGGTCATCGAGTTCGACCGGCTCGTCGCCGAACACGAGGACGTTGCGGCACTGATGATTTCCTACGACCTGCCGTTCGCCCATGCGAGATTCAAAAAAGAGCACGAGCTGGAATTCGTGGCGGGTCTCTCGGCGATCCGGCACGCGGGTTTCGGCGAGAACTACGGCGTCGAGATCGTCGACGGCCCGCTGGCGGGCATGTTCTGCCGGGCCATCGTCGTCATCGATGAGAACAACACGGTCGTTCATACGCAGCAGCTCAAGGACATCGCGACCGAACCGGACTACGAAGCCGCATTTCGGGCACTGGGGATCACGGTGTCCGTAGACTGAGGAAGACGAGATACATGGAAAACTACCTGGATAACCTGATTTTCGAGAAATCCCGCAGCGGTCGGCGCGCGTTCGCGCAGGCACCCGACACGGCTGCGGAGCTCGACATCCCTGAAGCCTTCCTGCGTTCGGACCGGCCGCGGCTCCCCGAAGCGTCCGAGCTCCAGGTCGTGCGGCATTTCACGCGCCTCTCGCAGAAGAATTTCTCGATCGACACGCAGTTCTACCCGCTCGGCTCGTGCACGATGAAATACAATCCGCGCGTCTGCAATTCGCTGGCATTGCTGCCGGGCTTTGCCGGTCGCCATCCGCTCGGTCCCGCAAGCCACGGTCAGGGCTTTATGACCTGCATGTACGAACTGCAGGAGATGCTCAAGGAAGTCACCGGCATGCAGGGTGTATCCCTTACGCCGATGGCCGGCGCCCAGGGCGAGCTCACGGGCGTTGCGATGATCATGGCGTATCACAAGGCGCGGGGTGACCTGGAGCGCAACGAAATCATCGTGCCGGATGCAGCGCACGGCACCAACCCGGCGACGGCAACGATGCTCGGCTGCGTTGCCAAGGAAATTCCGACCGGCCCCGATGGCGATATCGATATCGAAGCGCTCAAGGCCGAGGTCAGCGAAAAAACCGCCGGAATCATGCTGACGAACCCGTCGACGCTCGGCGTTTTCGAACGTGACATTATCGAGGTGGACGATATCGTTCGGGATGCAGGCGGCCTGTTGTACTACGACGGCGCGAATCTCAACGCGATCCTCGGCAAGGTGCGTCCCGGTGACATGGGTTTCGACGTCATCCACATGAACCTGCACAAGACCTTCTCGACGCCGCATGGCGGCGGCGGCCCGGGCTCCGGCGCCGTGGGTGTGGCCGAACGCCTGCTGCCGTTCATGCCTGTGCCGGTCGTCGGCAAGAAGGAAGTTGACGGCGCAGACGTTTACGACTGGCTCACCGAGAAGGATCTGCCGCAGACGATCGGCCGGCTGTCCGGCTTCATGGGCAACGCGGGCGTGTTGCTGCGCGCCTACGTCTACATGCGCCTCGTCGGCCGCGACGGCATGCGCCGCATCGCCGAGTACGCGACGCTGAATGCAAATTACCTGCAGGCCCGACTGCGCGACGCGGGGTTCGAACTCGCTTTTCCGGGCCGGCGGGCGAGCCACGAGTTCATCGTCACCCTGAAGCGTGAAGCCAAGGAGTATGAGCTCACGGCAATGGATATCGCGAAGGCGCTGCTCGACTACAATTTCCACGCCCCCACGACCTATTTCCCGCTGCTCGTGCCGGAATGCCTGCTGATAGAGCCGACGGAAACCGAGAGCAAGGAGACGCTCGACAATTTCGTTAACGCGATGGCCGACATCGTGAAACGGGCCGAGGACGGCGAGTCATTCAAGGAAGCGCCTTTCCACACGCCGGTACGGCGTCTCGACGACGTAAAAGCGGCCCGCCAGCTGGACGTCCGCTACAACCCGGAATCGTAGGTGCCCAGATATGGGGACAGTGACTTTAAGTGCCAGGCAATATTGCCTGGCACTTAAAGTCACTGTCCCCAATCGGCAATCGGAAAGTTGGAACCGGTCGGCACCTGTCGAGTCTCTAAATACTCTACAATTCGAGCTCGAATCAGGAGCCCTATGAACAATCTCAGGATACTGGCGGCGTTGCTCGCTGTTGCTTTCTCACTGCCCGCCGCGGCAGCCGACGACACCGCATGGTCGAACACGCTCGAGCGCATCTCGTCCGGCGTCGTGTCGATCCGGGTCGACAGTACGCGCGCGTTCGATACCGAGTGGAATTCATCGACGCAGGCGACCGGCTTCGTCGTGGACGCCGAGCGCGGCCTGATCCTCACGAATCGCCACGTCGTGACGCCCGGCCCGGTCGTCGCCGAAGCGGTGTTCCGCAACAACGAGGAAGTCCGGCTGACCCCTGTTTACCGGGATCCCGTGCACGATTTCGGCTTCTTCCGCTACGACCCTGACGACCTGCGCTACATTGAGCCGGCCGAGCTGCCGTTGCGAGCGGACGGCGCCGGCATCGGGCGCGAGATCCGCGTGATCGGCAATGATGCCGGCGAACAGCTGTCCATCCTGGCCGGGACGATCGCTCGCCTCGACCGCCAGGCCCCCGATTACGGTCGCGGCAAGTACAACGACTTCAATACTTTCTACCTGCAGGCCGCTTCCGGCACCTCGGGTGGCTCATCGGGCTCGCCCGTGGTGAACATCGAGGGCGAGGTCGTGGCGCTGAATGCAGGCGCGAATAATTCCGCGGCAAGCAGCTTTTTCCTGCCGCTCGACCGCATTGAGCGCGTCCTGGACCTGATAAAGAAGGGCGAGCCGGTGACGCGCGGCACGCTGCAGACGATGTTCCAGAGCAAGGCTTACGACGAACTCGTCCGCCTTGGTCTGACCGAGGATTCGGAACGGCTCGTACGTTCCACGTTCCCTGACCAGACCGGGATGCTGGTAGTCGAGCAGGTAATTCCCGAATCGCCCGCGGACGGCAAGCTCGAGCCCGGCGATATCCTGCTGCGCATCAACGGTGAACTGGTCACGGAATTCGTGCCGCTCGCGGCGATGCTCGACGACAACGTGGGCGAGGAAATCGAAGTCGAGCTGGAGCGTGGCGGCAAATCCGTGAGCCAAACGCTGACGGTGACCGACCTGCATGCGATTACGCCGGCGGAGTTCATCGAGTTCGGCGACGCCATCGTTAACAACCTGTCCTACCAGCAGTCCCGGCACTACAACCTGCCGGTGCGCGGCGTCTACGTCGCCAACCCGGGTTACCTGCTGTCAAAAACCGCCGTACCGCGCGGCGCGGTGATCACGCAGCTGGGCAAGGACGACATCACCAGTCTTGATGATTTCGAGAAAGCGCTCGACAAGCTGGCGACGGGCGATAGCGCTCCGCTGCGCTACGTGACGATCGACAACCCCCGCAACACGGTGGTTCGCACGTTCGACATGGATCGTGTCTGGTTCCCCGTGCGGCGCTGCGCGCGGAACGACGCGACGGGCGTATGGCCATGCCGGGATTTGTCGGACGGGCCGGCACCCGAACCGGCGGTCGTCGGCAGCACACGCTTCAACCGTTACGACGACCCGCGCGCGCGGGCGATCGCGCCGTCACTGGTCGTCGTGACCTTCGATCTTCCTTACACCGTGTCGGGCGTCTCCGATCGGCACTACTACGGAACCGGCCTCGTTGTCGACACGGAACGCGGTTACGTGGTCGTCGATCGCAACACCGTGCCAGTGGCAATTGGCGATGTATCGGTGACGTTTGCCGGGTCTCTCGAAGTCGATGCGAAAGTCGTGCAGCTGCATCCGCTGCACAATCTCGCCATCGTTGCTTACGATCCCGCAACCATTGGCGACACGCCCGTAAAGGAGGCCACTTTCAATACCAGTCCGCTGCGGCCCGGAGACCCGGTATGGGTGGTGGGCATGAAAGCGGATCACCAGTTGATTCACCAGGAAAGCACCGTCGCTTCCGTCGATCCCCTGATCCTGCCGTTGTCTCGCACGCTGCAATTCAGGGATTCGAACATCGAGGGTATCGACCTCGTCAATGCGCCGCGTGAGCTCGATGGGGTGCTCGTCGACAAGCGCGGGCGCGTAGCGGCAACGTGGTCGAGTTTCCCGGTGCCGTCCGGCGGTGACGCGGCGCAATTCAATCGAGGCGTGGGCGCCGACCTGGTTGCGGAGTTCGTCGATACCGTGCGTGAAGGCCGGCCGTTCTATTCGCTCGAGGCGGAACTCGTGTATGCGCCGCTGTTCGCGGCCCGCAATATGGGCGTCGATGAGGATTGGCTACAGCGGCTGGAAGCAAGTAATCCGCTGCACCGGCGCGCGTTGTCGGTCACCCGGCTGGTTGCCGGTACGCCCGCGGAAAAGAAACTGCAGAATGGTGACATGATCCTGGCCGTCGATGGCGACGTCGTGACGTCATTCCGGGCACTCGAGCAAGCCGTGCAGAAACCCGAGGTCACGGTGACCGTATGGCGAAACGGCAAGGCCCTCGACGTCGACGTCGAGACCGCGGCGCTCGACGGCCGCGGCATCGACCACGCGGTGTCCTGGGCGGGCGCGCTCCTGCAGGATCCGCATCGGCCGATGGCGGCGCAGCGCGGCATCGATCCTTACGGCGTGTACGTGGCGTTTTTCAGCTACGGCTCGCCCGCGACGCGATACGGATTGTGGGCGGGGCGCCGCGTGATCGAGATTGACGAGACACCGACCCCCGATCTCGATACTTTCGTCGACGTGATTGCCGACAAGAAGGACCATGAGTCGATCCGTGTGAAGACGGTGACCTGGAACGGCGCCGTCGAAGTGATTACGCTAAAACTGGATAACCAGTACTGGCCCGCTTATGAAATTCGGCGTACTGAAAACGGCTGGGTACGTTCCGACATCGGTTAGAACGCGTCACAGCCTAGTGCTGTTCACGCTGCTCGGCTGCGTGGCGTTTAGTGTCGCGTCGGCCCAGGCGCTCTACAAGTATCGCGGTGACGATGGCGAGTGGATCTACTCTGACCGGCCCCCGGATGACGGCAAAGTGGTCGCAGAGGTTCGCAGCCTCACGCCGACATCGCCCCGGTCCGGCGTCAGTATCGACTACGAGGCCGATGGCGATACAGTCCGGCTGGTTGCAACGAACGAGTACTTCGCACCCGTCGAACTCGCGCTGAGATTCGAGACGATCAGCGGGCTCGAGTATCCGCACCCGGACGATCCGCTGCGCTGGTTATTGCCGCCGCGCAGCGCGATGCCGCTGGTCCGCCTGGCGCGCCTCGATGGCGCGGTGCAGCCCTCGCTGGAATACCGCTACGAATACCTGGTCGGCGATCCGCAGGCGCAGCACCGGCCGGCACAGCCGTACCGCGTGCCGTTCGCGATCTCGAGCGGTCACACCATCAGCCAGGCGTATCCCGATACGATCACGCACAACACGCCGGATTCGCAGCACGCGGTCGACATCGCGATGCCCGTGGGAACGGACGTATTCGCCGCGCGGGGCGGGGTGGTTTTCGACGTGGCGGCGCAGAACTTCAAGGGCGGGGCGGATGCGTCGAACATGTCGCTCGCGAACGTCGTGCGCATCCTGCATGAGGACGGAACCTATGCGATTTACGCACACCTGAACTGGAACTCGATCCGGGTACGTGTCGGCGACGTAGTGGAGAGGGGCGAATACATCGCCGATTCGGGTAACACCGGATACTCGAGTGGCCCGCACCTGCATTTCGTCGTGGTCAGGAACACCGGCATGACGATGCAGTCGGTGCCCGTGACATTTTCGGGCGCCAACTCGACTTCGATTGCGCCGTCGACCGGCCGGGTTCTTACGGCCTACTGACGCCGGTCAGTCCGGAAAATAGGCTGCGACGGTGAGCAGGACGAGCACCACGGCGCCGATGATCATCTTGGCCGTCGTTCCCCAGAAGCGCCCGATAGCGGCGCCGCGCCCGGCCTCGACACTCTGATCCATCGGGCGCCCCGCCATGCGGTCGCCGACCAGCGAACCAGCGAAAGCACCGGCGCAGGCGCCGATCAGCGTACCGAGCACCGGGATCGGCAGCGCGGTTCCGAGAATTGCGCCGGCAACGCCGCCCACGATTGCCAATGCTGCCCCGCGCTTCGAGCCGCCGGCCTGCCGGGCCCCTGCCGCGCCCATCAGGAATTCGAGTATCTCGGCAAGCAGGGCCAGCCCTGCGGAGACATACAGGGTCGTCTGGCTGAACATGTATTCACCGGGCTGCAGCCATTCGACAATCGCCGCCACCAGTACCATGAGCCAGATGCCGGGCATGCCGAACATGATGCTGGCCCAGAACACGAGGTTCAGCAGGGTGATGAGCGTTGCGTACACGTAGATCATGGCACCGTCTAGCCTACAATCAGCAAGCCCGGTATGGAATCCGGAGATTGTGCGACGTGTCCAGGAGGCAGGTGGATGGTTGCGGGACAACGCAACTGCGGCCTGCCAGAAACCGGACGGCGGCTCGGGCAAGCAGCATCGCATCACGTTCAAACGATAGGCTGCGGAACATTCGGCTATACTTGGACCCCATGTTTATATCGACACTGACCGGTTCCTTCGAGATTGCGGACGTAGACCCGAGGCCGCCGCATCCGGATGAAGCGCTGGGGCTCGCGTTGGAGACCCTGCGCACGATGCCTCTGAACGGATTGCGCTATCCACCCCAGGAGGGCGGTTCCGGATGGTACATCTGGGGCGGAGAGACGATGCTGCAGACAGCGGACTTCTTCACGGCCATCAAGGTCCGGGATCTGGGCGATTACATTCCAAACCTGCATCCCTTTCTCGACCTGCCACCGGGCTTTCGCTTCCAGACCGACACCAGGGGCAAGCAAAAAGTCTGGTTCGACGGCGGCCTGCTCGACGTCTGACGTAACTCGAACGCGATACCCGCATCAATCGTCCTGCGTGTTCGGCCCCGGCGGTAGCCACCCGGAGCGCAGGTGCAGGTCCCGTTGCGGGAACGGAATCTCGATCCCGTATTCACTGAGCTTATCTTCGAGCGCCCACAGGTACGCGGCACGGGTTCGTGTTGGACGGCGTGCGCCCTGCCGATTCACCCACACGAGCAACAGGAAGTTGAGGCTGTTGTCACCGTATTCGACGAGCCAGACGTCGGGCTCGCGGCCGCGCAGGTGCGTCAGCGTATAGGGAACGTCCTCGCAGGCCTCGATGGCTGCCTTGCGGACCACTTCCTTGTCGGAACCGTAAGCGACGCCAAAGGGAATTCGGACGCGGAGGATGTGCTCGCCGAGCGTCCAGTTTGTAAGCTTCGTCGATACGAACTCCGAATTCGGCACGACAATGTCGATGTTGTCGTTGGTATTGATGAGCGTGCTGCGTACATTGATCGCCTTGACGGTGCCGGTCAGCCCCGTATCGAGCTCGATGTAGTCGCCGACGCGCAGCGTTCGCTCAAAGAGAATGATCAAACCGGACACGAAGTTGTTGACGATTGACTGAAGACCGAAACCGATACCGACCGATAGCGCGCCGGCGATGATGGCAATATTGGTGAAGCTCAGACCGATCGAGCTCAGCGCGATCAAAGCGGCGACGATGATGATCGTGTAGTGGGTCAGGCGGCTGAGAGTGTACAGAGACGCCTGTGTGCCGACCGACTCCTTTCGGCCGACGCGGTTGATTGCAAATCGGATGCCGCGCGAAAGCAGCCAGCCGATAATCAATATGATCACGCCCTGCACAATGTCGCCGAACGTGACGGGCGTCTCCTTGACCGAGAAAAGCGTAGTGCCGGAGACCTCGGTCAGGCGTATCCAGGCTGTTCTGACGGTCCGATACGCATTGCTCAGCCATTGCCGAAGCGTGCCCGAACTTTCCGCTATCGCATCGTCAACGGCCCTCATCAGCAAGTTCAGATCGGCGACCCTGCTTTCGAGCTCACCGATGTGCCCGAGGGTTTCCTGCGCCGTGCCGATACGCTGGTCGAGCACGCGGCGTGTGGTGCGGTCCAGACCGTCTCGGTCTATGCCCTGAACAGCGAGCAGTTCGTCCTCGGTCTGCCGCTTCCAGTCCGGCAGGTAATCCTCGATGCTGCGGACAAGCTCCGACCAGTCGAGGGACGCATCCTCGATTTCCGACAAGTCGAAATCGGTACGCAGCTCGAGTTCTGTCCAGAACCGGCGGGCCTGCGCTTCGGCGAGCATGGCGCGGGCGAGGCCCAATTCGACCTCGGCATCCAGCGAGCGCTGCTGTGCCTCGCGTTGCCGTGACCGCCCCAGCACCGTGTCATCACCAATGCTGCTTGCGGCGACCTGTGCCTCGCGTTCGCGTTCGATCGCCGCTTCCACTGCTGCCGACCGTTCGTCAACGACTTTCTTGAGTTCGTCGAGGGCCTCTTCCCCGCCGTCCGTGCCGAGGCGGGACAATGCGAGGTCAACCCTTTCTGCTGTTTTTTCCGCGTAATTGCTGGCGAGGCGGGCGCTTTGCGTCAGTATCTCGAGACGTCGAGATGCGATGGCTTGCGCAGATCGGGCGCGGACAAGCCTCAACCCTGCCAGCCAACGGTCATCGCCATCGACCGCGTCCAGGTATTCCTTGAACAGTGCATCCCGCCGCTCGACTGACCCGTTGAGGATGCGCCGCTCGCGTTCGACTTCGCTGGCCGCGGCGCTGGCGTCGAAGCGGGCTTCGCGCGCCGTCGCAGCGACCTCCAGCAACTCGTCGATGGTGTATGTAGCTGGTGGTTCGGGCAACCTTTGCGGTTGGGCCTCGACTTCGCCCAGCAATGACAGGTATACCTCGAAATTATCGCGAACGGCGCCGACAATGGCAGGTGCGAGTTCCTGGTTCTGGGCGCCGAGGCTGGAAATCTCTTCGTTGACCTGCTCGAGGAAAGTCTCGATGCGCGGTGCTATTTCCTCCGGTGATCCCTCGAAAAAGCCCCACCAGTCCTGCTCGAGAGACGCCACCTCCGGGACCTTCTGCGGAGCGATTTCTTCGGGTTCCTGGGCGGCAGTCGATGCAGCGACAAGCAGCCCGCAGAGAAAGGGGGCCAGCCAGTTCGGTCGCGCTATCTTCATGCGCATGAAGCATAACCCGTCAAGTCACCGCTGCCCAGCGCTCTTCGTCAATGGACATCGACAATTCGGGACCTGCTGGCGAGATTGGGTAACGAATCAATAATTCTCAATAAACCCCAGGTAATGTGTGGCCATCTCGGCCGGATGCTCCGGCATGGGAGAGGACCCCAAACTGAGGGTTCTCTACCTTGCCCGTCGCGCCATGTCTCATTTTCTCAACTAAACTCAAGGTTGATGCCTGAAGATAACAACCAGCAAAAGGGGACAACCATGAAGAGAATCATCACAGTCACATTCGCATCGCTGCTGTTGGGCGTGAGCGGACTTGCAGCGGCCGACCCCGTGACGATGGTCTGGACGTGCACTCTGAATGACGGCGTTACCGCAGAACAATCTCAGGCGACCGGCAAGAAATGGGTCGCGCTGGTTCGGGAGATGACCGGCAATGATGAAATTACGAGTAGCTGGGTAACCTCGGTCGTGGGCGAAATAGGACATTTCATGTGGGTTGATACGTATCCGAGCCTGGAAGTATGGGCTGCCGTACAGAGCGCCTGGGCTAACTCTGAGGAAGCGGATGCGCTCGAGGAAGAACTCGAAGCCAATGAGACCTGTTCGAAAAGTCGCCTGTACAGGGCAGTTGTCGTCGACTAAAGGACAGGAACATCGATCGCGCGGTCGAGGTGTGACGCATGGGTAGTTGGGGACGAGACGTGTGTTGCGCTCGATATCTCACCCACGGAATCGGACTGACCATTGGCAGCTGGGAGCGTCTAGCCACCGACGAAACTCTGGTATGGTTCCGCGTGGGAGTTGGATGAAGTAGGGGGCATCTGATGACAACCGTTGCTACACCGCACGCCAATCAGGCCGGTCCTTACCGGTCCGAAACCACACTCACGAATGCGATCGACCGGTAGATTTACGTGTTCATGGCCGCGTTCTTTATCGTAATCACGCTGACGGGCTTTATTCCCGATTCACTCGCCAAGATAGCTGCCGTAGAGACGGGAGAGAGACCACCTTTCCCACTCGTACTACACGTCCACTCCGTTCTTATAGGTTCGTTCTTGGCATTGCTCCTGGCACAAACGATCCTGGCCGCAAGTGGAAATTTAGGATACCACCAGCGCCTCGGCTCCTCGGCCTTTGATAAGGCCGGGGAGAGACCTGAAGCCAACATCTAATGGCCGTTTATGAGCCATAGAGAATCCAAAGTGTTTGCCAGTGCACTGCCTGAAAAGGCAAAGGCTTACTACAGTAACGCCAGTTGCTACACGTTCTAGCCATGTCGGAGACATCAATAACATGAATCTACGCGCAACCATCAGCATCATAATGCTCATTTCGGCCTTCGGGTTAACCGCCTGTGGCGAAAACACATCGGTTTCACAGTCCCCCGGATCAGAAACATCTACGACCGCACCGGCGCAAGAAAGTGAGCAGACTGAGGATGCCCGTCTTGCTGCATTTTTTGACGAAGTCTTTGAGCGTCAACTCGCACAATCGCCTCAACTAAAATCGCAACTCGGTATGCGCGACGACGATTATGGCCGGCTGGACGACTACACAGACGCTTTTACTCAGTTACAGAACGAAGAAACGCGCGAAGATTTGCGTCGGTTGCGCGAGGAATCTGATTTCGATGCGCTGTCGGAAGCATCTAAAGTCAGCTACCTCGTCTTTGAGTATTCGGCGGAGCAAGACCTCGCGAACTTTCCGTGGCGGCGGCACCAATTCCTCATCAACCAGATGCGGGATATCAGCGGGTATCTGGCAACATTCATGCAGAACATCCACGAAGTGGACAGCGTTGCAGACGCCGAGGCTTACATCTCCCGTTTGCGAGATGTGGAACGCGTCATGAATGAGGTAGTCATTCGCATTCGAGAGCAGGTGCGTGCGGGGATCGTCGCACCGATGGTGACTTTTCCGATCGTAGCCAGCACCGCGAAGTCGGTTGTCTCCGGCGTCCCTTTTGATCCGGATTCAATGCAAGAGGCTCCGATTTACAGCGATATGAAGAACAAGATTGATGCGCTGGAAATCGATCGGAACGAAAAAGATCGCCTGACCTCGGAAGGCGAAGCAGCGCTGGCCGGCCCGTTTTTGCGCGGCTATCGCACTTTCATTGCCGAAGTCGAAAAAGTTCGTCCGCAAGCCGATAACAACAACGGTATCTGGCGCCTGCCGGACGGCGACAAATACTACGCCAACCGCATTCGGACGCACACGACGACCGAGATGTCGGCGGACGAGCTTCATGACCTGGGCTTGGCGGAGGTTGCGCGCATCCGTAGTGAAATGGACGCAATCAGGGAGAGCGTTGATTTCGACGGCGACCTCGGGGCTTTCTTTGAATATCTCCGCTCGGATCCCGGCAATTATTATGAGAATACAGATGAAGGCCGTGCCGCCTATCTCGCAGACGCGACGGCACTCATTGAAGAAATCATGGAGTTAGCACCGGGATATTTCAACGTACTGCCGGAGGCATCACTTGAGGTGCGTCGCGTTGAGCCCTGGCGTGAGAATGCCGGATCGACGGCGTTTTATAACCGTCCGGCGCCGGACGGTAGCCGGCCAGGAATCTACTACGTGAATATGCGCGACATGCGCGCAGTGCAGAAATCTCAGATGAATTCGTTGGCCTATCACGAAGGTGCGCCAGGCCATCATTTCCAGTTGGCTATTCAACAAGAGTTGAGCGACATCCCGCTATTCCGGCGTTTCGGTGGGTTTACGGTCTACTCAGAAGGGTGGGCCCTGTACGCGGAGCGCCTCGCCCTGGAAATGGGACTGTATGAAGGAAAGCCGTTACGGAACTTCGGCCGCCTGTCAGAAGAGATGAAGCGCGCTGTGCGCCTCGTTGTGGACACGGGCATCCACTCCAAACGATGGACACGGGACGAGGCGATTGCCTATATGCGCGATAATACGCCCATGGCCGATGCGGATATCGTCCGGCAGATCGACCGGTACATCGTTAACCCCGGCCAAGCGCTCGCCTATAAGGTGGGCATGCTCAGGATCCTCGAACTGCGCGAGCAGGCAATGGCTGCGCTTGGCGACGACTTCGACATTAGTGAGTTCCATGACGTGGTTTTGCGCAACGGCGCGGTGCCCGTTCCTATTTTGGAACGGCTCGTACAACTGTCATGGAAAGATCCAGGGTGAGCGACGAAAGCAATACGGTCGACGATATGACCGCTGCTGACCCATTGCAGACATTAAGGTAGCCGGAAGATGCTTTGCCCAAGATGCGGAAACAATCTCTCGACGGTTAGGGCCGGGTCCCTCGAGACAGACATCTGTAATAGCTGCGCAGGTATCTGGTTTGATCGATTCGAGCTGAGCAAGGTAGACGAAGCACACGAACTGCTCGGTGAGTTTCTAGTCGACGAGGTCCTGCCCCGCAACCAATCACTGGTGGCCACATCTTCGAGACTGCGATGCCCAAGAGATACGGATGTCGTAATGATGCGACGAAGTTTCAGCCCCAGCCAGCCGATCATGATAGATGAGTGCCCGGCCTGCGGCGGAGTATGGCTTGATGCGGATGAACTGAGTGCGATCCGGACGCTGTCCGGGAGTTGACCGCTTGCATCGAACCAACCCTATAGTCAACCAATGCTGATGACCCTCACCGGATATCTGCTTGCATGGCCTTTTTATCACGCTGAACGTCCGGTATCGGTGAAAGCTGCCGTTCGTTTTGGCGTAGCGTCCGCTTACCGCCCTAAAGCGGTCATTGAGTTAGAATCTGTCTGAACGGCCGCTATTGACTGCGGTTTCAACCGGTGAACGCAACACCTAGTCTCTGAGTATAGAGAGGAGGATGTTGCAGATGAAGTATCGAAAGCGGATTTACTACACGGAAGCGGACAAGTCTCTGATGTGGGATCGCTGGCAGAAAGGTGATTCGTTGCATGAGATTGCCCGCCTGTTTGATCGTCATCATGGCTCTATTCGGGGCATTCTGGAACGCACGGGTGGCATTCGGCCGCCGACACGACGACGTTCGAGTCGATCACTAACACTGAGTGAGCGCGAAGAGATTTCTCGCGGTCTTGCTGCCGGTCGATCGTTACGCTCGATTGCATTTCGACTGGGTCGTGCGCCCTCGACAATCAGCCGGGAGCTCGACCGCAACGGTGGCCTCGACAGCTACCGTGCCCATGTTGCTGAGCAGGCGGCCTGGGATCGAGCGCGCCGGCCGAAGCGTTGTAAACTGGCTTTGAATCGCCCGCTGGCAATGACCGTGGCCGAGTTGCTGCGGCAGCGGTGGTCACCGTGGCAGATTGCCGGTCGGCTGAAGCGCCTGTACCCACACGACGAGGACTCTCGGGTGTCCCACGAGACCATCTACAAGACACTGTTTATCCAGGCGCGCGGGGCCCTGAAGAAAGAACTGGTAGCGCATCTGCGCCGCCGCCGCACGATGCGTCGTTCCCGCCACCATACCCAGAAGACACCTGATCATGGGCAAATTACTGATGCGGTGTCGATCCGTGAGCGACCCGCCGAAGTTGAAGATCGCGCGGTACCCGGCCACTGGGAAGGGGATCTTTTGTGCGGCAGTAATAACAGTCAGATCGCCACACTGGTTGAACGCCACTCACGCTATTGCATGCTGGTTCGTACCGACAGCAAAGACACCAAGACCGTGGTCAACGCGCTCATCAAGCAGGCGCATAAGTTGCCTCGTGAGCTCTATAAATCACTGACCTGGGACCGAGGTAAAGAGCTGGCCGATCACAAACGCTTCTCGCTGGCGACGGATGTCAAAGTCTATTTTTGCGATCCACAAAGTCCTTGGCAACGAGGTTCCAACGAGCAGATCAATGGACTGCTGCGACAGTACTTCCCAAAAGGAATGGATCTGTCAAACATCCATCAGAGCAAATTGAATGCCGTTGCAAGACAACTTAACGAACGACCGCGAGAAACGTTAGACTTCGAGACACCAGCTGAACGATTTAGCCAATGTGTTGCGTCGATCAGTTGAAACCGCAGTCAGCAGCGGTCATTCAGACTCATTCTAGCCCAATGGCAGCTTTGGGGCGCATAGCGGACGTTCGGGAGCGCGATTTTCGGGCTACCTGG
>Ga0316201_10001706_pt1 | contig 15066 bp, 15 predicted proteins | sample CS6wburrow_MG_FD_204516 | JGI IMG/M metagenome (GOLD analysis project Ga0316201, IMG submission 204516) | Coastal sediment microbial communities from Delaware Bay, Delaware, United States - CS-6 worm burrow | ecosystem: Environmental > Aquatic > Marine > Coastal > Sediment | place: USA... | reverse complement strand
AACGTCTTCCTCGTCAACCGGTGCCTTGTCGGAGCATGCGAGCGGTATCGCCAGGAGGGCCGAGAGGCCGAGGGCACGCAGCGAACCTTCGGCGGCGAACTTCATGATCGATTCTCCCTGCTTGTGGACTGACGCCTCATGCTCCGGACCGCGAACACGATCGCGAAGATCGTGGCCGAGGCGAAGATGCCCAGCCACGTGGCGTACCAGGCGTAGTCACCTGAGATACCGGCGAGTCGGGCGGCGAGGGCCACGGCCACGCCCGCACCGATCGCGGCAATGGCCTCGGGCACGCCCGGTTTGCGCGAATGAAGTCCCACGACGAGCGGCACGAACAGGCTCACCCCGAGGAGGGTGTAGAACACGCTGAGCGCACCGATCACCGACGGCAGGCCGAGGGCCAGCGCCACCGCCGCGCCTCCGCCGAATACGGCCGCCCACCGGGCAACCACGAGCACCTGCCGGTCGCTCGCCTCCGGGCGCACGAACCGCTTGTACAGGTCCTCGGACAGCGACGTGGACAGCATGAACAGTATGGCGTCGGCCGAGCTGACTTCCGCCGAGAACACGGCTGCCAGCCCGATCGCCCCGAGCGCCGGCGGGAGTCCGAGGGTGAGGATGGCCGGCAGCGCCAGCTCGTGGTTCGCCAGGTCCGGCGCAAACGCGTGTGCCATGATCCCCAGCAGCGGGGGCACGGCCGCAAACAGGAGCAGGGCCACCGCAGCCAGCCCGACCCCGAGCCGGACGGTCTTGTCGTCCCGCGCCCCGTACACTTTCTGTATCAGGCCGGGTGAGATGAGAAACGCGGGGACCAGGAGAGCCATGTAAACGATGCCCGACCGGCCCGATTTCCAGAAACCGAAGTAGTCGGGTTCCGCTGGAGCCGCCGCCACGACCGCCTCCCAGCCGCCGGCTGCCGTCAGGGCCCACGGCAGGGCGATCGCGAAACCGATGATCAAGACGACCAGCTGCACCAGGTTCACCCACGCGGACGTAAGCAGGCCTCCGGCCGCGAAGTAGACCGTCATCACGCCGCCCGCGATCAGGCACCCGGCCCACTTGGGAACCTCTGCCACCACGTCCAGGATCCAGGCGAAGGCGATCAGCTGCCCGGCCAAAATCGCGAGGGTCGCCAGCCACAGGAGGGTCGCCACGATGCCGCGCACACTCGGCCCGTACCGAAGCTCCAGGTAGTCGCCGACCGTGTACAGGTCGTGCTCCTTGGCGATACGCCAGATCTTCGGGCCGATCCAGAACGCGAGAAGCAGGGTGCCGATCCCGGCGGAACCGACCCACCACCAGGCCGCCAGCCCATCCCGGTAGCCGAGGCCGGCTGCACCCACCGTGGACCCTGCGCCGATGTTGGCGGCCAGCACGGTGGCGAACAGGAGCACGGGACCCAACCGCCGACCGGCGACGAAGAAGGAACCGGCCGCCGTCACCCGGCGCCCGATCCACAAGCCGAGCGCGATGAGGCCGGCCGAGTAGAGGAGGAGGAAGAAGAGGGTGGCGTTCAACGACCCGTCAACGCGATCCGGAGAATTCGCTCGCCGACGGGAGGCCCTCGAGCCCGGTCGCCGAACGCACGGCGTCGAGGATCGCCGCAGCCACGACGTCAGCCGCCACCGCTCCCAGCACGATCAGATCCGCCTCGCCTTCGACCTCTCCGGTCGCCAGCGAGAAGATGGTGTCTCCGTCCCACGGCGTGTGCGCCGGATAGATCGCGCGGGCCAGTCCGTCGTGCGCCATCTGCGCCAGCTTGCTGGCCTGCGCCTTGGTCAGGGTGGCATTCGTGGCTACGACCCCGATGGTCGTGTTTTCACCCGACGCGCCGACCAGGCCTGTCCGCGTGTAGATCAGCTGACGGGCGTCGCTGAAGCCGGTCCCGTCTTCGTTTCGGATCCCGGCGACGACCTGGCCGGTAGCCGGATCGACGACGTCGCCGACGGCGTTGACGGCGACGATGGCGGCCACGACGACTCCGCCCGGCAGCTCGACCGACGCCGTGCCGATTCCACCCTTCATGGCCCGGTCCATGCCGGCCAGCTTGCCGACCGTGGCCCCGGCTCCGGCCCCTATGCTGCCGCTGGTTACATGGCCTCCGGACGCCGCGGCCGCCGCCGCGTACCCGCAATCGGCCCCGGGCCGGATCGAGGAATCACCGATCATGAGGTCGAACAGGATGGCGCCCGTCACGATCGGTATGGTCGTTCCCCACGCGTCGAGCCCGGCTCCTTGCTCTTCCAGCCAGCGTACCGCTCCCGACACGGCGTCCAGCCCGAACAGGCTGCCGCCGGAGAGGACGACGCCGTGGACTTCCTGCACCGTGTTCACCGGATCGAGCAGGTCGGTGTCTCGTGTTCCGGGCGCACCGCCGCGCACGTCGACTCCGCCGACGGCGCCGCCGCGAGACAGGATCACGGTGCATCCCGTCGGACGCTCGGCGAGGGTGTGGTGACCGACCTCGATGTCGGCCACGTCCGTAATCGAACCGGTGCGGGCCACCTGCTGCATGGCCACGCTTCGCTCTCCCTCCTCCTGCGCGCACGCAGAAGCCGGGAGCGCCACCAGCGTCAACCCGGCCACGACGGGCAGCAGACCGGCGCGAATACGCACTAGTGGCCCTCCGCCTCACGCGTGGACTTCACGGTGATCGTCTCCAGGCCGTGCGAGTGCGGCCCCATCTCCTCGCGCCTGAGCATGAATGCGAAGAAGAAGCCGAGGAAGCCGAGGACCGAGAAGATCCACATCCCCATCGCGTAGCCGCCCGGATTCGTGGCGCTCGCCCCCGAGAAGTCGTTGGCCGCCCCGATCATCCAGTTGAACCCGAACAGGCCGATGTTCTGGATCATCGTCATCAGACCGTACGCCGTTCCGAGTTTGGACTCGTCCACCAGGTAGGCGACCGAGGGCCACATGACGGCGGGCACTAGCGAGAAAGCGATCCCCATGATCGCCATCGGAACGAAGAGGCTGACCGACGTATACGCCATCATCAGGTACACGGGCACCAGCATCAGCGAGCCGGCCATCATGAACAGGGAGCGCTTGCCGACCCGGTCGACCCACAGGCCGAACAGCGGGGTCATGATCATCGAGAACAGGGTGATGATGCTGGACAGGAAGCCGGCGCTCTCGCGGGTCGCTCCGTGTGCGTCCTGGAAGAACTTGATGGCGAACGTCTGGAAGGGGAAGATCGCCGAATAGAAGGTCACGCACAGCAGGACCACCCAGATGTACGAGCGGCCGAAGCTGAACAGGTCGGCCCATTCCACCCGGTCCGTCTCTCCTGCCTCGCCGAGGTCGTAGCGCTTCTCCGCCCGGTCCTCGAGCACCCAGTACACGAGCGCGCCGACGACGCAGAAGGTCGCGAACGCGACGGTGATGAGAAGCGGCGTCTGCCAATTCTCGTACGCCGGACGCGCCCACGTCGGCGAGTTGAGGGCCAGGAACGAGCCGAGCCGGGCGATCGTCAGGTTCACCCCGAAGGCGAAGCTGAGCTCGCGGCCCTTGAACCAGCGTGCGATCCCGACCGTGACCGACACGATCAGCGACTCTGCGCCGATCCCGAAGATCAGACGGCCCGCCGCCATCACGACGAACCGGTCCGTAGCTGCGGTCACGACGGCCCCGATGAAGCACAGGGCGCCGAACAGCAGCGTCCCCTTCTTCACACCGATTCGATCGATGATGATCCCGCCGACCAGGACCATGATGATGTTCGGGAAGCTGTAGATCGCGTTCAGCGTTCCGATCCGGCTGTCCGAAAAGCCGAGCTGATCGCGGAGCAGATCAGCCAGTGGGCTGATTGCATCGTACACGTAGTAGTTGCCGAACATCGCGAGGCTGATGACCACCAGCACGGCCCACCGGAAGACGGCTGGCGGCGGCGGTTTCAATCCTGCTCCGGCACCCGAAGACAGATTCTGGTCAGAATTCATGGCTCTCGTGGATCGGCGAGAAAGGCCCGCCTGGGGCCGGGAACGAGCGGGAAGTTAGGGGAGGATTGACCGTCGAGCCAGCAGTCGCTGTTTGCCTGTTGCGGTTTGATAGCTAATTTGCTATCATCCGGTCATGCAAGCGAAGCCTGCGGTTCTGCTGAAGGAGGCCCGAAGGAGAGCCGGTCTGTCGCAACGAGCGCTGGCGCGGAGAGCTGGCACGGCGCAATCGGTAGTGGCTCGAATCGAGCTGGGGATCACGGACCCGAGTTCCGGCACGCTGGGTGCACTCCTCGATGCCGCCGGTTTCGAGTTGACGGCACGTTTGGAGCGTGCGGCCATCGTGGACACCCACATGCTCGACGACGTTCGGCGGATTCTCGCGCTCACTCCGGAGGAAAGGCTGCGCGAGGTGGCCAACTTGATCCGATTCGAGGCCGAGGCAAGACGTGTCTGATATCGCTCCTTTCGACCCGGAGAAGCTGATTCGGGTGCTCGGGAAGCACGAGGTCCGCTACGTGCTGATCGGGGCGCTGGCGGCTCGTCTGCAGGGATTTCCGCGGGTGACCGCTGACGCCGACATCACGCCGGCGCGGGACGTGGAGAACCTCGAGCGATTGGCGAGCGCCCTCCGCGATCTGGGCGCAAAGGTCTTCACGGAGAGCGTACCCGAGGGGCTGGCATTCGAATGCTCAGCGCAGGCTCTCGCCCGGGCCGAGATGTGGAACCTGGTCACGTCGGCGGGACGGTTGGATCTCGCGTTTGCCCCGTCTGGAACCGAGGGCTACGACGATCTCGCACGCAACGCGCTGCAATACGAGGCCTTCGGAACGCATATCCAGGCGGCCGACCTTGAGGACATCATCCGATCGAAAGAGGCCTCCGACCGGCCGCAGGACCGGCAGGACGTGCTTCTGATGCGGGAGATGCTGCGGCGCAGTGCTGGGAACTAGCCGCCGTTCAGCCTCAGCCCGGCAGGCGCACTCTCAGGCCGGGGATATCGTCGAAGTCACCCAGGTTCAGGGTCCACAGCTCGGCATTCCACGTGATGGCGCATGCTGCGATCGCGAGGTCCACTTCCCTGCCTCGGGCCCGCGGCAGGTTCGAGTAGAGATGGGCTGCCTCGGCCGCCTCCTCGGCGCCGAAGGGGAGAGTCCGGTCGGAAGGCAGCAGGGCTTCCTGCCCCGCGAGCTCGCGCGGTACGCGGGGGCCTCGCAGCCATTCGTAGAGCACGAGACTCGGGAGAACTAGCTGCCGCCCACTCGATAAAGCCTCTCGGAGCGCCGGTTCTGAGTCCATGTCCCCACACAGGGCATCGACCAGAACCGAGGTGTCCAGAACGATCAAGAGTCCTCGCCGGGGGTCCGCCGGCCTCCGCCTCGCCTCGCCTCGCGGATTTCGCGAAGTTCCCGTTCGACTTCTTCCCGCGGTCGGGTCGGGCCGGCGGCGACGTAGTCGTCGAGGATCTTGAGCATCCTCTTGCGCTCTTCCTCGCTCAACCGGCCCAGATTGGCGCTGTACTCACCGACCGCCTCGCGCACCACACGGCTCTTGGGGATGCGCAAGTAGCGGGCGGCGCGGTCGATCTGCCCGACCGTCTTCTCATCCAGCGTATACGTCACCTTCTTCTTACCCATAGTGAGGACAGGTTACCATATATATGGCTATATGGCAATACCGCACCCGCTAGAAGTCCCCGAACCTGGCCGCGATCAAGACGTAAGTACCGTCTACTCTTGTCCAAGTCTTGTCCAATTATCGTTTAAGCATTATGTTAGACAAACCGAGGCAAGCCGTCAGTTGGCCGTAACGGGACTTAGATCTTATGGTTCGAGGCGAACACATCCTGTGAATCGAGTTGCCACCTCCAGACTTCTGGCGCTGATCGGCTGCATCGCTGCGGCGCCGACGGCGTTCGCGCAGCCGGCCCGGTCGGCTGGAGGCGTGGCACACGCGGCCGTGTGTCCCGACTCGCCCGTGCGGATTCTCGTCGAGCGAAGCCTGGCGGAAGACCTCGAATTGGGGCCGGGTGCGACCGTTCGATTGGGCAGCGCGGATCGGGTCGGGTGCGAAGCCATCGTGGAGGGCGTTTTCGAACCGCCCGCCGACCCGGCGGTCCTGACTCGCGAGCGGCCGCGCATCCTGCTTCATCTCCCCGATCTTCAGGTGTTGTCCGGGCGGTCCGATGAAGTCGACCGCTTTTCGATCACGGTTCGAGAGGGTGAAGATGCCGCCAATCTGCGGCGGCGCGTGGCCTCGCTGATGCCCGGCGGGCAGGTGCTGCCGAGTCGCGTGGTGGCCGAGGAGTCGTCTACCGCGTTCAAGGTGGTGAGCCGGTTCCACCGTGCCATCGCGCTGATCACGCTCACGGCGGGCGGGGTGTTCTTGGCGTGCATCATGACTCTGAAGATTCAGGAGCGCCGTGTGCACGTTTCGGCTCTGCGGCTCGCCGGAATCTCGCGAGGAACGCTGGCGCGGTGGGTGCTCCTGGAGTCCGCGCTCATCTCAGGACTCGGCGGCCTGCTGGGACTGTGACTGGGCGTCGTGGCCTCAGTGCTGATCAACGCGTTCTACAAGCGGGCGTACGAGACGACGCTGTACTTCTCGCTCGTGACCCGCGAAACACTGCTCGTATCCCTGGCGCTCGCGATCGTGCTCGGATTCGTCGCCGGCGCCGTCGCGACGTGGCGGCTGTTCCAGTCGGATGCGCTGGTCGAGGTGGGTCGGTGATCCTCCGCACCGCCGTGAGGGAGCTCCGTGCCCATCCGGGCCGGACGGCGTTCGCCGTAGCCGGCGTCGCCGTGGCCAGCGCCATGCTGCTCGACATGCTGATGCTGGCCGGCGGACTGCAGGCCAGCTTTCGCGGCCTGTTGTCGGGCGCCGGTTTCGAGCTTCGCGTCTCGCCGGCCGGCACCCTGCCCCTCGACACGGATGCCACGCTCCAAAATGCGGTGGTACTCGCTGATGCCATTCGCGCAGAACCCGGCGTCGCGGCGGTCAGCCCGGTGCTCGCCCTGAACATTCGCATGGAACAGCCATCGGCCGCAGCTGCTGACTCCGGCGATGCGATCGTGTTCGCGCTCGGCGTCGACCCGGCCGCGCAGGGCCTTTACCGCATCGCGGACGGCCGCGACCTGGAGGCTCCGTCGGAGATCCTGGTCGACGTGCGAAGCCCGGCCGGCGTCGGAGATACTATCCGGCTCTCGGGTGTCCGATCGTTCGGCTCGGCGGCTTCCGCCTCGTCCGAGCTGATCGTGGTCGGCACGGCCGAGTTCATCTACTCCTCCGCCTCCGAGGTGCCCGTGGCGCTCGACATCGGCGCGCTGCGGCAGCTCGCTTCGCGCCCGGCCGAGGCCTCGTTCTTCATGCTGGACGCGGCGCCGGAGGCCGACCCGGATGAGCTCGCGCAGAGGCTCGGAGTGGCCTTTCCGTCCGTCGAGATCGTATCGATCCGGGAGATCGTCCGGCGGGCGGAGGAGCGACTTTCCTACTTTCAGCAGCTCGCGTTCATCCTCGGCAGCGTCAGCCTCGTCGTCACCGCGCTTCTCGTGGGGACCATCATGGCCGTGTCGATCAACGACCGGTACGGGATCATCGCCGCTCTCCGGGCGATCGGCGTCTCGCGGCGCAGCATCATCGTCACCCTGCTCGTCGAGACGTTCGTGCTCGTGATACTGGCCGGGTCGATCGGGCTCGCGCTCGGCTCGCTTACGGCCCGGTATCTCGAGGGAATTCTCTCCGACTTCCCGGGCCTGCCGGCGGCGATCCGCTTCTTCGTTCTCGAGCCCCGTCAGTTGTGGCTCGCCATTTCCGCTCTCGCGACCGTGGGCATCGCCGCTGCGCTCATTCCGGCGTATCGGGCGTCGACCCTGCCGATCGCGACTACGCTTCACCGGGAGGAACCGTGACCATGCCGGTAGTTCAGGCCATAGATGTCGAGCGGACGTATGAGATGCAGGGCGTGCCCATCCATGCCCTGCGCGGCGTCAGCCTCGACGTGGGGGAGGGAGAATTCGTGGCCCTCGTCGGGCCGAGCGGTTCGGGCAAGTCCACGCTCCTGCACGTGCTCGGCGGAGTGGATGTGCCGGACGCGGGCACCGTGGTGGCCGACGGCACGGACCTGTCCACCCTGGGCGACAGGGAGCTGACGCGACACCGGCTGGAGCACGTGGGGCTGGTCTTCCAGCGGTTTCACCTGCTGCCTATGCTGACCGCGACCGAGAACGTCGAGATCCCTCTCGCGGAGATCGGCCTCAGTCGCGCCGACCGGCGGCAGCGAGCCCGAGATCTCCTCGACCGGGTCGGCCTCGGGGACCGCCTGAAGCACCGGCCGGGCGAGCTGTCGGGGGGCCAGCGGCAGCGGGTGGCGATCGCTCGCGCCCTCGCGAACCGACCTTCCCTCCTGCTAGCGGACGAGCCGACCGGAGAGCTGGACGGCGAGACATCGAGAGGCATCCTCGAGCTGTTCGAGTCGCTGGCCGGCAGCGGAACCGCGATCGTCGTGGCGACGCACGATCTGAAGCTGGCGGCCGCTGCGGGCCGGCAGATGAAGATGGTCGATGGACGCTTCAACGGGGTGGAGCTCCAGTGATCTCGAGCCTGGTGTGGGCCTCGATCCGGCAGCGACCCGGGCGTTCCCTGCTGCTTTTGCTCGGATACGCACTCGGCGTCGGGGTGACCGTCGCGCTGCTCTCGATCGGCGACGCGCTCGTGGAGCAGTCCCGGGACCGGGATTTGCTGGGGGGCGGCGACCTCCTGGTGCTGCCCGCCGGCATCGATCTCGAGACCCTGCGCACGGGCGGCGTCAGCTCGCTGTACTTCACGCTCGACCAGGCCCGGTTCTACTACCGGGACGTGCTGGCCGGCCCGCGGTTCGCCGGGGAGATCGAGTCCGTGGCCCCGTGGCTTGAGGACGAGCTGCTGTATCTCGAGGCCGGGGACGATCGGATCGCGATATCGGCCGGCGGCCAGATCCCGTCTCAAGCAGCCGCGCTGGGCGCGAGCCCCGACCTCATCGACGGCCGCTGGGAGGACACGGATGTGGATCGCCTCTGGATGCGCCCCGAACCGGCGGAGCGTCTTCGTGAGATCGACGCCTTCCGCCCTGCGCCGCCCGCCGCGATGGGAGACTCGACGTGGGCCGAGTGGCACTACTTCAACCTGGTCTCCCCGGACGAGTCCGAGTGGATATACCTCACGTTTCTGGTCGGGGGGGACGTGCCAGCCGGTGAATGGGGCGGCCGCGTCCTGCTGACCTACGTGCAGTCGGACGGCCCCCAGCTCTCCCAGTTCATCGACATCGCGCCCGAGGACATCGAGCTGCGGTTCGACGCACCCGACCTCGAGATGCGGGACTCCTACGTGCGGCTGCGGCCGGATGGCGTGTACGAGATTCGCGCCACCGTCCCCGGGGCGGGCGGCGACCTCGGCGTCGACGTGCTGCTGGAGCCCGCGGCCCTCCGATACCTGCCCCCCGTGGACGTGTCGCCGGGCGGCTTCCCGTCCGGTTACGTGGTTCCCGTGCTGCGAGGCACCGCCACCGGCTCGGTGTGCGCCGCGGGCTCCTGCCGGGAATGGGAGAACGCGTCGGCGTACCACGACCACAACTGGGGCGTATGGCGCGACGTGACCTGGGACTGGGGTCACTTCGAGGCCGGCGACCTGTCGATTCTGTACGGAGGCGTGCGGCAGGCGACGGAGGACGGCGCAGATCGCTCGGGCGGCCGCTTCGCCTTCGTCATGGACAGTCTCGGCCTCGCGGCGATTCTCCCGATCCGGAACATCGAGTACGAGTGGGCCGAAGGTCGGCCGCTTCGCATGCAACTCGAGGCCGCCCTCGGCGAGCAGTCGCTGCGCCTGGACGTGCCGGTGGCCCACTGGCTGTCGACAGAGCAGGAGGCAGAGGGCCGGAGCCGCACGTTCTACCAGCTTCGAGGCGAAGCGGAGGTCGACGCGGTACTCGTCGACGGACCGGTCAGCGCTCGCGGATCCGGCTCGTTCGAGACCTGGACGACGCGGTGATGAGAATATCTCCATCGGGCACGAAGACACGGAACAACCACATAGACAAGGAGAGCATGATGCGATACACGAGCACATTACTGACCCTGACCCTGCTGGGCCTGCTGGTGAGCGGTCCCCGGCAGGCGTCAGCCCAGGGACATGACAACCTCGTGGACGTGGCTGCGTCCGCCGGGAGCTTCGGCACTCTGGTCGCGGCGCTCGAGGCAGCCGGCCTCGTGGACGCGCTCGCCGGTGATGGCCCCTTCACGGTGTTTGCCCCGACCGACGACGCGTTCGCGAAGCTGCCTCGCGGCACGGTCGAGACGCTCTTGAAGCCCGAGAACCGGGAGCGCCTGACGGCGATACTCACCTATCACGTGGTGCCAGGCCGGGTGTCTGCGGCGCAGGCCGCGCGGCTCACCGGCGCCGGCACCCTGAACGGCCAGCGGCTCGCCATCGAGCGAGACCACGGTGCGCTTCGCATCGACGACGCGACCGTAATTTCGGCAGACGTGGGCGCCAGCAACGGAGTGATCCACGTCATCGATTCGGTGCTGCTTCCCAGCGAGGCAACGCTCATCGACGTTGCGCGTGACGCCGGTTCGTTCGGCACGCTGCTCGCGGCGGTCGATGCGGCCGGCCTGACGCACGACCTCATGGGCGACGGACCGTTCACCGTGTTCGCGCCGACGGACGAGGCCTTCGAGGCGCTTCCGCGAGGCACCGTGGCGTCGCTGCTCGAGCCGGAGAACAGGGATCAGTTGCGCGAGATCCTGACGTATCACGTCGCCCCCGGCCGGCTGTACGGCCCCGATCTCCTGGAAGACGGAGACGTGGAGACGCTAGCCGGTCGCACGGTCATCGTCCGACTGGCGGACGGCCGTCTGCAGGCCAACGATGCACGCATAGTCGGGACGGATATCGATGCCGCAAACGGGGTCGTGCACGTGATCGATGCCGTGCTCATCCCGGGCATGAGCACGAGCTCGGCGGCGGCGGGTCAGCTCATCGAGCGGGCCATACAGCTCGGTGCTCCGCTGTTCAACGCCGGCGACGCGGAGGCGTGCGCGGATGTGTACATGGTCACGGCGGAGTCGTTGCTCCGCATGGGCTCACGGCTATCCGATGACGTCCGGTCTCCGTTGCGTGACGCCCTCTCTCGTGCCGAGCACGAGGGCGATGCCACCGAGCGCGCGTGGATCATGCGCCGTGGCCTCGATGCGGCGTACGACGAGCTCGATCTGGAACAGGCTCAGACGAGTCGTTCGTCGCACCGGTCCCGGCAGATGAGCGTCGGCACCTGACCGATGCAAGGAGCGGGCGAATCCTCCTCTTTGGATCCGCCCGCTCCGATTCCTGCTTCATCCTTCGAGACTCTCGGAGCCTCGATTCAGCGTAGACTCAGCTGGGTTTGAGAACCGCCACGTCCGCCAGCCCCATGGCCTCGTACAACTGGCCGTACAGGGGGTCGGCCGCCTCGTTCATGGGCCCGACGACGCCGAAGTCGAATCCGACGAGACTTCGGAACGGCCGCGTGCCCGGCGCCATGTCCACGAGTTCGACAAACGTGTCGACCACCAGGCTCGGGTCCGTGTTCACCTCGTCGCCCTCGAACAGCTCTTCGAACGCCGCGCCCATTCCCTCGGTCGCCGCGTGCAGGGCGGCAGGATAGGTCGGGCCCCGTCCGTCCTCATCGGCCGGCTGCGGGGTGCGCGGAAACAGCTCGGTCGTGAACGGACCCGGTTCGACGACGACCATGTCCACGCCGGCCGATGCCAGCTCCGTGCGGAAGCCCAGGGAGTATCCCTCGACCGCCCACTTGCTGGCGTGGTAGACACCGAACAACGGGGCACCGAAACGGCCGGCGATCGAACTCACGTTGATGACCACGCCGTCGCCCATCTCACGCATGGCCGGCAGGAAGGCGCGGTTCACGCGGTGGATCCCCACCACGTTGACGTCCAGCTGCCATGCCAGCTCATCCGCGGTGAAGGCCTCGGTCAGGCCCATGTACATCTGACCCGCGTTATTGATGACCGCGTACGGTGCGCCTGATTCGGCGAGCACGGTCTCAGCCGCCGCGTTGACCGACGCGTCGGAAGAGACGTCCATCTCGAGCACTCGGATGTCGATTCCTTCATCCGCCGCGACCTGCCTGAGCTCACCCGCCGGGCCCGCGTTCTTTCCATCCACGCCCCGCATGGTGGCGTAGACACGATCTCCGTTGCGGGCGAATCGAAGCGCAGCGTCGTAGCCGAATCCGGTGCTGCAACCGGTGATGACGATTGTCCTGGGCACTTGGCCTCCTTGATGATTTGGCTGTTGTCTCGGCCCAAGTATAGAAGACGAAGCTGATGATGGAAGGGCAATGGCGCTCCCACACACGACGCTGGAAGACTACATTGTGAGTATCCTCCCCTCTCTTGCCGTGAAAACGCCCGACCAAGGCAGGTTTGCCATGACTGGCTCCGAGTCCGCCGCCCCCGTCCAGGAAGACCTCAACCCGTTTCACATCGCGCAGCAGCAGTTCGAGCACGCGATCCGCTACCTCCCGGAGTTTCAGAAAGGGCTGGTCGACTACCTGGTCCGGCCTGAGCGCGTGCTCATCACCGAGTTTCCGATCGAGACGCACAACGGCACCGTGCGCAACTTCACCGGCTACCGGGTGCTGCATAACCGGGCCAGGGGTCCCGGCAAGGGCGGGATTCGCTACCACCCGGACGTGACCGCCGACGAGGTGCGGGCGCTGGCGACGTGGATGACCTGGAAGTGCGCGGTGATGGACATCCCGTTCGGAGGCGCCAAGGGCGGCGTGATCTGCAACCCCAAGGAACTCACGAAGGACGACCTTCGGAAGATCACCCGCCGTTTCATCGCGGAACTCGGCGACGCGATCGGGCCGCACACAGACGTTCCGGCTCCTGACGTGAACACGAGCGCGGAGACGATGGCCTGGGTGTTCGATACGTATGACATGATGCATTCAGGTCGGAACAACCTTCCCGTCGTGACCGGGAAGCCGGTGGAGATGGGAGGTTCTTTCGGCCGCAACGAGGCCACGTCGCGAGGATGCCTGTTCTGCACGCAGCACGCGTTGTCGCGAGGACTGGTACCGGGACTCGACTCGGTGGACGGAGCTTCGGTCGTGGTCCAGGGATTCGGCAACGCGGGCTCGATCGCCGCCCAACTCTACGCGGAACAGGGATCGAAGATCATTGCGTGCAGTGACTCCCGTGGAGCGATCTTCAGCGCCGACGGATTCGATCCCGACGAGGCCGTGGCTCACAAGAAGGAAACGGGCTCGGTGGTCGGGCTTCCTGGAACCGAGGAGATCAGCAACGAGGCGCTGCTTGCGCTCGAGTGCGACATCCTCATCCCCGCGGCCCTCGAGAATCAGATCCGGGCGGATAACGCCGACGACGTGAAGGCCCGGCTCATCGCCGAAGCCGCCAACGGCCCCACGACTCCGGCGGCTGACCGGATTCTGGCCGAGAAGGGGATCCCCGTGCTGCCCGACATCCTGGCCAACGCCGGGGGAGTCACGGTCAGCTACTACGAGTGGGTGCAGAACATCGAGAACGAGCAGTGGGATGAAGAAGAGGTCAATTCGAAGCTGCTGCGCAAGATGACGCGGGCCACCGATTCGGTGCTCGACACCCGGGAGCGAATCAACGACACGCTGTCTGAGATCGCCGCGAGTCGCGAGAAGCTGGGCCGCGGCAACGGCCCTCTCACAATGATCGACCTGCGGACGGCGGCCTACATCCTCGCAGTGAAGCGTGTCGCCGATGTAACGCTGAGAAGGGGGATCTGGCCGTAGCGGGGGTTGAGTCCGCCGATTGAGAATCTGTTGCTGTTCGGGCTGATCTGGCGCCTGAAACGGGCCGAATCGTTGAGAGTCTGTTGTAATCTTCGGTGTATATTCGGCATACGTGCCGAATCCTCCTGACCGACACCGGAGATGACGATCGATGGTCCACTTTGCTGCCCTCGCCCCTGTTGCGCTGCGTGTTCATGAGACGGCGCTCGACTATGTGTCCGTGCCTGCGCAGGAACCCGCGCCGGGCCCCGTTCCCTTTCGTGACGCTGACGCCGTCGAGAAGCTCGAGAAGATCGAAGAAGAGATCGTGCTTCTGGCTGCACACCTCCACGCGGGCGAACACCGGTTCCTGACTCTGGTGGCCGAGTACGACCGTCTGAGGGGCTGGGAAGTAGGCGGCCACCGGTCCTGCGCCCACTGGCTGGCATTCCGCACCGGCTTCGACCTCGGAGCATGTCGCGAGAGAGTCCGTGCGGCGCGGGCCCTGGTGAAGCTGCCTCTGACCAGCGCCTCCATGAGTCGGGGAGAGCTGTCGTTCTCGGCCGTCCGGGCACTGACCCGGGTCGCGACGCCCGAGAACGAGTCCGACTTGCTCGACCTGGCCCGGGGAGCGACCACCGCCCAGCTCGAGCGCATGGTCCGCGGCTTCAAGCTCGGCAGCCGGCAGGACGAGGCGGACCGGGAGAAGGAGCGCTTCGAGAGCCGGTGCTTCTCTATCTTCCCGGACGAAGAGGGCATGTACGTGGTGAAGGGGAAGCTCACCCCCGAGGTGGGAGCTCTACTGATGCGAGCCGTCGAGGCCGCATCGGATGCTCTCTACCGCGAGAAGGGACCCAAACGCGTTTCATATGAAACGTCTTTCGAAGATGCGGCGCACCGCAGGGCCGATGCGGTGGGGCTGGTCGCCGAGCGGGCCATGGCTGCCGGGTTCGGAGAAGACGCGCCCGTCAGCGGCACGAAGGCCGAGCGCTACCAGGTGCTGCTGCACGTGGACACGGAGACGCTGTCGGAAGAAGGCAGCGGCCTCGGCCAGTCCGAGCTGGAGGACGGCACACGCGTTTCAGCTGAAACGTCCCGCAGGCTGTCCTGCGACGCCTCGGTGGTCGAGATCGGCCACACTTCGGACGGATCCGTGCTGGATGTAGGCCGGAAGAGGCGCACCATTCCGCCCTCGGTGCGCCGTGCGCTCGAGGTCCGCGATCGGGGCTGCCGCTTCCCGGGCTGTGGGCTCCGGTTCACCGACGCGCATCACATCAAGCACTGGGCCGACGGGGGCGAGACTTCTCTGACAAACCTGCTCCTTCT
>Ga0316201_10001705_pt1 | contig 15071 bp, 13 predicted proteins | sample CS6wburrow_MG_FD_204516 | JGI IMG/M metagenome (GOLD analysis project Ga0316201, IMG submission 204516) | Coastal sediment microbial communities from Delaware Bay, Delaware, United States - CS-6 worm burrow | ecosystem: Environmental > Aquatic > Marine > Coastal > Sediment | place: USA... | reverse complement strand
CGACAGCCCGCCCAGAAAAGCGACTCGTGACGATCCGGGTCCGCGGGCGTGCTGCAGCAGGAGAATCCACGCCACGGCGATGAGGATCGCCGCGGGTGCGTGGCCGAAAAAGACCGTTCCATAGGCCCACAGCGGCGTACTCAGGGCTGTGATGAGGGCCAACGGAAGCTGGTCTTCGGCCCGAAGGTCTGGGATTCTGGCGGCAACCAAGAAGCACAGGAGGGCGGTGCCCAGAGCCACGAGCAAAGCTGTCAAAAGATGGCGGAGCGGCCAATACTGCGGGTGATCCAGACCGGGAATGGATGGCAGCAAAAACCGCGAAATCCACACCACCGGCACGGCGGCGATCGAAAGACCGGGAGCCTTGTCCGCCAGCAAGCGGCCGTCGTGGCGTGCCACGTCTTCGGAGAGGCCATAGATTCGTGCCGGGCTATCGAGATCGATGGACGCCCAGGTCGCCATGGCGAGGGCGAGCTCGATGCGAACCAATTCGTTGGGGTTGGTGGCGGGTGGATGCCCGGCGATGGGGAGCAGAAAGAGCCCCACCACAGCCACAATGACCGCAATGGCGCGACGCGGGGTCGGAAAAACCGATGATCGAGAAAAGGACTCCATCTGTCGTACACGACCATAACCGGGGGTGGCTTCCGTGACAACGCCCCGACCCCGCCGTTGGTGAGACCCGGATTCGATACTGTATACTCATTGATGGGAAGGAGTGACGAATGGCAACAGTCCGAGCGACAGTCGAAATCTTCGGCCAGCGCCTCGGTCTTCGCGCTGATGGTGACGCGACCCGGCTGCAGGAAATCGCCCGGTTCGTGGACACCCGAATGCGTGAAGTTGCCGACCGGAGCTCCAGTGTCGACACGGTCAAGATCGCGGTCTTGACCGCACTTAATATTGCGGACGAGCTCTTTTTAGAGCGTGAGACGGATCAGGACGTCCGGCAGAAACGTTTGGAGAAACAAGCGGAACGACTCGTACTGAAGCTTGAGGAGGCCATGAGGCCTGACGAAACGGGTGCTGAGAATTAGGACTTGGAGGTCCCTGCGCGGTTGGTGATGAGTGAAACTATCGTTGAACCAACACCTATTTGAAGGGTTGCCGGGTTTTCCCGCTTCGATGCCTGCCTCTCGGTGGGAGACAGGCGGGGGACAGGCACCCACCTGTGGTATCGCAGGTTCAAATAGGGTTGCTCACACGGCCGCAGTGGGGGCCTCCCCTTAGCTTGCTTTTTCGCTGAACTTTCAACGCCGGTCGGTCTGAATCGCTCCTTGACATAGGGGGTGGATCGTGGACTTGACTGTAATAGCAGCCGGAGTCGTGCTGCTCGTCGCGATCCTCGGATTGATGATGGTCTGGGTGTTGTGGGGCCGTTCGCGGCGCGCTGCACTCCGATTGGTCGCCAATGCCGAGAAGCAGGCTCGAAAGATACTCGCGCGGGCAGAAATCGACGGCGAACGGTTTCGAAAAGACACCGAGATCCTGGCCCGAGAACGACTGCTGACGGCGCGGACCGAATTCGAGCGCGAGACTCGCGAACAACGACTCGAACTGGTCGGCCTCGAGCAGGCCTTGACGGAAAAGAAAAACGACATCGAAGGGCGATCGAGCCAACTCGTGGAACGCGAGCAGGCCATGGTCAAACTTGAAGAGAATCTCCAGACGCAGGAGGCGTTGCTCGGTGAACGCGGCCAGGAACTCGAAGCCGCTCTCGCCGAGGAGCGGGTCAAGCTCGAGCAGATCGCCGGGCTGACCACCGAGCAGGCCAAGCAGGAACTCATCAAATCACTCGAGAACGAAGCTCGGATGGATGCGGCGAATCTCGTTCGAAAGATCGAAGAAGAGTCCACCGAGAAGGCCAAGGAACGGGCACGGCGGGTGATCTCGATGGCCATCCAGCGAATCGCGTCCGAGCACGTCATCGAGAGCACGGTGTCGGTGGTCGATCTTCCTTCGGATGAGATGAAGGGTCGGATCATCGGTCGTGAGGGACGCAATATCCGAGCCTTCGAGCAGGCGACGGGGGTCGATCTCATCGTCGACGACACCCCCGAAGCGGTGATCCTGTCGTGTTTCGAGCCGGTGCGCCGCGAGATTGCCAGGCGTGCGCTCGAGAGCCTGATCCAGGATGGTCGCATCCACCCCGGGCGGATCGAGGAACTCGTCAACAAGGTCAAGGCGGAGATGGACGAGAAGCTCCTCGCCGATGGCGAGGCCGCCGCCTTGGAAGTCGGGATCCCCGATATCCATCCCGAGATCCACAAGCTCATCGGCCGGTTGCAGTTCCGCTCGTCCTACGGCCAGAACGCCCTCAAGCACTCCATGGAAGTGTCGTGGCTGGCGCACCACATGGCGGCTGAACTCGGCGCCAATGCCGATGTGGCCAAACGCGCCGGTCTTGTCCACGACATCGGCAAGGCAGTGGATCGGGAGATGGACGGCACCCACCTCGAACTCGGTCGTGAACTGCTCAAGAAGTACGGTGAGACCGACGAGGTGATCCACGCCATGGAATGCCACCACGGCGACTATGATCCGCATTCGGTCGAGGCGGTCCTGGTGACCGCGGCTGACGCCCTTTCGGCGGCTCGACCCGGGGCACGGCGCGAGATCCTCGAGAACTACATCAAACGGCTCGAGAAGCTCGAAGGCATGGCCACAGATTTCGAAGGCGTGGAGAAGGCCTACGCGATCCAGGCGGGACGCGAACTCCGCATCATCGTCGAGTCGAGCACCATCAGCGATGACAAGGCCATCTGGCTCTCCCGCGATGTCGCCAAAAAAGTAGAGGCCGAACTCACCTACCCGGGACAGATCAAGGTGACGGTCATTCGCGAGACCCGGGCCGTGGAATACGCGCGGTAGACGATGATCCGTCTGCTCTTCGTCGGCGACATCATGGGGTCGGCCGGTCGCAAGGCGGTGGCCGGGGGCCTTGAGGCCCTCGTCGATCGCGAACAGGTCGATTTCGTCGTCGCCAACGTGGAGAATGCCGCCGGTGGTTTCGGTATCACCTCCGGGGTCCTCGAGGAGTTGGAGCAGTATCCCGTCGATGTGTGGACGACGGGAAACCACGTTTGGGATAAGAAGGAAGGGGTGCCGTTGCTCGACGCGCACCCCGCCCTTCTCAGACCCGCCAACTACCCGGATGGCAACCCCGGCCGGGGGTGGTGTGTCGAGGAGACCGCGACCGGCGTCAAGATCGGTGTGATCAATCTCCAGGGGCAGGCCATGATGCCGCCCATCGACAATGCCTTTCGCAAGGCCGACACGGTCCTCGATGAGATCAAAGCGGCCCACCCCGAGGTGAGGATCATCCTGGTAGATATGCATGCCGAGGCGACCTCGGAGAAACAGGGGATGGGCTGGTACCTCGACGGGCGAGTCACTGCGGTCCTCGGCACTCACACCCACGTGCCGACCGCGGATGAGCGGATTCTGCCGAAGGGCACTGCGTTTCAAACCGATGTCGGGATGACCGGGCCCTACGAATCCGTCATCGGGATGAAACCGGCCAGGGTACTCGAGAGATTCCTCTACAACACCCCCAGACCCTTCGAGCCCGCAAAGCGAGACATTCAGCTCCGTGGCGCGCTCATCGATTGCGATGAAGAATCGGGCAAGGCGACGGCAATCCGACGCGTCAAGGTGGATGTGGGTTAGAGGGAAGCGAGAGGCCCCGCCCATCCTGTAACGCGATGGGAGCGGTGCCAGGCACCTTTTCGCGGCGAAAAGAGAGCCAGGCACCGAGCCCGCGTACGGTCGAAAGACCGCGGAACCGCTTCGACCGGACGTGCCGCTTCAGATCATTGTTTGGAACGAAGGCCTTGCAGTTGTCTCATCCTATGGGGCCAAACAATGTTTGGGGGGGGCACCCTCTGGAAGCGCAACGGGAAAACCGGATTCAGATTCGCCTGCCGTCGCGAACCACGACCTCGCCTGATTTGACCACATGGCGGATGGGATTGACGCCGTAGTGGTAGACGAGGTGATGGTAGGTGGCGCCCGAGAGGATGGCGATGTCGGCCTTTTTGCCGACCTCGATCGACCCGATCTCAGACGCCCGATCGATGGCGGCGGCCGAGTTGAGCGTTGCCGCCGTCAGCGCCTCCTCGATGGTGAGGCCCATCTGAAGGGTCGCGAGAGCGAGGATCGCCGGCATGGACTCGGTGGGTGAGGAGCCCGGGTTGCAGTCGGTGGCCAGGGCGATGGCGCACCCTGCCTCGATCATTCGCCGGGCCGGTGCATAGTCCTGGCGGAGAAAGAACGACGTCCCGGGGAGCAGGACTCCGATGGTCTCGGACTCGGCCAGGGCGGCGATGCCGGCATCGGTGATGCACATGAGGTGGTCGGCCGAAAGCGCGTTGAACTCGACGGCAAGTTCGGTGCCGCCGAGGGGGGTGAGTTCATCGGCGTGGAGGTGGATCCGCCAACCGAGATCGGCTGCGGGTTCGAGCAGGCGTCGCGTCTGATCGAGTGAGAAGACGCCTTCTTCGCAGAAGACATCCACCGCCTCGGCGAGACCACGGCGGGCAATGCTCGGGTGGATCTCGTCGATCAGGATCTCGATCCACCTTTCCGGATCGGCGCGGTGTTCGAGGGGCACCTCGTGGGCGGCGAGACAGGTGGGGTGGAGATCAACAGCGTGGCTGCGGTCTGCCGCGGCGATGACCTCGAGCATTCGAATTTCGGTGGCGAGATCGAGCCCATAACCGGATTTGGCTTCGATGGTGGTGGTTCCGTATTCGAGAAAGGTGTCGAGGCGCGACCGGGTCGATGCGAGGAGGTCCTCGAAGTCCGAAGCGCGAGTGGCGGTGACCGTGGCATTGATCCCGCCTCCCGAACGGGCGATGTCCATGTAGGACTCACCGCGGAGACGGCGGTTGAACTCCTGCTCTCGGGATCCCGCCGACACCGGGTGGGTGTGGGGATCGACAAACGCCGGAATGATGCAGCCTCCGGCCGCGTCAAGGACGTCATCGGGCGGGTTGAAACGCTGCTCGTGTTCGGCGGCATCGCCGATGAAGACGATCTCGGAGCCCTCGCAACGAATGACCGCCCGGTCGATGATGGTGAGTTTGCCGAGGTCGCTTTCTCGTCGTGGGGTCGATCCGTGGGGCGTCGCCAGTTGGTTCGCATCCCTGATGAGGAGGCTCATCCGCTCTTTTTCCCGGCGGTCTCGGTCTTGCGGGACAACAGGGCGAGTTGCGGCGTCGTCCGTTCCTCCTGCTCGCGGGACCGGTCGTCCTCGATGAGACCCTGAAGGATCTCGACAAGCCTGATCAGCTCGGATCTGGTGTCGCGGCGGCGTTCGCGCAATTGTTGGATGACCCCGTCGATCTTCCTCGCGCGTTCGTTGGCCTCTTCGACCAGCCGATCGGCGAGACCGTGGCCGTCTTCGATGATCCGTTGTCCTTCGTCACGGGCCGCCTCCATTGTGGTTTCGGCAGTGCGTTGGGCGGCGACGAGCGCTTCATGGAGCGCGGATTCACGCTCCCTGAAGGAGGCGAGCTCCTTTTCGAGATGGTGGACCTCCTGTTTCAATTCACCGCGTTCTCGGGTCAGGCCCTCCATGGCGCCGGCGATCTCGGCCAGGTATTCGTGGACCTCGTTGGCCGGGTAGCCGCGGAACTTGATGGCGAACTTCTTACCGAGAATATCGAGGGGAGACAGTTCGGACATTGCTCATCCCTCCTTTTCAACGATCCAGTATGCCACGAAAAGCGCCGATGGGGTGTGACGATAGCCCAGCAATTCGTCGGATATACTCGTCGGTGAACGACTTGAAGCATCTTCAGAAGTGAAACAGGAGGCTCGATGTCAGAAACCGAACTACGGATCAGAAACCTGTCGAAGACCTTTCATCCGGGGCTCTTCGAGCGAGCGGTGGAGGTCCTTAATGGTCTCGATCTCGATGTGTCCAAAGGAGAGATCTTCGGGTTCCTCGGACCGAACGGCGCCGGCAAGACGACGACCATCAAGGCCGTGATGGGGCTCGTGATCCCGGACCAGGGTGAAATCCTGATCGGTGGCGATCCTCACGATTCACCGGCTGCCAAGAGGCGGGTCGGCTTCATGGCGGAGAACCCGTATTTGTACAACCACCTCAGCGGCCGCGAGTATCTGCGGTTCTCGGCTGAACTCCTGGCGATCCGGCGCAGCGAGATCAACGATCGGGTGGCAGCCGTCCTCTCTCAGGTGTCCATGAGCGGCCGGGCCGACGCAAAGATGCGGACCTTTTCCAAGGGAATGCTGCAACGCATTGGTCTGGCTCAGGCGTTGCTCGGCGAACCGGAACTGCTGATCCTCGACGAACCCATGAGCGGACTCGACCCCATCGGACGGAGGGACGTCAGGGACATCATCCTCGATCAGAAAGAACGCGGAGTGACGGTCTTCTTCTCGAGTCACATCATCCCGGATGTGGAGACCATCTGCGACCGGGTGGCCACGGTAATCGACGGATCGGTGCGAGGAGTCGGAGCGGTTAGAGATCTCCTCGCCCGGGAGGTCGAGAGCTACGAGGCAACCTTTACGGGACTCGATCCGGCAAAGGTGTCGACCCCGGTGGAGAGCGCACATATGGGCAGCAGTGCGGCATGGGTTCGGGTTCCTGCCGGGCGGAGGGATGCGCTCATTCGTGAGTTGACCGACGCGGGGGCGCGATTGGTCAGCCTGACCCCAGTTCGGAGCACGCTCGAAGATCTGCTCCTCGAGCAGTACGAGGAAGGGGGGGTGTCATGAGGGCGATCCGAGCCATCGCCGCGAACACCGTCAAGGAGGCTCTCCGCGATCGGATCCTCTATCTCTTCCTGGGTTTCTCGATCGCTCTTTTGGCGAGTTCGAAACTCTTCGGCATCCTCACCGTCGGTGATCAGTCGAAGATCATCAAGGACATGGGGCTTGCGGGAATCCAGTTCTTCGTCATGCTCATCGCGGTGATGATGAGCGTGTTGCTGGTGAGCCGGGAGATCGACAGCAAGACGGTCTACTACATCCTCGCCAAACCGGTCCGCCGATGGCAGTTCCTCATGGGCAAATACTTCGGCCTGCTCTCGATCGTGCTGGTCAACCTGGTGCTGATGACGGCGGTCCTGCTTCTCTTTGTCTGGTTGTATGGCGGTGGATTCGATCCGCGCCTCCTCCTTGCCACCGGTTTCATCGGGGTCGAGATGGCGGTCCTGGTCGCTTTCGCCATTCTGTTCTCGGTGTTGACGAAACCGATCCTCGGATCGGTCTTCACCCTGGCCGTCTTTGTCGTCGGTCATGTCTCCGAGGATCTCTGGCTGCTCACCCGCCACCTCCCGGGTTCGGTGGGCCGGACCCTGGTCTCGGTGCTCTATTACGTAATCCCCAATCTCGAGCGGTTCAATTTCAAAACCGAAGTCGTGCATCAGCTGCCGGTGCCGATAGCGGCGGTGGGTTGGGCGCTGCTCTACGGCACCGTCTTTTCGATTCTCGTCCTGGTCCTCGCGTGCTGGCGGTTTGAAGGGAAGGATCTCCAGTGAAGCGAGCCGCCGTTTTACTCGTGATCGTCGCGATGTTGCTTTCGATCTCCATCGTCGCCGAAAACGCGCTGCAGGACGTTGGACGCGAGGATCCCCTTGGGAAAAAGCTGCTCTATCTCCCGAGCGCCGAGATGCTCGAGCTGACCAGTCTCGGAAACGAGGCTTTTGTCGCCGACCTCTTGTATCTGTGGTCGATCCAGTACTACTCGAGATACCAGCCGCACGAGCGGTTTCTCTACCTCGACACGGTTTATGAGCTGATCACCGATCTGGACCCTCTCTTTCACGACGCCTATCGGATCGGTGCGCTGATCATGCAGCTGTCGACCGTGGATGAAGAGAAACAGAAGCAGAGTGTCATCCGTCTGTTTGACAAGGCTCTTCGGAACATGCCGTCAAATTACGAAATCGCCGACACCGCCGGATGGGATCTCTTTGTCCGGTATCGCGACAAGAAAGAGGGCATCCGGTACTTCAAGGCCGCGTTGGAGAACCCCGACGCGCCGTTACGACTGAGACGCTTCGTTGCGGCTTGGAGTGAGGATGAAGAGGGATGGTCCATCGACGATGCCATCGCCTACTGGACCGAGATCCGCGATTCATCGGATGGCGAATACCACCGTGCGGTCGTCGAGCGTCAGATCTACCGGCTCCTCGCGTCCCGCGATGAGGCTGTCCTCGACCCCGTGCTTCAGAACTGGCGCCTGTGGCATGGGCGTTGCCCCGACAACTGGCAGGAGGTGGTGGAATCGGGTCTCTTGAACGAGGTACCCATCGACTATTTCGGTCGCGACTATCGCATCCTGCCCGAGAGCTGTACGACCATGGGTGAGGACGAGGTCCGGTTCGACTGACGATAGCCCGAAGAATTCATGAGGTATCTACTGCGGCCGACGATGCATCCGCGCCAGCCGCTTTTTCTCACCTTGGGGTGCTCAACGTACCGTCAAGTACGCCTCCGCGCCCCAAGGTGAGAAAAAGCGGCTGGCATCGGCGCCTCGCCGACCTCGTGACGAAACCTCATGAATTCTTCGGGCTAAACCTCCCGGCTCGGCAGGGTTGCTCTCGGTGTGGAGCATCGTCAGTTCGTGAATCCCGATTGGAAGAACTCGGCGAGTCGGCGGGCCCTGAGACACTCCGGATCATCAGCAAGGGCGCGGTTCAGCTCGAACGCCACAGCATCGCGAAGCGCCGGATCTTCTCGCAACGATGTCGTCAGATGCTCGAGATCGTCAGGATGGAGGTGTCGGTACTCGCGCGCCGCGAGGAAACTCGCTCTGACCGATGACCGGCGGACGAGAACGATGGCGACATCGTCCCAGTACACGGTGGCCCAGCGCTGTTCGGGAAACCACAAGGTCGAGAAGCCACGGCGGCCGAGGGCTTTTCCGTCGGGAGTCGAGACACTGATGGGCTCGTGGTAGCGCAGCAGTACGGTGTCGATCTCCCAACGCGCAAGCAGATCCTCCCAGGCCTTCACATCGCTATTCGAGAAGATCCGCCAGATCTCTTCGAGGAGTCCCTCGTGGATCTCGTTGCGGTCATCGATGAAGACCTGGCGCAGTGGCTGGTCCTGGAGGGTCAGCCAACCGCCGAAACGGACGTCGTTGTACAGCCGTCCCTCGAGGAGGTTGTGGTCGTTGAGGAATTTCCACGCTCGATCGGGGTACCAGCGATCGGCGAAGCCAAAGCCCGATATCGGCCATGGACGCACCGCCGCGGTGATACCGAGAAGCGCGACCAGTGCCAGGCAGATCACCGTCCGAGGTCGAGAGCGTGGATCGTCATCGGTTTTGGAGCGAGAAAACAACGGCCAACGCGCCAGGGCCGGGGCCACCGATTGCGGCAGCAAGACAAAGAACACACCGATGTTCCGGATGTGTTTGAGGGCCAAGGATGCGGTGGCGCCGACGCTGAGCCAGTGCTGAGGGGCACGGCTTCCGACGAGGAGGATCCCGACAGCCAGTGCCATACCGATATACAGGGCCGGGGCTTCGGCCGGGGTGGGTGAGAGCCACTCCGGGTTCGGGATGTGCGGCAGGCGAACCAGTTCGGCGAGAGTGAAGGGAACGGTCCAGATCGAGGGGCCGTGTGGATTGAGTATCGGCGCCACAAATGCGGCGACGACACCAGTCCCGCCCGAAACAAGAGCCGGCCGATCGGGTCGGCGTTGGAGGAGTTGGTCGAGGATCTCTCCGGCGAACCACACGGCGATGAGGATGGGCGCCACCAGGATGGCGCCGTGGAGATTGGCGCCCAGAGCGATGATGAGAACCAGAGGCAGCGGCCACCACCGCCGACCGCGCCGGTCGGCGAAGAGCCACATGGCCAACGGCAATAGCAGGAGTGTCGCGAGTTCGGGTCGAACGAAGAAACGGGGTCGAGCCGCCAGAACGCAGAGCGAGGCCAGGAGCAGGGCGACAGGTGGGTCGAGTCCGCTCCGCGAACCGATATGGAAGAGCAGGACCATCAAGGCGGCGATCACCAGCATCCTCAAAAGAACAAGAAGGGGCGCACCGCCGAGATTGAAGAGCGTCGCCACCAGGACCTGGAAAAGCCACTCGTGGTCGATCCATTCGGTCCCGTCGGCGGTGAAACTCAGGACATCGTGGTCGAGGATCGCGCCTTCGGCCAGCATCCATCGACCTGAGGCGATGTGCCAACCGATGGAGGTGTTAGTGATTTCGAAGGCACCGCAAACCAGACCGAAGGTGATGGCTGCCAAGAGCAGCAGATGGTTTCTTCGGGTTGGAATAACCGAAGACAGGGATGGCTTTTCGGGTCGCGGTGCCGGCGATGGCGCCGTCATCGGTCCGCTGTCATTCCTCGGCCGAGGGGTCGGCGGGGTCGAGGATGTACTGTTCCCACTCTTCCTCGAAAGCGAGCGAGCGGGGCGAGGTCATGCGGTCAAGAAAGACAACCCCGTCGAGGTGGTCGAACTCGTGTTGGATGACTCGAGCGTGAAAGCCGTCGGCGGTGAAGCTCAGCGCCTCCCCATCGATGGTCCGACCCTTGACCTTGATCCGTTTGTAGCGGGGCACCATTCCTCGAAGCCCCGGAATGGAAAGGCACCCCTCCCATCCCTCTTCGAGATCCGGGTCAACGATTTTGATTTCCGGGTTCACCACGACGGTCGGCTCGATCTCCGGGTCGTCGTCGTGGACCGGGAGCCAGTAGGAGAAGAGTCGGAGTTGTTCGGCGACCTGAGGTGCAGCGAGACCGACGCCGCTTTCTTCCATCATGGTGCGGATCATGTCCCTGCCGAGTTCGTCGAGCCGTCCGCTTCCGAACCACTCCTCGGGCACGGGCTCGGACGTGGTGCGGAGCACCGGGTGACCGAGCCTGACGACCTCGAGGAGTTTCGCGGGTTCGAGCATGGGCGATCAGCCGCAGCCGGAGCAGCCACCGCCGGTGCCGCAGGCGTCCGCCGAGGGCTGGTTGGGGTTGTCGACCATGAATCCGGTGCCCCGCTGGTCATCGATGAAATCCACCGTGGCGCCGGTGAGGTTGGGCGCCGAGTTGGAATCGACGAGCACCTTGACGTCGCCGTTCTCGACGACGGTGTCGCCGTCTCGTTTGTCGTCAAAGGTGAATCCGTAGGCGAAACCGGAACAACCGACGCCCTGGATGAAGATGCGGAGATCCTTGCCTTCGGCTTCGGGGGTCTGGGCTGCAAACTCCTTGACCTTGGCGACGGCGGTGTCAGAAAAAGAAATCATGGGTACCTCCGTTGTGCCGCGAGTCTCGCGGGCACAGTTCATAAGCCTATCTCCCAGAGGGAAACAGGGCAAGCCTTCGAGTTATTCGATGCCTTGTTCCGCAAGCCAACGTTCGGCTTCGATGGCGGCCATGCAACCGGTGCCGGCGGCTGTCACGGCCTGGCGGTAGACCGTGTCCTGGACATCGCCGCACGCCCACACTCCTTCAACCGAGGTCTGCGCGGTTCCGGGAATGGTGGTGATGTAGCCCTCTTTGTCCATATCGAGAAGACCGGTGAAGACACCGGTGTTGGGTCGGTGGCCGATGGCCATGAAGACTCCCTGGGTGGGGAACTCACGCGTTTCGCCGGTCTGGGTGTCCTGGAGGACGACGCCTGTGACGCCCCCGTCCTGGGTGCCGATGATCTCGGTGACGACCGAGTTCCAGGCGAAGTCGACCTTTGGATTTTTCATGGCCCGCTGCTGCATGATCTTCGAGGCGCGGAGCTCATCCCGGCGGTGGACGACGGTGACTTTGGAGGCGAACTTCGTGAGGAAGGTCGCTTCCTCCATGGCGGTGTCTCCGCCCCCGACAACCACGATTTCTTTGTCGCGGAAAAAGAAACCGTCACAGGTGGCGCACGCCGACACGCCGAAACCCATCAACTCGGACTCGGACTCGAGACCAAGGAGTCTCGCCGTGGCGCCGGTGGCGATGATCAAAGCGTCGCAGGTCAGCTCGCCGGAGGAATCGGTGGTGACGGTGAACGGTCGGCTTTCGAGATCCACCTTGGCGACCCTGTCGAAGATGAAGCGGGTGCCGAAGCGCTCCACCTGGGCCTTGGTGCGCTCCATGAGTTCGGGGCCGAGGATGCCTTCGGGGAAGCCGGGGTAGTTTTCGACCTCGGTTGTGATGGTCAGCTGCCCACCGGGCTGCATGCCTTCGATGACCATCGGGCCGAGATCGGCGCGGGCCGTGTAGAGTGCGGCGGTGAGGCCGGCGGGGCCTGAGCCGACGATGAGAACTTTGACGTGTTGAGATTCCATGGTGAGGCGTCTCCGTGGTTGGTCAGAGGATCAAAACGGCGGTGGCGGGAATGCTCGCCGCAACCACGCATTATCCATAGAACGAGCGATGGAGCAAGTTGGAGCTCTTCTCGGGTTTTTTGCAGGTGGTGGATATTGACGGTCTCGACATGGCTGATCCTTTTCTTGGCCGGCGTGCAGCCGGGGGTTACCGATACCGGCCCGGGTCTCGAGGGCCTCGCAGTGGCGGGTCGGTGGGACCAGGTCCTGACCGTCGCCGTGCGGCGCGAGGCCCAGCTGCCGCTCCGTCCCGAGGAAGCGCTCGTCGCGGCTCATGCGGCTCGCCTTGAGAATGACGATGTTGCCGAAGCCCATTTTTTGGGTCAGGTCGTCGATGCACCCGATTTCGGCGCCGTGGCACGAGTGGAGTTGGCAGAGTTGGTCATCGACGAGGATGCTCCGCGAGCTCTGGAGCTCGTGTCCGGCCTTCTAAAAGAAGCTCCTTCGAAGCAACTCAGGAAGAAGGCGTTGGAGCTTGCCGCCGAGGCCGTGAGAGCGGGTGTCGGTTCCGAGCAGCGGTCCCGGCTGGAGAAGACTCTCCCAAGTCTCGCCAGGAATTCCCGAAGAGGGATCCAACTCGCTCTCGCGTTGAGTGCAGATCCCGTCGATCGGGAACGACTGAGCCAGTTGCTCTCGGGTTCGACCTCCGATCTCGAGGCCCTGGCGGCAGCCGATGCGTTGTCGGCGTCGGGCGAGCTCGGCGTCGAGGATCGATGGAAGGTGGCGAACACCTATTATCGACACGGTCTTTATTCTCGCGCGGCGCCGATCCTGGAGGCGCTCACCGAGGTGAGTCACAGTCGGATTCCGAGCCGAGAGGTCGCCTACTTGCGCGGGAGATGCGCCTTTCGACGGGGTGACTGGGCGACCGCCGCCACCTGGTATCAAACCGCGATTTCCACGACGTCAAGCAGCGAGCGGCGGGCTCAGTTGGAGGTCCACCTCGGGCGGACCTTCGAGTTGGCCGGCGAGATGGATGCGGCGGTTTCCGCAGCCCAGCGGGCGGTCCGCATCAAAACCACCGATGACCGAAGGCTCTTCCTCGCGAGATTGCGTCTTCGGCTTGACGAGCCCGATCTCGCCCGGTCAGGACTGTCGCGGCTGCGGTCTCGGACCAACCGGGCTCGAGGCCAGCTCATGCTCGGTCTCTATGAGATCCGGATCGGTGAACTCTCATCGGCGCGCCGCCGCCTGGAGGGCGTTGCGCGCGATCCCTGGCGAGGACCCGCGGCGGTCATGGCGGCTGGGCTGGCCGCGGCCGATGGCGAGAATGGGCGGGCCCTCGAGGATCTGGTGTCCAGGGCCGCCGGGTTTGACTCGTTCTGGGCGGAAGAGGCCAGGAAGATCATGGCCAGTCTTCCCGAGGACCTCATCGACCGCTGGCGCGACCTCGAATCGAGGGAGTTGGGCGATCCGGTGGAGAAGAACCGTCGACGCGCCATGGCGCGATCACTCAATCTCGATCCGGACCCGGCTCGGCTCACGACGGTCAGGGCCAGGTCCATGGCGGAGGTCGGACTCGACGGTGAGCGGGTGCAGCCCCCCTTTCCGTCCGGGCTCGCGGCCGATCTGTGGTCTCTGGGTCTGAAATCATCGGCGCTGCGATGGGATCCGTCGGGTCTGCCCCGCGATACGGCCATGTCGACCTGGTGGACCGCCGAGGCCGAACTCGAACTCGGCCGGCCATGGTTGGCGATCTCGGCGGCCGACGGAGCCCGATGGCAGGCGTCTTCATATCTTCCGCCGAGAGGCCTGCCCATCGGTCTTCAGCGTGCTCTCTACCCGTTACCCCATGAGGCGACCGTGAGAGAGGCCGCCGAGCGCCATGAAGTCCCGTGGTCGTTGTTGGCCGGTGTTGCTCGGGAGGAGTCTCGATGGAACCCCATGGTCGTCTCCAAGGTCGGGGCCCGTGGCCTGATGCAGCTCATGCCGGCGACGGCGGTGGCCACAGGCGCCGCGAACGGCCGCCCGAAGATCCAGCCCGACGACCTTTTCGAGCCGTTCATCAGTCTCGATCTGGGAGCGGCCGAGCTCGGCCGACTTCTCGAGGTATTTGATGGGAATCGCGCCGCGGTGGTGGCGGCGTACAACGCCGGTGAGGCCCAGGCTCGCCTCTGGTTGGATCAGTGCGGCGAGGACTGTTCGGAATCCCGCTTTCTGGCGGGGGTCAGTTTTTCGGTGACCCGCGAGTACACCGAAGCAGTGCTGGGCGCCGCGGCGTTCTACGAGGAACTCTACTGATCAGGAGAATCGAGCGGGCTCAGCGGACGAATCGGGTGACCTCGCGCTCTTCCGCGGCCCTCGCCGCCCAACGCTCGATCTCGTCGTTGAGTTTGCGTTCGGCAACCAGGCGGTGGAGCTGCTCCCGGACGGAGCTGAGCGGAGGCGCAGTCTCGCCTTGGGATTCGAGATCGACGGCGAGCCTCCGGTAGGCGGTCTCGACTTCCTGCATGCTGACGCTCACCCTCGGTCTCAGACGTTGATCGGCAAACGCGTTGACGGCGCAGATGCGGAGCGCGAGTTCATTGATGTCGGCCTCGTTGAGACCGCTGGCGGCGAGATCGGGAGAGATCGCATCGAGCCCGCCGGCATTGTCGAGGATGTTGCGTCGAACGTCGGCGACATCGAGATCCAGGCGGTAGAGCACTCCTGAGGTTTCCAGATCGCGAAACTGGACCTCGAGCTGAATGCGTGCGTCGAGCAGAGCGGAGCGGTATTCGGTTTCGTTGGCCGAAAAGGGCCGATCGATGAGAACGAGCAGCGAGGCAAGATC
>Ga0316201_10001704_pt1 | contig 15071 bp, 11 predicted proteins | sample CS6wburrow_MG_FD_204516 | JGI IMG/M metagenome (GOLD analysis project Ga0316201, IMG submission 204516) | Coastal sediment microbial communities from Delaware Bay, Delaware, United States - CS-6 worm burrow | ecosystem: Environmental > Aquatic > Marine > Coastal > Sediment | place: USA... | reverse complement strand
CCAACAACCAGGCAGACACTGCCAGGACATGCGCCTTGCGCCGCCGATAACGCATGGTGCAGCAGCGGTCTGCCGTTCAGGTCCGCCAGCAGCTTGGCGCTTCCAAAGCGTTCGGACTGACCAGCCGCGAGGACAACGGCATAGACGGTTGTTTGCGTCATATCCGATCAGGTCCTATGTCGCGTCCGCAACAGACGGTCGATCCGAATTCATGGCCAGCCTTCTGTGTCAGCTAATGCCTAAAGATAACACCTTAGGTAATGTCGCGAATTGACGGCCTGTTTGCCCGCGCCATAAGCTGTGTGTGAGGGACGTTCACTGCGAATCTGAAAATGAATCTCAAGCACTGCTACAACATGCAGCAATTCCGGCGCCTGGCCCGGAAGCGCCTGCCCGGTCCGATTTTTCACTATATCGACGGTGCCGCCGATGACGAGGTGACTTATCGCCGCAACACGGACGCGTACGATACCTGCGACCTGGTGCCCAATGTCCTCGCGGGCGTCGAGAATATCGATATGTCGACCGAGGTCATGGGCAAGAAGATCGACCTGCCACTCTTCCTGTCACCGACAGCATTGCAGCGCCTGTTTCATCATGAAGGCGAATTCGCCGTGGCGAGGGCAGCTGAGCAACACGGTACCTGGTTCGGTATTTCGTCACTGGGCACAGCAAGTATCGAAGACGTTGGCGCTGCAATCTCCACGCCCAAGATGTTCCAGTTCTACTACCACAAGGACAAAGGGCTGAACAAAAGCATGATCGAGCGCTGCAAGGCGGCGAACTTCGATGCCCTGGTCCTGACGGTGGATACGATCGTCGGCGGCAACCGCGAACGCGACCTGGTGACCGGTTTCACGTCGCCACCCCGACTGACGCCGCGCAGTTTGCTCAGCTTTGCCGCGCACCCGCGATGGACACTCAACTACCTGTTCCGGGAGAAGTTCGAGTTGTCGCAGTTGAAGGACCACATCGCCGAAGGCTCCAACGTCAGCGTTTCCGTATCAGACTACTTCTCGACCATGCTCGACCAGTCAATGGACTGGAAAGCGGCCGAGGAAATTCGCAAGAGCTGGGGCAAGCACTTCTGCCTGAAAGGCATCATGTCGGCGGACGATGCGCGCCGCGCCGTCGATATCGGTGCAACTGCGATCATGGTTTCGAATCACGGTGGCCGCCAGCTTGATGGCTCCCGGTCACCATTTGATCAGCTTGCGGAAATCGTCGATGCGGTCGGCGACCGGGTCGATGTAATTTGCGACGGCGGGATCCAGCGGGGTACTCATGTGCTCAAAGCTCTGTCCGTCGGTGCCAAAGCGTGCTCCGGCGGTCGGCTGTATCTGTACGCTCTGGCTGCGGCCGGAGAAGCAGGGGTCGCGCAGGCGCTGTCCAACCTGCGTATCGAGATCGAACGCGGCATGAAGTTGATGGGGGTGCGATCGATTCCCGAGCTGGGACGCCACAATCTTCGCTATCGTTGAGCGCCGGTCATTCGGCTAGCCGGCAGCCCACGTACTTTCCACCTTGCATGGGCCTTGCTTTATAAAGACACTGGGACCCCGAGTTCGTACCAGGGTTGACGCCGCTGACTACATCGCTGAAGAAATCCCAGATCCTCGAGCACACCCGTGACTACCTCTACCCGGGCCGTATCGATCGCTTGCTGGAAGGAGGGATCGATTTTGTTCCTGGTCGTCGTGAGGGCTATCGTTACTGGGATGTCGATGGCCGGGAGCTTCTGGACCTGCACCTGAATGGCGGGACGTTCAGTCTCGGTCACCGTAATCCCGAATTGAGCAGAATTCTCTCCGAGGGTCTTGCCGACTGGGATGTCGGCAACCACCACTTTGGATCGGAGCCCAAAGCAGCGCTTGCGAAGGCGCTGGTCGAAGCTGCACCCGGTGATCTGCAATACGTCGTGTTGACCTGCGGCGGCAGCGAAGCGGTCGAAGTTGCGATCAAGTCGGCGCGCCGGGCGACCGGGCGCAAGCGGATCGTGTCGATCGATGCGGGATTTCACGGTCGCACCGGACTGTCGGGCGCCGCCGGTAATGACGAGGTCGCGCAGTACTTCCTTTCCGATCGCCCCGAGGAGTTCATCAAGGTCCCGTTCAATGATCTCGACGCAATGCGTTCCGGCCTGCGAGGCGGCGACATTGCAGCGGTCCTCATGGAGACGATACCGGCAACCTGCGGTTTCCCGGTGCCCGACGACGCATACCTGCCGGGCGTCAAAGCGCTTTGCGAAGAGTACGGGGCTCTCTACATCGCTGATGAAGTGCAGACCGGGCTCGGTCGTACCGGGCGCATGTGGGGGGTCGACAACTGGGGCGTAGTGCCGGACATCCTGATTACCGGGAAGTGCCTTTCGGGTGGCCTGTACCCCGTGTCTGCGGCTGTGCTCAGCGCGACAGCCGGTGCCTGGCTGGAAGATAATGGCTGGGGACACGTATCAACTTTCGGTGGTAGCGATCTGGGCTGCCTGGTCGCGTTGCGCGTACTGGAGATGTGCGCCGACCCGGCGACGCTGGCGAACGTTAACGAACAGGCCGGCTATCTCTATTCCGGGCTACAGGCACTCGCCCGGCGTTTTCCATTCCTCGTTGAAATTCGCCAGAAAGGCCTTGTCATGGCGCTCCGGTTCAGTGATGAAAACACTGGCCTCGGGATCATGCGTGCACTGTATGAGAACGGGATTTGGGCGATTGTTGCAGGCTTTGACGAGTCGGTCGTGCAGTTCAAACCCGGCTTGCTCGTGGACCGCGAATATTGCGACGAAGTCCTGAAGCGGGTTGAAAACGCGTTTGTCTGGTACCTGCGCGCGACGAACGACATTTTCGGTACTGCGGCAGACATTCCCGAAGAGGCGCAACTCGACACAATCGTAGAAATCGCGCGCACAGCCTTACGCAGCTGGCAGATCGACGGCGCTGATCTGGAGATCATCAAGCATCGCGAGAATACGGTATTCAAGGCGACGGCACCTGATGGACGATGTTTCGCTTTGCGCGTGCACCAGGCGGGTCTGCACAGTGACGACGCGATTCGATCCGAGCTTGCGTGGATGTGCGCTTTGCATGCAGATGGATTCCCGGTACCTGTCGTCATGCCCGCCGCTAACGAAGATCTTGTTGTAACCGTCTCCGTCGGTGACGAGACTCGGCGCTGTTCCTTACTTGAGTGGATCGACGGCAGCCTGTTCAATGATCTTGGCCGCGTTGAAAATGGCATGCAGACCGAAATGTGTGATCGATACCGGCAACTTGGGGCGCTCGCTGCGCGCTTGCACGTCCAGGCGACAGCGTGGCGTCCACCGCCCGATTTCGAGCGCCACGCCTGGGACGAAGACGGTCTGCTGGGCGACGAACCGCGTATGGGACGGTTCTGGGATCATCCCGATCTGACGCCGCAGCAACGGCGCGAGTTCCTCAAAGCGCGCATCGTCCTGCAGGGTCTTTTGAAGAAGCTCGGCAAGACCCACGAAAATTACGGTCTCGTGCATGCGGATTTCCTGCCAGACAACATTATCGTCAGCGATGACGGCCTGACGCTTCTCGATTTCGATGACAGCGGCTACGGCTGGCACTTGTACGAAATGGCGACGGGGCTGTTCCCGCAGATCAAACAGCCGTTTTTCGACGATCTGGTGGCTGCCTACCTGGAAGGCTATCGGAGTGAACGCGATTTCAGCGATGAACAAGCGGAGTTCATTCCTGCGTTCCTGATGATCTGCGGCCTCAACTACCTTGGCTGGCTGCAGAAGCGGGGCGACAACCTGAAGTACGCCGATCGACTCGCCGCGGAAATCATCAGCGGCCTGCTCGAGTTCATCCCACAACTCATGGCACAGCTGTCCCCGGCGCAGCGACTGGCGGTCAACCTGGCAGTTCGGCTGCGCTGATATTTTCCACGATAGAACTAGCGCCTCGCGAAGCATCTAATAGTCGCGCCCTTTCAGGCACAGAATCCCCAAAGCTTTTGGAGGCAGAACCATGCTCGACAAGAGAACAGACCTGGCTGGCCCGGGTATCAGCACCTACGAGGCCGTCGAAAAAATCCTTCCCAGAAACTACGAGTCCCTGCTCGACGTCAAGCGTACGCAGCAGGCCATTTATGACGTCAAGGAGTACATCGAGAAAGGGCTCGCCAAAGAGCTGAACCTCATGCTGGTGCAGGTGCCGCTGATTGTCGAAGTGGCATCCGGCATGAATGACATGCTGGACCGCGATGGCTCGCGTACTCCCGTCGAATTCCCTTGCGGACTGGGGCTGGATACTCCGATGCGTGCTTCTATCGTGCAGGCTGCCACCAAGTGGAAACGCTGGGCACTGCAGCAGTTCAACTGCGACGTTCATGAAGGCATCAACACGGACATGCGTGCCGTCAGGAAGGACTACTTCCTCGATCACGACCACAGTGCGTATGTGGATCAATGGGACTGGGAGCAGGTCATTACCGAAGAGGATCGCCACCTCGAGTATCTGACCGAGGTCGTCAAGAAGATCTGGAAGGTCTTCGTCGGCGCCGAAAAGATGGTGATGGACAAGTATCCCGAGCTAAAAGACCCACGCTTCCCGCCGTTACCGGAGGAGCTGCACTTTATTCACGCCGAAGAAATCCTGGCGAAGTATCCGGACCTGCCGAGGAAGGATCGCGAGACGAAGATCATCGAAGAGTACGGTGCCGTGTTCATTTATGGCATCGGCTGGGTCCTCGAAGATGGTTACCCGCACGAGATGCGTGCCGCTGATTACGACGACTGGGTCACCCCAACGATCGAAAAAGACGGCACGCTCATGCACGGCTTGAACGGTGACATCCTCGTTTATAATCACGTCACGAAACGCCGGCACGAGCTGTCCTCGATGGGTATCCGCGTCACGAAAGATACGCTCCGTGAGCAGATGACAATCGCCGAACGTGAAGACGAGCTGTCGCAGCCGTATCACCAGATGATCCTCAACGATGAGGTTCCGCTATCGATTGGTGGCGGTATCGGCCAGTCGCGCGTGCAGATGCTGTTGCTCAGAAAAGCGCATCTCGGTGAGGTCAGTACGACCATCTGGCCAAAACAACTCCACGAGATCTGTGAGAAGCACAACATCCACGTGCTCAAGTAATTTTCGTCATCAGCCCGCGTCGCAGAGAGGCGCGGGCTTTCTCCAGTGTGTAAACTTCGGAGTATGAAACTACGTTACAAAATTGCGGGCGGCTTTCTCGGCCTGCTAGTGATCGCCGTCGCCGCGCTGGCTATGGTCCTCGGACACACTTCTCCCTGCGACCCGGCGCCGTCGATTGCAGGCGGTGCCGAGACCATGAAGGCCATTCGCTACCGGTGCTATGGGTCTGCCGACGTCGTTGAGTTTACGGACGTCGAGAAGCCTCGGCCTGCTGCGAACGAGGTGCTGGTCCGGGTCAAAGCGGCGGCCGTCAATCCGCTCGACTGGCACTACATGCACGGTTCGCCGTACTTCATGCGCCTGGGCTCCGGAATCGGCCGGCCAAAAGACACACGTATGGGTGTCGATTTTGCGGGCGTGGTCGTAGCCGTTGGCCCTGACGTCACCCGCTTCAAGCCGGGTGATGAAGTATTCGGCGGCCGCAACGGCGCATTTGCCGAGTTTGTGCTGGTTCCTGAGGATCGCGGCATCGTGCACAAGCCCGATTCAGTGACGTTCGAGCAGGCGGCCTCCGTGCCGATAGCCGCGCTCACTGCGCTGCAGGCATTGCGTGACCCGGGGCAGTTGCAGGCGGGCGACAAGGTGTTGATCAACGGCGCATCCGGCGGCGTCGGTACATTTGCCGTCCAGATCGCAAAATCGATGGGTGCCGAGGTCCATGGCGTGTGCAGCACGCGCAATGTCGCAATGGTGCGTTCATTGGGCGCCGACCGTGTGTTCGACTACAAGCAGGAGAACTACACGGAAAGCGAAAACCGATATGACTTGATAGTCGATATGGTGGGCAATCACTCCTTGTCATTGAATCGACGTGTACTACAGCCCGATGGCAGGCTGGTCTTGGTCGGCGGGGCGAAGGGCGACTGGGTAGCGCCTATGGTTGGGCCGCTCAAAGCCATGCTGACGTCGCCTTTTGTGAGCCAGGAGCTCACGATGATCCTCGCGCACCTGACACCCGAGGATCTGGTAGTCGTTGCAGATCTCATGGACGATGGCGCAGTGACACCGGTCATTGACCGGCAGTTCACCCTGGAGAACGTTGCGGACGCGATTCGCTATTCGGAAACAGGACGGGCACGCGGCAAGATCATCATTCGAGTTGACTGACTGTCCGGCTATGAGCGAGGGAGGTGGCGGACGAGCAGTGCGAACTCGTCAATTGCTCCTGTTGCAGCTTCATCTGGCATTGGAATGCGCACAACGTGTCCGGATCCCGGCGCGACGTTGATTGCATCGCCATCCTTGTTAATGATTTCCTGCAGCTCGAACGTCAGGTTGCCCGACGGGGTCACCAGCTCCATCAGGTCGCCTTTCTCGAATTTGTTCTTGACGTCGATAGTCAGCCAGCGATCGTCGATGTCGAGCATTTCACCGACGAGCTGCTGCAGGTCTGACGTCGACGCACCTTGCTCGTAGTTCTGGTATTCCTTCGGCGGGTGTCGGCGGTAGAAGCCTTCGGTATAGCCGCGGTTCGATAATCCCTCGAGCTCGTCCATCATGCCCATGTCGAATTGCCTGCCCGCAGCAGCATCTTCGATTGCACGGTGATACACCTGCGTCGTGCGTGCCGTGTAGTAGGCCGACTTCGTACGACCTTCAATCTTTAATGAGTTTATTCCCATGGCGGCCAGCTCATGCACGTGCTGCACGGCGCGAAGGTCGCGCGAGTTCATGATGTAGGTACCGTGTTCATCTTCATACGCAGGCATTAGTTCGCCAGGACGAGTTTCTTCTTCGAGTAGCGCCGCCCTCATCTCCACGGGCTGGACCTCGACGGGGACGACGTCGCCCGTGCTTGTTTCGCGTCCTTCATAAGCGTTGTATTTCCAGCGACACGAATTCGTGCAGGCGCCCTGGTTCGAATCTCGATGCGACATGTATCCCGACAACAGGCAGCGGCCCGAGTAGGCGATACACAACGCACCATGCACGAAGACCTCGAGTTCCATGTCCGGGCACTCTTCGCGAATTTGCCTCACTTCCTTTAGCGACAGTTCGCGTGACAGGATGATGCGCGTCAGGCCCATCGACTGCCAGAACTTCACAGCCGCGTAGTTGACGACGTTCGACTGCACCGAGAGGTGAACAGGTACTTCCGGAAATGTCTCGCGCACCATCATGATCAGGCCAGGGTCGGACATGATCAGCGCATCGGGCCCCATCGCGATGATGGGTTCGAGATCACGGATGTAGCTCTTCAGCTTGTTGTTGTGCGGCGCAATGTTGCTCGCAAGGAAGAACAGCTTGCCGGCCGCATGCGCCTCTTCGATGCCCTGGGCGAGGATCTCTTCCTTGCTGAATTCGTTGTTGCGCACGCGCAGGCTGTAGCGCGGTTGTCCCGCGTATACGGCATCGGCGCCGTACGCGAATGCGAAGCGCATGTTCTTCAGCGTACCCGCAGGCGACAGTAGTTCCGGTTTCTTCATCGTGGAGCCAGGAATGAGAGTCGCGCAATTATATAGATGTCGGCCGGGCGGTGCTGATGCGGCAATAAGTAATTCCGCGGACTTCTGGACAGGGTGCTTTCACGACTATCATTGTCCATTAGAAGGTTCTAATCAAAAGGGAAGGTCATGAATCGCCAGAAGCTTGCTCGTTTGTTGCTTCCTGCCACGCTCGGATTGTTCTTGCCGCTCACGCTGCAGGCAGCTGATATCGAATCCGGAAAGGCTATCTACACGACGACGTGCGCAGTGTGCCACGGTGCAAATGGCAGCCCCGATCCAGATAGCCCGGTTGTGCAGGGTTTGGGCGTGACGCCCGCGGACCTGTCGGACCCGCTGTTCAACAGCCGTGAACCGAGCGCCGACTGGGAAATGGTCGTCAAGCATGGCGGGCACGCGATGGGCCTGGCGGAACAAATGCCGGCGCACAAGGATGCGCTCGGTGATGAGCAAATAGCGGATGTGATGGCCTATATCAAGTCCATCGTGGATACGAGCGCTTATCCACCCGGTGAGATGAACCTGTTCCTGCCGATCAGGACCAAGAAGGCATTCCCCGAAGACGAGGTCGTTTACCATGGCAAGATGACGAATGGCGCAGGCGAGAATAGCTACAAAAACGTGCTGGAAGTCGAGAAACGCGTTGGTCGGGCGGGGCAGATCATCCTCGAGCTCGTACACAAGAAGGACGCGGTGATCAACGAACTGGCGGAAATAGAGCTCGGCTACAAACAGGCGCTCTCCTGGAGCAAGACACATATCCTGTCGGGCGCGGTCGTTTACGCAATTCCAGTCAACTCGACTGACGGGGATGGTGAGCTGCAGACCTACCTGGCGTTCGGCACGCAAATTTCTCCCTCGTGGATTCTCCAGAGCAGTCTGCGGTTGAAGTTTCCGGTGGATAAAGGCAGTGACGGCGAGGCCGAATTAGCGGCTATCGTCCATTACGCACGTTCCCCGTGGCCGCGCAGCGTCTTCCCGGCACTTGAGATAGTGGCCGAGCAGCCGTTTCGCTCACGCAACGGGGACCTTGAATGGACGGCCCTGCCGCAGGTACGCATTGGCTTGACTCGCGGCGGGCACGTTGCGCTGAATCTCGGCGTCGAGCTGCCACTGTCGGACCAGTCCTGGGACGAGCAATACTACGTAACGCTGTTATGGGACTTTGCCGATGGCGGTTTCTTCAAGGGTTGGTAGGGGCCAAAAGATAGGCGAATCTACGTAGCGCCGGGGCTTTCAAAAAGGAGCAAAATATCAGGGTGACCCGCAAGCCCCAGAGAGGTGTGACATGGACACTCCTGTCAGAAGCGCCGAAAGTCTCGATCTGTTGGTCAACGCTACTCAGCAGTTCGAAAGGGCCCTGAACTGGATCGACGGCATCAAGGAAGGGATCATCGGCTTCCTGATCAATCCCAAACGCATGATTCACGTCCGGTTCCCCGTTTACATGGACGACGGCTCGATCAAAACATTTCACGGTTTCCGCGTCCTGCACAACGAGGTGCGCGGGCCCGGGAAGGGCGGCATCCGTTACCATCCGAATGTAACAGAAGCCGAGGTGACGGCACTGGCCGCGTTCATGACCTGGAAGACTGCCGTCGTTGATATTCCTTACGGTGGCGCCAAGGGCGGTGTTGTCTGCGACCCAAAGAACCTGAGCCGCAGCGAGCTGCGCCGGATTACGCGGCGGTTCGTCGCCGAGCTGGGCGATAACATCGGCCCGCATACCGATATTCCGGCCCCCGACGTCTACACGAATGCGCAGACGATGGCGTGGATCTATGACACCTTCGATCAATTTCATCCCGGCCAGAACAACCTCGCCGTTGTTACTGGCAAGCCGATCGAAATCGGAGGTTCGCTTGGCAGGGACGAAGCTACGGCCCGGGGTAGCTGGTATGCAACCGAGCAGTTGCTGCGACGCGATGTCGTTCCGGGTCTTGAATCGATCGAGGGCGCTCGTGTTGCCGTGCAGGGATACGGCAATGCCGGGTCGGTCGCAGCCCGTCTGTTTCATGATGCCGGGGGCGTTATCGTGGCGGTCAGTGACTCACGCGGCGGTATCGGCAACGACAAAGGCCTCGATCCGAGAGCGGTTTTGGCGCACAAAAAAGAAACCGGCAGCGTTATTGCCTATCCAGGCGCGACGGCGATAAGCAACGAGGATGTCCTGGCGTATGACTGCGACATTCTGATCCCGGCAGCGCTCGAGTGTCAGATCCGGGCCGACAATGCACGTAACGTCAAAGCCAAACTGATTGTTGAGGATGCCAATGGGCCGCTGACGGCAATAGCCGACGAAATCCTGCAGGAGAGGGGCGTCGTGGTGCTGCCTGATATTCTTGCCAACGCGGGCGGTGTCGTCGTCAGCTACTTCGAGTGGGTACAAAACCTCGAGAACCAGCAGTGGGATCTCGAAAAGGTACAGAAACGGCTCAAAGCGAAAATGTACCGCGCGGTCGACGAGACTGTTGACCGGTTCACCGAGTTGCAGACCGGCCATGACGGCAGACTTAACACTGCAAAACAAGGGCCTACGTTGCGGGATGCGGCCCTGGTATCGGCCATTCAGCGCCTCGCAACCGTTGTCTTGCAGAGGGACATCTGGCCGTAGACGGCGCCTGTCGCTGGTGTTTTGCGAACCTGGTCGGCCAGGGGCTGGTTTGTGAAATTAACACTGTAAAATTCTTTCTGTGAAATTTGATGAAATACTTTCGTAGTATCAGGTGCAACGGTTCTACATGGAGAGCCGCGAAACCAGATCCTACGAGGGTATTGTGATGCAACAGACGACGCTGGATACCAAGGAGACCCACAAGGGTATTTTCGCCAACGAGTTTTGCCGCGAACCGCAAGGCGATGCCGGCCTGCTCGAAAACACAACCCGGATTCTCGATGACCTGATTCCGCTGCGCGGCGCCAGCCATGCTGACGTTGTTGAGTATCGCGTCGAAATCCCGATGCGCTACGCCGAGTGCCACGCACTGCTTACGGATGGCCGCAAAGTGAAATTCGTCGATTGCCGCAAATTCCTTGGCTGGTCGAGCCACGAGTCACGTCGCTCGCTGCTGTTCCACAACAACGACATCACGCTTGAAGTCGAAGTGGACAACGAGGCAGTTCAGAAGGACAAGAGCACGGTGCGCAGCATTAACCTGCAGGCCGCGATTCGCAACGGCGCAAATCGGATGAAGAAATTCATCGGTATCGACGGCGACCTGCTTATCCTGCCGGCGACGTAAGCTCGTAAATTTCTTCGAAGTCACAGGCCGCCAGATCGTTGATCACAAGGGCGGCCTCGCTAAAGTCGTGATTGGCTGTGTATATTCCGGGCGTAACAACTGTTGCAATGCCCGCAGCCACAGCGGACAGCACGCCGTTTCTTGAGTCTTCCAGCGCAACGCAAGCCTCGGGAGGCAAGCCGAGCTTGTCAAGCGCGAGCTGGTAAACGTCGGGGGCCGGCTTCTTGTTCGGCACACTATCCCCTGCACAAATCACTTCAAATATGCCGGTGCCGCCTAACGTCGCGCCGAGCAGGGCGTCGACGTTTGCGGGAGTCGTGGTGGTCGCAATCGCGAGCCGAAAACCGCGTGCCTGCGCATCGCTGATGAGTTCGGCAACACCGGGTCGCAACGGCACGTCACCGCCGGCAACGAGGTCCGTGTAGGACTTCGTCTTCTCGGCGTGCAGGGCCGGTATTATTTCGTCGAGATTCCCGGCCGGGATCGCCGGCGGATCAAATGAGTCGATGAAATAGCGAATGCGCTCCTTGCCACCCGTGACGGCAAGCAGCTTGTCGTAAATATCACGGCTCCAGTGCCAGGGCAGTCCAGCACCTTCAAATGCCAGGTTGAATGCCCGTCGGTGGGTTTCCTCCGTCTCTGACAGCGTGCCGTCGACGTCAAAAATGATGGCTCTGTCCATACGTTTATTTAACTGGCGGTGTCGTCCACCCTTCAGGCATCGGCCCATTGTCGGCAATAATCTCGCGATGCGCGCTCCACGTGACTGATATCGCCTCCGGCGTGCCAATACCAGCACCACGCGGGTCATTGCTTGGACCAAACCAGTGATTCTGCGGTGCGCCGGTCGTTCGCGCCCGCATGCCGCAATATGTCGTGCCGTTTACCGTGGCCCCCAACACCTTGTTCTGGAACAGGATGTCCGCGCTGACGACAGCCGCCGTGAGGTGGTTTTGCATCTGTTCAAACAGGGCGAGGACCGCGTCGAGTTCATCATCACCGTAGGTGACGACGATCTGGAACGGCCCGAACAGCTCCTTCGCGAGGAGGTCGAAGTGCCCGCTTTGCATCGCGCCAATCGGTATCTTGATGGCCGTTGGCTCGTAGGCGCCAAAACAGGCCGGAATTGTGTGATCCGTCAGCGGTTTGCCGCCGAACAGCAGTTCCGTACCCTCGATGGCGAGCACGGTATCGATATGTGCCTTGATTTGCTCGTTGGTCCAGGAGAGCACAGGACCGACCGTGAGGTCGTCGAGGCTGCGGCGCGCAGCGAGATCCCCGAGCTTAGGCAGTAGCTTGTCCGCCCAGTTCTCATGCACGAACAGCGCGCTCTGGGCTGAACACTTCTGGCCTGCAGCATTGTAGGCGTCTTCGTCGCATTGCCAGGCGACGTAGTCGAGCCAGTCTTCATCATAGTCCGGGCCGATGATTTTCCAGTCGAAGCCGGCGTCCTCGAGCCTCACCCTGCCATGTAGCGTCGCGGCGACGCGTTCTGCCACTGCGCTCGAGCCGGTGAACTGCACCAGGCGAATCGTGTCAGCAGCTTCAGAAATCAGCTCACCCATCTTCTCACCGCGGCAATGCACGTAGTCGAGATCGTTCGGGTCAAGGCCACAATGAATCAGCATGCGAATGAACTGTTCGAAAACGATGCTGACTTTCGAGTCGACCTTGGCAAGCGGTCGATTGCCCATGAACAGCGCACCCATGGTCTGCAATGCCGGAATTTCAAGCGGGAAATTGAACGGCGCCACGACGACGACCGGGCCGAAAGGCCAGCGGTAGCCACGCGACTCCTGCCCGGGGTGATCGCCGGGATTCGAAAAGCCGCGCGCCAGGAAGCGCACGCCATCGCCGGCAAAATTCTCAATGAAGACCCGTGTGACGCGGACTTCGGCGAGGCATTGCTGCCAGCTCTTGGGCATGACGCGTTGCGTCAGCTTGGCGAAGTACTCCTCAACCTCGGGTTTCGCGAGCAGGGCGGCTGTGCGGGCACATACGCGACCCAGGTGCACGTAACGGTCATTTCTCTTGAGCGGGTTGTGCAACCCGGATTTCGGGCAGCTCTCGAGTCCCTCGATGTAGGGCGCCATGTTCTGCGTATCGGGTACGCGCAGAAATGCCTCGCCGTTCATCGGATCTACGATGTCGGTACGGTACTTCTCAGTATCGACCCAGTGACCGTCAGCCAGGTTCTGAGCCTGACCGGGGCTGCTGCCCGTCATGCCCGCGAAGGGGTCTACCGTCGCAAAAGCGTCCCAGGATGTTGCCATTGTTCAAATTCCTGCAGGTTCCAATGCGGCGCATTGTACTCCATTAGTCGGTCGGCCAATCAATCGGCAACAGGCAGTCCGCTGGGCACAAAAGCAGGTACGTCGCGGCGCAGATCGAGCATGGTCGGATCAGTCAAGGCGTGCAGGAATTCGATGACTGCCCGGACATCTCGTTCACTTAGCGCGACCGGTTGCAGCTCATTGGCGGCGGCGATGGCAAACCTGATTGCAATGTCGTTTATCGCATAGCTGTCGTGGGCGTCGAGATCCGCACGATCAGGCATGACAGCCTGTTGCACATCGTAGGTATCCAGCGAGGTGACCGGATCGAGATGATGGCGCACGATGCCCTCGAGCGAGTCATAGGCCCCGGAATGTCCGTACGGTGCTGTCAGGGCCACGTTGCGCAAACTCGGGACGCGGAAACGGTAGCGATCGGACGGATTTCCCGTAACTCGTTCCCGGCCGAAGTCATCGTAGCCTGAGGGGCCGTCCCCTTTGCCCGGGCCGACCGGTGGTATTGCGATCGCCCGGAACGTGTGATCCGTCTGCAATACGCCGCTGTGGCAGCCGCCGCACCCGGCCCTGCCGTAGAACAGGCGCATGCCTCGAATCTGGGCAAGGCTCATCGCGCCTCGCTCGCCGCGCAGGAATCGATCGAACGGGCTGTTATCCGAGCGCCAGGCTGCCGCTTCGAATGCGGCAATCGCATTGGCCGCGTGGGCGAAGCGGATATCCTCGGCATTGTTCACGTCGCCGAAACTGGCGATGAACTGCGCCACATATCCGTCGATGCCGCGCAAACGCCCGGCCAGTTGTTCCCATACGCCGTCGGGGCCGGCAAGGTCGCCTGCGGCAGCCGCATCGGCAATCGGGTTTTCGCCGGGTTGGCCGGCCATTTCAGTACCTGAAGTCACCGGGAACATTGCCTGCGCGGCGAGTGCGTTATCGAGTCCGTCGGGTAGCTGTGAGCCTGCCGGCGACCCGATCCCGCTGGGCGAACCCGGATCCGGTTGAACGCGCCCGTCGTGAAACAGGGTCGTGAATTCGCGTGCACCCAGGTTGAAGACTGCGGGCGCATTTCGCGGGACGCGTTCACGTACTGCGTCCGAACCGAAGCCCGTGTCGCGGACAACGCCCGTGCCGCGAGCCCCTTCACCAACCGGCAGTGACAAGCCGTCTCCTGTGCCGGCAAACGGATGGTGACAGGTAGCACAGGAGATATTGAGATTACCGCTCAGGACCTTGTCGAAGAACAGCTGTTTGCCGAGCGCAATCTTGTTGGCGCTATGCAAGCCGGCGTCGGCGAAATCGTGATCACGCAACGGGGCGGGCAGGCCGTGTCCGGCATTGGCAACAGAGCTAAAACAGGTCGCCGCTACAAGAGCGGCCAACAGTCGATTCCACACCATGATTGACATCCTTGTTCCAAGTGACAGAAAGCACCTGGATCATGGCGGTGTTGAATGAATCGGACTACCGGCCTTTGTTAGGTGTTGATACAGAAAGGCGGCTGCGCCGCCTTGCTGTTACTTCGAGTACCCGATTGTGTGCAGCGCAACCTCGATTTCCTCGAGTACCGCCGGGTCTTCGATCGTGGCGGGGACCTTATACCCTTCGCTGTCGGCGATGTGGCGCATCGTGCCACGCAAGACCTTGCCCGAGCGCGTCTTTGGCAGGCGCGTCACGACGACGGCCTTTTTGAAGACGGCGACGGGCCCCACCAGCTCGCGCACCATTGCGACAGTTTCGGCGACTATTGTTTCATGGGGTCGGTCGACACCGGCTTTCAGGACCAGGAAACCAAGTGGCAGTTGCCCCTTCAGGTCATCCGCAGCGCCGATGACCGCGCATTCGGCCACATCGCTATGTCCTGCAAGCACCTCCTCGATCGCACCCGTTGACAGACGGTGTCCCGCCACATTGATGACG
>Ga0316201_10001703_pt1 | contig 15073 bp, 11 predicted proteins | sample CS6wburrow_MG_FD_204516 | JGI IMG/M metagenome (GOLD analysis project Ga0316201, IMG submission 204516) | Coastal sediment microbial communities from Delaware Bay, Delaware, United States - CS-6 worm burrow | ecosystem: Environmental > Aquatic > Marine > Coastal > Sediment | place: USA... | reverse complement strand
GGGATTCGCCCTCCTGCATTTAACTTTATGGCTGGTATACCCAGCTGGAAAACGCACGGCTAAAACGCATAACGCCAGCTCATGCTCATGTTCGGCTGCGCCGGTGGTTGCGACAAGTGGTTGTGATAAATTATCGCAACCGTTTTAGATTGGAAAAATTCTTCAACAGTTCGGTAACTTCCGCAAAAACCTTGCAACAGATCAATAACATTTGGTCAAATATTGACGCTTGCCAGCACACCAAAATCATATCTTTCGACCGACTTGGGTTGCATGGGTTCGATTCGGAGATAAAGCCTATTTATCTTCTTCATATTTGAAAAGTAATTTGTTAGATTGTCCCTCAAATACAACAATCGCGTCTTGTAACTTCGGGAACCTGATAAAGCTACCATTTAATTGATCTAGATTAAGAAATCTGGCTTCAGAGGTGTATACATTGTCGCGCTTGCAAAGAATCTAAGTAGAGCAAAGATCCGGGTCTGGTGGCCCATTTTTTAAATTATTAATAGGGGAATGCGTGTGGAATTGGAAAAAGCACAAAAAATAGAAACGGCCGCTGGTGGCGGCATGAGCAAAGAAATAATGCGGGTGGGATTGGCGCTCCTGTTCTTGGCCGGGGTCGCGGTGTATGTGATATCGCGTGGCGAAGTCAGCCCATTGCTAATTATTGCTGCCGTGATCGGCGGCTATATGGCGATGAATATTGGTGCTAATGATGTTGCCAATAACGTTGGTCCAGCGGTTGGTTCGCGAGCACTGACGCTCACCGGTGCGATTGCCATTGCGGCGATCTTTGAGGCCGGTGGTGCCCTGATTGCGGGTGGTGACGTGGTCAGCACCATCAAGAAAGGAATTATTAATCCTGCTGCTATCGGCGACTCGGACGTTTTTATCTGGTTGATGATGGCAGCTTTGCTGGCCGGGGCGCTCTGGTTAAACCTGGCGACCTCAGTTGGTGCTCCGGTATCAACCACGCACTCCATTGTCGGCGGGGTTCTCGGAGCGGGCATTGCAGCTGCCGGTTGGGATATTGCGAACTGGGACAAGATGGGTCAAATCGCAGCCAGCTGGGTTATTTCACCGGGGATTGGCGGTATCATTGGGGCGTCTTTCCTTTACATGATCAAGCGCACCATTACCTACCAGAAAGATATGCTGGGGGCAGCCAAACGCTGGGTGCCAATCCTGATAGCCATTATGGCGTTGGCCTTCACCACTTACCTGGTGCTCAAGGGCCTTAAGAAACTCTGGAAAGTTGATATCTACACCGCGTTGGTGATAGGAGCAGGTGCTTCGGCTGTGTTCTATTTCATTACCAAGCCCTGGGTTGAAAGAAAAGCCATGAGCCAGACGAATGACAAGGAAGGGGTTAATTCGCTGTTTACAATTCCACTGATAATTTCCGCGGCCTTGTTGAGTTTCGCGCATGGCGCAAACGATGTGGCCAACTCGATTGGACCCCTGGCAGCCATCAATGATGCCCTGACTACGCATGGCATTGCCAAAAAGGCTGCCATACCCTTATGGATAATGTTGGTTGGTGCGCTGGGTATCTCGATTGGCCTGGCCCTGTATGGACCCAAGCTGATCAAAACAGTGGGTTCGGAAATTACCGAGCTCGACAAGATGCGCGCTTATTGTGTTGCGCTGTCGGCTGCCATAACGGTCATTATCGCCAGCCATCTGGGATTGCCGGTCAGTTCAACTCATATCGCGGTTGGTGCTATTTTCGGTGTCGGGTTTTTACGTGAATACCTGAAGAGAAATTACGACGGCATGATCGAGCAGATTCAGATGCACCATCAGGATGATGAGGACAAAGTTGCCGTCGAGCATGTCTTGAAAGACTTTGCGGAAGCCAATCTGGAAGGCAAGAAGGCCATTCTGAAGCAGCTGAAACAGCATACGGCTGAAGCGGATCTGACCAAGAAAGAACGCAGGGCAATGAAGCGGGTTTATCGACACGAGCTGGTGAAACGTTCAGCCTTGCTGAGAATTGTCTTGGCCTGGATTATTACGGTTCCGGTATCCGCACTTTTGGCTGCAGCGCTGTTCTTCATGATACGCGGCATAATGCTTCCCTAAGGTCCTTTTTCCGATTTTAATCAGAGGCCGACATATAGGCCTCTGATTATTTTTAAGGGCTGTTTTAGTTTCCTTGTAGAGCTTGATAAACGGGGTGGGAGTGTCCCTGTTTAATTATTCAAAACACACCTGAAATTACTTCAATTTATGCGATACTTAACGGATATCGACGCATATAATTGAATCGAAAGATATCCAGTGGAATATAATCAAACCGGCGAGAGTTCAGATGGCAACCAGCAATCAATCGAAACCAGAGTCCTCAATCAGTACTCAACCAGAATCAGCAACCAGTACTACTCAATCGAAAACGGAGCCTGCAGCCAAGGCTCAATCGAAAACCAAACAGGTGCCCCGTAATACGCGGGCTGCTGCAGGTGGTGGGAAAGTGCCAGACAATACGCCTGTGCATGCCGATCTTGACAGCCCGCAGTGTTACCTGAACAGGGAGCTAACCTGGCTTGCATTCAACTATCGCGTGTTGCACATGGCGGAGGACGAAAATACACCGCTACTGGAGCGCGTCAAGTATTTAGCTATTGTCAGTAGTAATCTCGATGAGTTCTTCATGAAGCGGATTGGCGGTCTAAAACAGCAGATCGCCGCAGACGTTCGTACGCGAACAGTGGACGGTCGTACACCCTCAGAGCAGGTTGCTGAGTGCCAGGCTGTCGTGCGCGATCTCGATAAACGGCAGAAAGCCATTCTGGAGCGTCTCCGGGTGCTGCTCCTGGATCATGACATTCGCATCGTTCCTTATGCTGACCTGCCGGCGGACGCTCAGGCGACCCTGCGTGAAAACTTTAAAACCAATATATTTCCTCTGCTGACGCCATTGGCGATGGACCCGGGGCACCCGTTCCCGTTCATTTCCAATCTCGTACTCAACCTGTTGGTAACCTTGCGCCACGTGGGTGGCAAGTCCACTCAAATTGCCCGCGTCAAGGTGCCGGTTTCGGGTTCTGTGACGCCTCGCTTTATAAAGGTAGGCGATAGTAATACTTTTGTGACTCTGGAAGATGTCGTCGTGGCCAACATGGATATGCTGTTCGTGGGCATGGAGATTGTGTCCTGCGAACTGTTCCGTGTGACCCGTAATGCTGTCGTGGAAGTGGATGAAGAAGGGGTGGGTGATCTGCTGGAAATGATTGAAACCGAGCTGAGAGATCGCCATTTTGCACCCATTGTTCGCCTGCAGGTCGCTCGCGGTATTAATCCCACGCATCGCGGCATGCTGGCCGCCGAGCTCGGGCTTGATGAGAAGGCTGATGTCTTCGAGGTCGATTCGTTCATGGGCATGCGCGATCTGTTCGAGATCGCATCCATTGATATGCCCGAACTGCATGACCCTGTACATAATGCGATCGATCATACTCGCCTGGCATATGACTCGCGCAATATCTTCCACATCATTCGCGAGCGCCAGGCGATACTTCTGCAACACCCCTATGAGTCATTCGCTACCAGTGTGGAGCGCTTCTTGCGCACTGCCAGCGAGGACCCCAAGGTTCTTGCGATCAAAATGACCCTCTATCGCACTTCTGCGGAAGGCAGGGTTATAGAATCACTTGTGCAGGCGGCCCTGAACGGCAAGCAGGTGGCGGTACTGGTCGAGCTCAAGGCGCGCTTCGATGAGGCTAAAAACATTGGCTGGGCACGTCGACTCGAAGAGGTTGGCATCCATGTTACCTACGGTGTCGTTGGCCTGAAGACCCATAGCAAGGTCATTCTTGTGGTGCGGCAGGATTATAACGGCCTGCGTCGCTATGCGCACATTGGTACAGGTAACTACCACGCTGGCACCGCGAAGATGTACAGCGATCTCGGCCTGTTGACTTGCGATACGGATCTTGCCCAGGACCTGACAGAGTTGTTCAACTTCCTCACAGGTTATTCGCCACCACCGCGCTACCGCAAGATACTTACTTCGCCCTATGCCTTGAAAAAGGCGTTGATCGAGAAGATAGAGCGCGAGGTTAAAAACCACAAGGACGGATTGCCCGCTTTGATCCAGTTGAAAACTAACGCCCTTGAGGACGTCGATATCACTCGAGCCTTGTACAAAGCTTCCCAGGCGGGTGTTGCTATCGATCTGATCGTGCGTGATACTTGCCGGTTACGGCCAGGCGTCCCGGGCATGAGTGAGACCATTCGGGTCATCAGCGTGGTCGGACGCTTCCTGGAGCACACCCGCATCTACTATTTCAAGAATAACGGCGATGAAGAGTATTTCATTGGCTCTGCGGACTTGATGAAGCGTAATCTGGAAAGCCGGGTTGAAGTTGTTGCGCCGGTAGAAGAACCTAAGCTGCGTCAGGAGTTACGTCTGATTCTGGATGTCCAGCTATCCAGTTGCAAGAACGTTTGGCAGATGCAACCCGATGGCCGCTATATTCAGGTTCCGGACGACGGCACCAAGGAACCGCGTAGCAGTCAGGAAATCTTTATCGAAATGGCACAGAAGCGATTGGCGGCTGCCCCCAAGCATCGCCAGGCTAAACTGCGCAAGAAACTGCTGACGTACTTCCGTAAACGTGTACAGGGTGAGGAGCGGTAAGGGCGTTGGATAGCCGTTGATATAACTGCCGGAGCATGAGCTGCTATAGGCTTACTCCGGCACCCTTCGTGGTTATCGCTTGAGCCGGGTTATTCGGCGAGTAGATTGGTGGGTTGTATGAAGTCTGTTTGTCAGGATTTTTCAGCACCGGTGGTATGGCTTTATTTTCTCTATAATCGGTTTACTCAAGTGCCAGAAATAATACAAATCAATCCCGGGTTCTTGACACTTGACGCCCCAAAGCCGGCTATCTCTGAAAACACAAGCCGCTGGGATTATCACGCTATAGGGATGCGGAAAATTCTGAAGGCTTTAACATTTTTCACTTTTTTGATACTGATAGCGGGATCCGGGTCCGTGCTGGCCCAGACTGACAAGGGCGACTTGGCGCTGGCTGAAGAGGTCCGTAAGGCAAACAAGGAGTGCGAATCGTGTCATACGGAGGACGCGCTCGTCGAACTTCCGCGCGATGATCTTGATCTTGCCCGACTTAAAGACCTGCTTGTCGATCCACACAAATACAAAGGATCGAATCACGGGCACATGATGTGTTCAGAATGTCATGGTGATGGCTACAGCGCTTATCCGCACGACAAGAAGGCACCTGAGTCTCTGGCTGCATGCGATGAGTGTCACGCGTCCAAAGTTCTTAAAGTTGAGCCGCAGTTCGACATCTCTATCCACGCCAATATTGTGACCGACGCCTTCTCCTGTTCCAGTTGTCATGATCCTCATATTGCCCTGATCGCTAAAAAGTTCACTGATGTGCGCATGGTGGTTGCCCAGGACAATCATATGTGCCTCCATTGTCACGATTCCGATCTGGTTTTTGCCCAGTATGCGCCTCCGGACAATGAAAAGAGTGGATTAAAGAAAGTGCGGCCGAACCTCATAAGCATCCACAAATGGTTGCCCAATGCGGCGCTTCACTGGGAAAACGTGCGTTGTGTCGATTGCCATACTCCGTTCAGCAAAAAACTCTCACACGAAATCGTCGGCAAGGATAAAGCAGAAAGAAACTGTATTGCCTGTCACAGTAAAAACAGCGAGCTGGCTACCCGGCTCTACCGTCAAATGGGGCTTGAGCAAGAGAAAAAATATGGCTTTGACAACAGCGCAATCCTGGCCAACTCCTACGTGATTGGCGCGACGCGCCATCCGCTTCTGGATGGCATCGTCCTAATCATGACAATAGTTACCCTGGGCGGAGTTCTCGCTCACGGTGCGTTCCGCTTGATCGCGGCATTTTCTCGCAGGAGGAAGTCGAAGTGAGCAAAAACCAGCGCATGTATCTTGTACCTTTTTGGGTCCGTGTTTGGCATGGTATCAACGCGGTGTTAATACTTGTATTAACGGTGACAGGGATTAGTCTGCATTTCGCTGATCCCGGAAGGATGCTGGTTGAGTTTTCCCTGGCTGCACGAATTCATGACATCGCAGGTGTTTTGCTGGTTGCTGCCTATACTTTTTTCGTTCTCGCGAATATCGTCACCGGTAACTGGTCACAGTATGTTCCTGCTACTCCCAATGTTTTTGCTCGTTGTATGGCGCAGGCTAAATACTATGCTGTCGGTATTTTTCGCGGTGAAACCCATCCGCATAAAACTACAGCCGAAGCCCGTTATAATCCGCTTGCGGCAGTGACATACTGGGCCGTGATGTACTTGTTGATGCCTGTCGTATTAGTGTCCGGCCTGGTCTTTATGTTTCCACAGTTCGCACCTGACCGAATTTTCGGTATGGATGGCTTGCTTCCCATTGCTATGCTGCATTATCTCAGCGGGGCTGTAGTGGTGATGTTCATGATCGCACATATTTATCTCGGTACGATGGGGAAAAGGTTTTCCAGCCTTTACAGGATGATGATTAACGGATGGTATGAACACTGAAGATGTTTTAGTTGTCACTAACACTTAAAATTAAAGGAGTATTAACCATGAAAATAAAAAATTCCATAATTGCCTTGTTCGTGTGTGTTGGCCTTGCCAGCGGCATTGTCGGCGCGGACCAGTCGAAAAAGAAAAAGCAAAAGGGTGAAACGCCGGTTCCGGTCACCGCTGTCCAGGCCAGTGTCGCGCCAATGGTCGACGGTGACGCATCCGATGCAGTTTGGAAAGCTGCACCCGTACTGAATTTCAAGACAGTGGAGGGTGGTGTTAATGAGGATCAGGGAACCGAGGGGACCCTGCAAGTCGCTTATTCAGGCGACATGCTGTACATGCTGTTGACCTACGCCGATCCAACACTTTCCGTGCGCCGGAGTCCGTTTGCAAAACAAGCCGATGGTAGCTGGAAGAAACTGAAAGATCCCGATGATAAGGGCGGTGATAATAACCTGTATTACGAGGATAAGGTTGGTATCATCTGGAATATCAATGACAGCATTGCCGGTTTTAACTCTACTTATGGCTGCCAGATTGCCTGTCATACCGGGGAGAAGGGTAAGCCATACGGTAATAAGTACACGGAAGAGGAAGGCGAGTTGGGTGATATGTGGCATTTAAAAGCCGTACGTACGGTACTGCCATTGGGTCTGGCCGACGATCAGTATCTTGATCACACTCGCTACGATCCGGAAAAAGCCAAGGGCGCTGGCCGGCATTCCGATAAAAAAACGGGCGGGGGTTATACCAATATTGAATTAGTTAATGGGAAGCCGGAATTCATGAACAAGGACGGAAAGGCGGCCAACAAGGGCGGTACATACTGGCTGAAAACAGAGGACAAGGTACCCTTTGACGACAGCAAATTCGTAGCAGGCGATGAGGTTGCGTCGATCCTGGTTTCGCCAGCCACCGGCGATCGCGGTGATATTCAGTCTGTTGCGCAGTGGGCTGAAGGTAAGTGGACAATCGAAATGGCCCGAAAACTGGTCACAAACTCTGAGACGGATGTCAATTTCAGTGACTTGAGTAAGACTTATGGTTTTGGCCTCGCTATATTCGAGAATGCACAGGTCCGGCACTCCTTTGTTAAGGCACCGTTGATCCTTTCCTTTAAGTAGGCGAATGCGCAGTTAATCAGTACATCACACGCCGCCTCGGCAATGGGGCGGCATGTGTTAACTCCTGGCAGGACAGCCTGCACCATTCCTATCTTTACCTTCATATTTCCAAGTAGCAGCATGTCGCCGCCCTTTCATAATCTAAAAATTTCAAGTATTTATGCTGCAAGCATTGTCGTTACAAGGCTTTTGAAAGTGAAGTCTATGCCGCCAGACTGGCGTCTGGGTTGGCTCCGTTTGAAGACATAAAAGCCTTGCTACACGCAGGCTACAGCGACAGCGTAATGGGGAAAATGGCAGGGTAACTTGCGTCCGCAGACGGTTGCTTTTTATAGTCGCTCATTGACAACGCGACCCTCATGCATTAGCCTCTTGCAATCGTGGGCTATTGAGTCCACGACGAACCTGGAGCGGTTCGAAAAAAATAATAATAACAATACAAATAAAAATAATTGCAGTGCAAATAATAGCAGTTCCGATAACAACACTTTAACGAATCAACTCTACTTTTGGTGGGCAAGTCTATGTTAAGAAAAATTTTACTCCCTACTATTCTGCTGGTCCTGGCCTATGGCTTCTGGGTCAGTCCTAACTTCAAGGCGATTGCCGCAGGCGTAGCCATCTTTCTTTTTGGTATGCTCTCTCTGGAGGAAGGCTTCCGGGCCTTCACCGGCGGAGCCCTGGACCGGATACTGAAACGTTCCACCTCGTCCACTGCCAAAAGTATGATGTTCGGTATCGTGAGTACGACCGTGATGCAATCCAGTTCGCTGGTATCGGTCATTGCGATCTCCTTCCTCAGTGCCGGACTGATCACTCTGGCCGCTGGTATCGGTATCATTTTCGGTGCCAACCTGGGCACCACGACCGGGGCATGGTTGATCGCCGGCTTCGGTCTGAAGGTCAATATCGCTGCCTATGCAATGCCTATGCTGGTATTCGGCGTGATCCTGGTCTTTCAGTCCTCGAAAGCGCTCAGGGGTGTGGGCTACATACTCGCCGGACTGGGTTTCCTGTTCCTGGGTATTCACTACATGAAAGAGGGTTTTGAGACCTTTAAAGAGACGATTAATCTCGCCGAGTACGCCATTCCCGGCTTACTGGGAGTTTTAGTCTTCGCCGGCATTGGCATCTTCGCCACGGTGGTGATGCAATCCAGTCACGCCACCCTGGTGCTGACCATCACCGCGCTTGCGGCTGGCCAGATTACCTACGAGAACGGACTGGGTCTGGCCATTGGAGCCAACGTTGGTACCACGATTACCGCAATCCTCGGCGCCATGAGTGCCAACCACGACGGTAGACGGTTGGCAGCGGCGCACCTTGTGTTCAATGTGGTCACCGGCATCATTGCTATAGCCTTCATCTACCAGATCATGGCGGTAGTCGATGGTGTTTCAGGAATGATGGGTATTGCGGGCGACGACTATACTCTCAAATTGGCTGTGTTCCATACGATCTTCAACCTGTTGGGTATCATCGTGATGGTGCCGTTGCTTAACAAGCTGGTTACCGGTCTTATCAAGTTTATCCCCGAGAAGAAACCTGATATTGACCAGCCGAGATACCTGGCCTCATCATCAGCCGAGTTTCCCGGCACAGCCGTACAGGCCGTCCGTATGGAGACCGAGCGTGTGTTCCAGGCCACTGTGGATATCATCCTTCAAGGGTTCGGCATGAAAAAGGATCTTGTGCTATCCGGTGCTGAGCTTGAGCCAGCGCTTGCCGAGCAGGAGCTGATTAAAGAATGCTCTGTTGAATCGTTGTATCAAAAGCACATAAAGGGTATCTATGGTGCCATCGTGGCCTTCATTAGCCATACGGACTTCTCGCGTAGCGATGAGTCGTCGATCGGTCTTCAACGACTCCGTGAGGCCAATACCCACCTCGTGGAGGCGGTCAAGGATACCGAAGAGTTACACGTAAATTTGAGACGCTATATTGGCCCTGATAACGAGGTTATGCGCAAGGCTTACGACCGCCTGCGGTTGCAAGTCGGGCTGCTGATCCGCGATATCGAAGAGATCCGTGCATCTGCCGATGATAGCGTCGATTCCTCTTCGCTGGATGCCCTCAGGCTGGTAGCCGACGAGGATAAAAAACTTAACCAGCAGGCGGTGAGCGAACTGATGGGCCAAGGTGTTGTATCACCGGCCATGGGCTCTTCGCTGATCAACGACAGTGTTTTTTCTCACCACCTTTCCAAGAATATAATCACGGCTGCGAAGACGTTGCTTGCGGTCAGGGCGATCGATCAAGGCGAAGCGGGTGAGGATGTGTCTCTGGATGAAAGTGACCTGTCTAACATTTCCAAAGTTGCATAATGCTTACAACCCGGGTTAATCCCGGGTTAACCCAACAAATGGAGAACTTTCGATGAAAACCAAAAAACTGCTTGAAAAATTCGGTGACCTGCTTAGCTTTAAAAAGAAGAAAAGACTCAAGCATATCGACAAGCTCAAGTCGCTGCTGACGAAACTTAAGGATAAAAGAGGCAAGCTGGAAAAAATGATTCCGAAGGAAAAAGACAAGCACAAAGCAAAACGGCTGAGTAAACAATTGAAGGTCATCAATGCGCAACGTGAGAAAGGTTTGAAGGCCCTTCAAGAACTCTCAAAACAATGATCTTTTCAAGGTAAATCAAGGTACCCTTCAGCCAATGACAAGTTCAACAAGCGGCATTGCACTGCTTTGCTTGAGCTGACGCAGACAAGGGGGGAGGAGGTAATTCAGTCAAAGTGACCGGATTACCAGGCAAACACAGAATCAAGTCGACGATTTGCCGCACAAGATATATGTTGAGGCAAAATTGTGACCTACTTGCTGTAGATTGATTTTGTAGAAGATCGCAGTTGGTCTTAGATTAGCAAATGTATTTACTATCCATAAAAATATAAAAAGGAGCGCTATCTCATCATGGCAAAAAGTAAAAAGTCAGAGGCAAAAAGCAAACAGTCAGAAATTGATCCGACATTAACCGAAACCGACATGCAGGATACTCCAGCGGAATCAATAGAGGCCGAAAAGAAGAAAAAGAAGAAAAAGAAGAAAACTAAAGTCAAGAAGATTAATAATGCTGCCTATGAAGCCGAGCTGGAAAGGTTGCAGGAAGAGCTTGTCGATTTGAAGGATTGGGTTGTTGCCAAGGGCCTCAAGGTGGTGGTGCTATTTGAGGGTCGTGATGCCGCCGGAAAAGGCGGTGTGATCAAGCGCATCACAGAATACCTTAATCCCCGGGTTTGCCGAACTGTGGCATTAGGTACACCTACCGAGCGAGAAAAAACCCAGTGGTACTTTCAGCGCTATGTTCCGCACCTGCCTGCCGCGGGCGAGATCGTTTTGTTTGACCGCAGCTGGTATAACCGCGCGGGCGTAGAACGTGTTATGGGCTTCTGTACCGATAAAGAGTACCAAGAGTTTCTGCACTCCACTCCGGAGTTTGAAGATATGCTCATGCGCTCTGGCATCATATTGGTCAAATACTGGTTTTCGGTCAGCGACGAGGAACAGGAACGGCGCTTTCAGAGTCGTCTGAATGATCCCAAAAAGCGCTGGAAGCTGAGTCCGATGGATATTGAATCCCGCAATCGCTGGGTTGAGTACTCCAGGGCCAAAGATGCCATGTTCAAGCGTACTGATACCAAAAAGTCTCCCTGGTTTGTGGTTAACTCGGACGTCAAGAAACATGCCCGGCTGAATTGCATCAGTCATTTTCTCAGCCTGATTCCATACGAAGACATTAAACCCGAGAGCATCGTATTGCCACCACGAAAAATCGACAAAAGTTACAAGCGTCCGCCGATTACGGATCAGCACTTCGTGCCGGAAGTTTATGACGAGAACTTTGGCGAAAGCTGATTTTGCCTGTATACCTAATGGTTGAGGCCGTACGCTGAAAAAAGCCACCTGACGATCTTGTGGCCGGTGTTCAGGTAATGTCTTTACCAAAAAAATGTATCGCAAGGATGCGATACATGCGTGCGCTCGGGGCTGGACTTTACCAGCCCGAGCAAACGCAGCTCTAGCTTGTCATTGGGTAGGCTATTCGTTATTTTTCAAGCTTGCTGCTGTCAGGAGATTGTTTGAAGGCCAGCTTCTATACGACTTTGCTTTGTTGAGGAAGTTTTCCTGGAATAACGTGACTGATCATGCTCATTGCGCTTTCTGATTGCCTGTTCTCATAATTTTATTATCCAACTGTGGTCCTGCATTAAGTCTTAATGTTTTAATAGGCATTTAAGAACGTTTAATCTATTTGCTCCCAAAATATCATTGGCACACATGGCTCCATCTCCCCGGAATCAGAATGTTTCTGGATGTCTTTGTTGCGATCAGCTATGGTTCGCCCTGTGGTTCTTGATCATAGATTTACTGTATTAAAAATAAAAAAGAATCATACTTGCGCTAGTGTAAATCGCGGTCAGCTTTGACCGTTAAAAATCCTGTGAATTCGGGAAAACCCAGGTCGAAAGGCCAGTCTTCCTGCAGACGTCAAATAACCTATAGAAATGCGGGCTATGAGCGACATGAAAAAAGAAGAAATTACCACTGACCTTGAGATCCTCGAAGAGGAGCTGCATGATGCGGTTGAAAGTTCCGATGATCAGCGGGTAGCAGAAATCGTTGAATCTATCTCCAGTCATGAAGCGCTACGACAGGCTTCGTTGATGACTGAAGATGAGCGTGAACAGTTCATTTCGATACTGTCACCGAAAGCGGCTGCCGAATTGGTGGAAGAGGCACCGTCGGAAATGGCTGCCGCCATGATCAACAGCCTTGATTCATCTGTTGCTGCCAAGATCATGGAAGAGCTGCATTCGGATACACAGGCCGACATTGTGCAGGAAATGAGTGCCGGTGATGCTGAGGCCGTTCTGTCCGCAATGGATTTCGAAACTGCCGAGGATGTCCGCAAACTTACCCAGTACAGTTCCGATACTGCCGGTGGCCTGATGGAGCTGGAAGCTTTCGCCTTCCGTAGCGATGAAACTGTAGGTACTGTGATAAATCGCTTGATCGAAGGCGATGAAGAATTTGAAAGGCTCCGTCGCTCGCATCCCTATATCGTTGATGGTGCCGGTAAACTGGTTGGGGTTGTTTCCCTGCGTAGCCTGCTGAGAAACAAGCGTTCGATCCAACTTGCCGAGATCATGAGCAGTCCGGTCTCGGTTTCAACAGAAACAGGTCTGGATGATCTGCTTGATCTTTTTGATGAACATTCGTTCCTTGGCATGCCGGTAGTGGACAGCCAGGGTGTGTTACTGGGTGTTGTCTCGAGGCACGAACTTACGGAAGCTGAGCAGGAACGGACTGAGCAGCAAAACCTTTCCAGGCAGCAAACCGGCGATGAACTGCGTTCGATGCCAACCTTGTTACGTTCAAGGCGAAGACTGGCCTGGCTATCATCCAATATTGTCCTGAATATCATTGCAGCGAGTGTCATTTCCACCTATGAAGAAACACTGGCCGCAGTGATTGCTATCGCGATATTTCTCCCCATGGTATCCGATATGAGCGGCTGTTCCGGAAATCAGGCTGTTGGTGTTAGTATGCGCGAGCTGGCTTTAGGCCTTACACGGCCAGTCGATTTGTTTCACGTATTAAGAAAGGAGCTCAGTGTCGGTATTATCAATGGCATTGTGCTTGGTATTCTCATCGGAATTGTTGCATGGGTATGGAAAGGAAATATGTATCTTGGTCTGGTGATTGGACTGGCGCTATCCATTAATACCCTGGTCGCCGTGTCGATTGGCGGAACCGTGCCACTGGTACTCAAGCACTTCGGTATCGATCCGGCCGTAGCATCAGGCCCGTTATTAACTACGGTTACGGATATGGCGGGTTTTTTCCTGGTACTAAGCCTTGCAACCCTGTTCATGCCACAACTGCTGGCCTGACCGGGAAAAGTTATCTCTAATTCCGGCAGGAACCAGCCTGACTTCGGCTGCCAGAAAGTGCAGGCATACCTGCCGGAAGCAAATGCTCAGAAATGCCTGGCAATCGACTTGAAGCCCTTGCGTATCTCTTCGCCTAGTAGTTTTGCTGTTTTCCAGACATCCTCAGATGCTTCCGTAGTTGTTTTGCCCACCTCATGGGCTTTAGCTTCCAGCTTCTCGAGTCTTGATTCAATTTTTACCCATTCATCACCGAGTTCCAGTTTTGCCAAATGAATCTGCACTCTTAACTCGTCGGCCTCTTTACGGACTTCAGCAAGCAATTTGTTGATACGTTCTCCTGGATTATTCATAACATTACCCTCCGAACTCTACAGGTCATTAAACACTCGTTCCCAATGTGCAGCATACAGCGAATCAGGGCCCGAATACCAAAATAGTTTTCATTACGCAGTAACGGCAGTTATTCCTTGAATAATGGAAATACAGGGAAAGCGTCATTGCAAATATTGCGTTTTTGGTGGTTTATAATGGTTTATGGTAGTCTGGCCGACCGTGCTCGGGAGGGTTTTTGCTCCGGTATTTTGATAAAATTTTGGGTAGTAACTGGTGTACTGATGGATGCTGAAACTAAAATTGATCAAAGCCAGCAAGATGAGCGCTGGATGCGCCATGCACTCAAGCTGGCCAGTCAAGCCGAAGCGCTGGACGAGGTGCCGGTGGGGGCGGTCGTTGTGAACGATAATGTGGTTGTGGGCGAGGGTTTCAACCGGCCGATTTCGGGCAATGATCCCACTGCTCATGCTGAAATCGTCGCTCTGCGTGATGCAGCACAACGGCTTGGCAACTATCGGCTGGTTGACTGCACCCTGTACGTCACCGTTGAGCCTTGCACCATGTGTGTCGGTGCGCTGATCCACGCACGGATTAAACGCCTCGTTTTTGGTACAACCGAGCCAAAAGCCGGCGCGATTGTCAGCGCGGTAAGAACGCTTGACCACGACTTTTATAATCACCGTATTGATACTGATCAGGGCGTTCTGGCAGGGGAATGCCGCACCATCATTTCCGATTTTTTTTCCAGAAAACGGGCAGCCGGGAAATAGCCAAACCCTGATTCTTTATTGAGTGTTTTTCTTATGTTGTGGCACCGATGTGGATTTCTGGTAACATCCGTTTTTTAAAAACCGGAGCTTGAGTGCGCTTCGAAATGATGATTAACCATCGCTTCAGCCGTGCTTACTTACCAATTTAATTGAATAAACGGGACAGCAGACCATGAGCCGTGCAGAACAAGTATTAGCCATAAACAACGATTTACCGATCCGAACAGATGCGCCGGTTCACAGTGGCAAAGTTCGCTCGGTTTACTGGTTAACTGAAGCGGATAGCCGTCGTTTGATTGAAGAAAAGGCTTATGATGTCGCAGCCGATGCGCCGCTGGCCATCATGGTCATCAGCGATCGTATTTCGGCATTCGAATGTATCTGGCACGCAGAAGGCGGTATGAAAGGAGTTCCCGGTAAGGGT
>Ga0316201_10001702_pt1 | contig 15078 bp, 7 predicted proteins | sample CS6wburrow_MG_FD_204516 | JGI IMG/M metagenome (GOLD analysis project Ga0316201, IMG submission 204516) | Coastal sediment microbial communities from Delaware Bay, Delaware, United States - CS-6 worm burrow | ecosystem: Environmental > Aquatic > Marine > Coastal > Sediment | place: USA: Delaware... | reverse complement strand
TGTGAATAAGCGGTTCATTCGGCGCTATTCGAAAGGTTCAAATGCGCATATGGAACTTCAAAATGGTGATGTTTTACCAATTTCCAGAAGGCGGGTTATTTCCTGAGACTTGCTTTTTTCACTTTAAGACAAAAAAAATAGCCAGCTGGAAGCTTCTTCCAGCATGGCCATTCATCTAAACACCCAAATAACTTATCAATTCAGCTAAGAACCTTAGTTCAAAGCCATCTTTGTTTTTGTATTTGCTTACGATGTAAATATGAATTGAAAGACTACAAAAGTCGATGATCTGGATTATGTTGAAAGATGATTGTCATCATCTGAAAATTTTCAGTCGAAAACAAGGTAAAACGCCTAAACATAGTTTGTTTTTTCTTCTTTTACGCGCCATTTGAGCTGGGGTTTTTTATCCGAATGCAATTACATTCGATAGTTTTTATTGTGCTTTTCATCCAAAACTTTAGCTCAAGTTCCTTATTTCACTCATTTTTGACATCATTTTCTTCTTTTTGGTGTTTAATAACGGATTCAAAATAGAAAACATGAATAAAATTTATACACTCATCATTGGCTTACTATGCATTACAACTTCTAAAGCTCAATTCTCTGAACTTTCCGGGATCTTATTGGATGCTGACCAAAACGCAGTGGAATTTGCCAACGTGGTATTGTATCAACAAGCAGATAGTTCTCTTTACAAGGTCGAAACAACAAATGAAGAAGGTGCATTTTTGATTCTTAATGTGCTAGAAGGTACATATTACCTCGAGGCATCCATTATCGGGTTTAATCCCCTGGTCATTAGTGATATCGTAACCACATCTGATGAAAACTTTGATTTTGGTACGCTCAAAATGGAAACCTCCTCGATTGAGCTTGAAACCGCTGTTGTGACGGCACAAAGAGCACTTGTCGAAATTAAGCCAGATCGAACTGTATTCAATGTCCAGGGAACGATCAACAGTGCAGGCGATGATGGTTTGAGCTTACTCAGAAAAGCACCAGGTGTTCTGGTTGATAATAACGATAATATTTCTGTGCTTAGTCGTTCAGGGGTACTCATCTATGTTGATGGGAAACGGCTTCCGTTGCAAGGTGCGGATCTTTCAAATTATTTGAAAAACATCCCTGCTGAGCAAATTGACAGAATTGACATTATTACCAATCCGGGAGCGCGTTATGAAGCACAAGGGAATGCAGGGATTATAGATATTCGAATGAAAAAGAATGAGAACTATGGCACAAATGGTTCTATTAGCTCCACGTTGAGCCAGGGAAGATATGCAAGAGGAAATGTGAATTCGACTGGAAATTTTAGAAATGAGCTGCTCAATAGCTATGGTACTTTGGGTTATTCAAAAGGGGACAATTTCAATGAAATGAATTTCAAAAATTTTCAGAATGGTCTTTTGTTGGATGAAACAAATTTTATGCGCCATCGAAATGAAAACTACAATTACCGTTGGGGAACAGACTTTTTTCTGAGTGATAAAAGTACGATTGGTTTTCTGATGAGTGGGAATTCGTCAGAAGGAAATCATAATTCTATGAATCGAAACCAAATATCCCAGGAATCAGGCCTGGTGATTGATAGTGTGCTGATCGCTGACAACTCATCAACCCGGGAAGGTAAGCAGTGGACTTATAACTTAAATTATGCGTATCGAAATAAAAATACGACGCTCAATTTGGATGCTGATTATGGCCGGTTTCGGAATGAAGCTTCTTTTTTACAACCTAACCGGTATTTTAATGCTGACGAAACAGAGTTAATGACTGAAATCATTACGACCTTTAATACACCGGTAGAAATAGATATTTACACGTTTAAAGTAGATTATGAAAAAGATCTACTGGGTGGTCGATTCGGGATTGGATCAAAATTGAGTAAGGTTGCCACAGATAATACGTTCTTGTTTTCTGATATCATTGATGATGCAGAAGAACTCAATAAAAAGAGATCGAATCAGTTTTTGTATGATGAAAATGTGTACGCCGGTTATATCAGCTATAATCGATCGCTGAGTGAGAAATGGAAATTTTCCGGGGGATTGCGACTTGAACAAACAGAAGTAACTGGTGATTTGGTTGCATTCTTACCTGAGCTTCAGCAAGATCCGATTAAACAATCCTATTTAAATGCGTTTCCTTCAATAGGTTTCACCTATCAAAGCTCGCCGATGCACATGTGGTCTATCAATTACGGACGGAGGATCAACCGACCTGATTATAAAGTACTAAATCCATTTCGTGAGCAGTTAAGCGAGCTTTCATTCAGTAAAGGAAATGCATTTTTAAGGCCAGAAATTGTAAATAATGCTGAAATTGGTTATACCCTGAACTACCGTTACAATTTCAAAATTGCTTACAGCAGAACTACTGATCAAATCACGAGGTTGATCGGCCCTGATGAAGAAGATCCGCGTGCCGGATTTATTACCTGGGACAATCTTGCTGAGCAAACAGTTATCGGTTTAAATGTTTCAGCTCCCGTCACTGTTACAAAGGCCTGGAATGCCTTTTTCAACCTGAGTGGATCATATATTGATAACCAGGCTGACTATGGAGATGGTGCAGTGGTTGATGTACAGGCATGGACGTATAGTATTTACCAGCAACATACATTTAAACTACCAGGCAAGTTCACTGGAGAGATATCAGGATGGTTTTCTGGCCCCGGTGTTTGGGGGGGAGTATTTCTTTATGAAACCAGTTGGAGCCTAAACCTGGGTTTACAACGTAAGTTTTTTAATGATCAGATGAATGTTCGCCTGAGTGCAAACGACATTTTCTATCAAACCGGTTGGGAAGGCGTTTCTGTCTTCAACGGCCTTCGGGGAGAAGGGAACGGAAACTGGGATAGCCGTCGTGTTTCGTTAAGCGTGAGTATGAACTTTGGGAACTCAAAGGTCAAATCCAGGAAAAGAAAAACGGGTATTGAAGATGAGGCTGGCCGGGTATCGAATGAAGATTAAGAAAAAGAGTATTCTGGGATCTCGCTGTCACCCGCCTTGCTGCCACGAACATTGCTATATCTGATGTCTGAGAATATTATTTCTATAACTCACTGGTTATCAGTATATATATCGCCTTGTTGAAACTATTATAACGAAAAATAACCGCCAATTGTAGTAAACAAGAACATTGCTGTCACAAACATTACTGACAGCAATGTTTGTGACAGGCCTGATTTGAAGGGATGTTTTTAAGCTATGATAATGCGTAGGTTGCACGGATGGTTCGCTCTATTCGCTGCCAAAATCCAGTCATTCCCATCAATGATTTTAATCATTTCCCATTTTTTAAAAAATAATTTGGAAAATTGATTTTATTCGTTAAATTTGGTCAACCAATTAATTGGTCAACCAATTTACACACGTCAAATGTTAGAGAATTTCAATACGATAAAAGTTGAATCTCCTGTTGACATGATCATTCGACAGATCAGAAGCCTGATCACCTCAGGTCAGATAACCCCTGGAGATAAATTACCACCTGAACGAAAACTTGCTGAAAAACTTGGAGTTAGTCGCTCTCTTGTGCGCGATGCAATTCGAAAATTAGAATTTTATGGTATCCTGAAAACATTGCCTCAGAGCGGGACAATCGTTTCCGGAATGGGAATTACGGCCCTTGAAGGTCTAATTACAGATGTTTTACGACTTGAGGACAATGATTTTGGTTCTCTTGTAGAAACACGCGTGCTGTTAGAAACCAATGCTGCTATTTTAGCTGCCAAAAGAAGGGATTCTGAAGACATCCTTTCTATCCAAAAAGCACTTGACGCCTATGAGGTTAAAGTAAAAAGTGGAGTCCCTGCAGTAGAAGAAGACCTTCTTTTTCATCTTCAAATTGCTGAAGCAAGTAAAAACTCGGTACTCAAGTCCCTGATGATGATTATCACACCTGATATCGTAAACAGTTTCATCAAACTTGATGTATGCAAAGATGGTCGATTCTACAGAGCCCTTGATGAGCACAAAATAATCTTACATCATATTATTGATCAGGAACCTGATAAAGCAGCTGAGGCCATGCGGAATCATCTTGACGATGTGATGGAATACAGTTATAAATTGAAAACACAATTACAAAACCAAAGCAGTTAATCATCTTCTTTTTATAATTACTCTAACCAAATGCCTCTATATGAAAACAAAAAACTCTCACAATTCCGGCTAAAGCGCTGATTTCATGCAGACAGCCTAAGAAGAGTGGCCACTCCTTCTTGTCTGTCCCGGATTAACATTTCACAATACTTTATACATGAACTTAAAGTGATGATTCACTTTGAGATAGGGGAATAGTATCTACTTACTAAAAAGCTCACCTGCCAATTTCGTACCTGACAAGCGAGCTATTCAAAACAATAAACAAAATTTTATTATGGAATCAAATCTATTAAAAAACCTTAAATGGTACCTTATTAAGGTCTTTTCTCTGGCCTTAATATTTCATCTGTGTATCGTACAAAATACACACGCTGATGCCTCTGCATTGGACCTCACATTTGATAATGTGGTGCAGCCAATCTCAGGTACAGTCACGGATGAATTCGGTGAGCCACTCATCGGAGTCAATGTCACAATCAAAAATACATCGAATGGAACTGCCACTGATTTCGATGGCAAGTTTACTTTGGATGCTCAACCAGGCGATACATTAGTGTTTACTTACATCGGTTATCAGATGCAGGAAATAGCAGTCGGAAATCAATCGGTCATTAACCTCTCAATGACACCTGACAGTGAAACACTTGATGAAATCGTTGTTGTAGGATATGGAACACAAAGGAAGTCTCACATTACAGGTTCCGTTTCAAAGGTCACTAATGAAAACCTGGATCAAATCGCAGTAGCAAGAGTCGATGATGCACTTATTGGTCAAGTATCTGGTGTACAAATCCAGGCTTCTTCAGCCGAAGCTGGTGCTGCTCCTACGATCCTTATTAGAGGATTTGGATCGATCAATGCAAATGCAGGACCTGCAGTTGTCGTGGATGGGTTAGTCGTAAGTTCAGATTTTTTAGGTAACCTGGATATGAATGATATTAAATCCTTTGAAATCTTGAAAGATGCGGCATCCGCTGCGATTTATGGCAGTGAAGGATCGAATGGAGTAATCATGATTACAACAAAGGGTGGTCAAGCCGGAAAGACCAAGTTTAGTTATGAAACATACTACGGTTGGAAAGAAGCTTTCGGTAGTGATGAATATAAAAAGAGTGTCGCAGATTGGGCTGCAAAGGAACTGGCAGAAACTGGAGAGCTTTCTAATAATACAAAATATGCACAACTACTAGTTGCAACTACAGGTGTTGACAGAGATTGGCAGGATGTTTTCTTTGACGGAGGTAACATTTCAAGCCATTCCTTTTCCGCACGGGGAGGAGGCGATAATACAACGTTCAGTGTATCCTTAAGAACCCTGGGTGATGAAGGGGTTGTTATTACCGATGACTACAGGCTGTATTCAGCGAAACTAAAGATGGATACCAGAATTTCCAAAGATCTGAAATTTGGAGTTACTGCGATACCTTCTTATTCAAAACGAAGACGTTTACCGACTTCCGTGCATAACCCGATCAGGCAATCCCCATGGTTACCGATTTATCATACAGAGGAAACACTTCAGTTCATTGACAGGGATGCATATCCGGATGTTGGAGTAGGAGATTATTTTCTTGAGAATCATTTAAGGAACATTGACATCGATCCGACTGATGAATTTGGTGCTAGTAGACCACGTACCTCAGGAGATATGAACCCATATGCTCAGTTTGTTGAGCGCGAGCATTATGAATATAAAACCAATGTATTAGGTTCAACTTATTTGCAATACAAAATTGCAGACGGCCTTGTTGCAAAATCATCACTCGGTATTACGTTAGAACAACGTAAAAGGACAAGATATGATGGAACCAAACATCATGCTCAGGCAAGTAGAGCTGCCTACAATTTGCAAAATCGATACAGCACGAGAATCATTTCTGACAATACATTATCATACACTAGAGATATTAATGATCATTCGTTTAATATACTCGCCGGTGCAACTTTCCAAAAAAGGCAATCGGAAAATAGTGTAATAGATGGTACAGGATTCTCTAATGATCTCCTCAAAAATTTACAGGGAGCAACATCCGTTTCCGAATTTGAAGAAATCAATGTTGTCAAAAATAAGATCGGATATTTTGCCAGGGTGAATTATGTGTTAGATAACAGGTATATGATCAATGCTTCTTATAGACGAGATGCAAGTTCAGTTTTCGGGATAGATTCAAAATGGGGTGATTTCCCTTCTGTATCCATAGGCTGGAATGCACACAATGAAAATTTCCTGAGTGGTAGCTCCTTAATCAGTAGATTAAAGCTTAGATTCAGTTATGGTCTTACAGGAAATGAGAATTTCAGTGTTGGTGATGATATCATAAATAACTATCCATATCTCGCCTTGTTAAACACTTCCAATGCTGTGATAAATGGGGGTATTTCTCCTGGTGTTTCAGCTCGTAACATTGCAAATACATTGTTACAGTGGGAAGGTTCAAAGGAATTTAATCCTGGTATTGATTTCGGTTTTGTGGATAACAGAATAACAGGATCAATAGATTATTACGTAAGAACCAGTGACCAATTACTATTGGAAAATCCTGTTTCATATGTCACTGGATTTAATGGTGGTATTGTAAACTTAGGTGAAGTCGAGAACAGAGGTTGGGAGCTTGAATTAAGAACCAGAAATGTAGTGAGTCCTAAGTTCAAGTGGAACACCACGCTTATTGCATCAACGAACAAAAACGAACTGATTAGTTTCGGAGAGTCAAATGGGGCACTAATAGAAGATGGATTTGGTAGAAATTCTCAATGGATAAACTTAATTGGCCACCCCATTTCATCTTTTTATGGATTTGTTGTTGATGGAGAGTTGGCAACTCAATATTATGAGACACCTTATATACCAATCAACGGAAAATCCGAAGATGTGATCGTCAAAGATTTAAATGGTGACGGCTTGATATCTGCTGCTGACAAGACGATTCTTGGAGATCCATATCCAGACTTGATTTGGAGTCTGACCAATGAATTTCAGTTTGGAAATTTTGATTTTTCTGTAATGATCCAGGGTAGCCAGGGTGCAGAGGTTAAGAATATTGGAGATCAATATTTTGAAACACATTGGCAAGGTGCCACTTCCGATGTGCAGGCAGTGGTCAATGCTGGTATTATTCCTAATGAAACTTTCCTTCAGGAAAGAGTATTGACCAATGACGTTGTTCAAAGTGCCGGATACTTTTCATTGAGAAACATAAACATTGGATATAACTTCTCAGGTTCTCAATTAGCCAGACTTGGATTGGAGAATGTAAGATTATATGCAACTGGTCAGAATTTACTTTATATCACTTCTGATGACTACAATGGATTTAACCCGGAATATATTGATACAAATAATAGCCCTAGAGCACTGGGATCACAAAGAGCGGGTACGCCTTTGTTTAGAACCATGTCTGTTGGACTGAACATCAATTTCTAATATAAAAAAGTACAATAATGAAATATTATAAATATATAATTCTTGTCGCCATCGGATTTACTTTTCATTCCTGTGATGATGAGTTTCTTAATCCTTTACCAGATTCTGCGATTGTTTTGGATGCATTCTTTCAGAGTGACAATGATGTATTAGCAGGAATCATTGGTATCTATGATGCCGTTCAGGGAGTCAATGAAAATACAACTACAAGCATCATTAATTCCAACAGAGGTATTCAATTTGAGTATATGCTGACTGAAATGCGTTCGGACAATACCCGCTCTCAAACAACGGAAGGTTCAAAGGCAGATTTTCACCGGTATTTAGCTGATGCGAACAATGTCCAATCCGAGGACTATTATGCTTCGATGTACGATATTATTTTCAGAGCGAATAATATTTTGGACTTCATTGATGTTGCAGATGCAAATAATCAGAGTCGTTATTCAGCTGAGGCTAAATTCTTGAGAGCATACGCTTATCTCAACCTGGTGAGGTTGTTTGGCGATGTGCCATTAGCAACTTCTGTTGTGGGGGCTCAGGATGAGGAGACGCTTTTTACAAGGGTGCCTGCTGATCAGATCTATGCACAAATAGCTTCAGATCTGGAAGAAGCGATTGCTGCCCTGGACAATTCACATAAATCAAGAGCATCGAAAGCAGCTGCACAGGGTCTGTTGGCAAGAGCTTATTTGTCGCAAGGAAATCCGAATTATGTTGGTGCTCAGCAATTATGCGAGGCAATTATGGGTAGTGGGGAATTTAGCTTAGAGGAAAATTTCAGTGATGTATATTATAATGAACTGAATGACGAGATCATTTTTGCTATTCAATATGAACTTGGAAATACGCTGGAAAGTCAGAGTTTTTCATCCGAATTTACATCGACATTCCGACAAGGGAGAGAAGATGGATTAAATATGGTGAATGATAACCTCAAAGTAGACTTTGAATTGTACGGTGGAAATAGAACCGAAGTTTCATATATCACATTTGGTACGCGCACTGAAGTCACAAAGTTTTTACCAGAAGGATCAGACCTTTCGAGCACCCCTCCTTCATATGGACCAAGTCCACGTGATGCGGGCAATGATTGGATCGTTTTACGCTATGCTGATGTATTACTTATGCATGCTGAAGCGATTTTAGCAGGTGGAAATCAGACATCAGATGGTAGTGCAATCGAGTCATACATGAAGGTTAGGGAAAGAGCGGGGTTTGATCCAGTAAATGACCGTCCTGCAACACTGACTAAAGAAGCTTTGCTTGTAGAAAGACGTGTAGAATTGGCTTTTGAAAATCATCGATTCTATGACCTTGTCAGATTCGGTGTTGCAGATGAGGTACTCCAGGCACATGCTACGGAAATGGGGTACACGAGTTATGATACCAGAAAATTATTATTACCAATTCCCGCTAGAGAGATTAATTTAAGTGGAGGTTTATTAACCCAAAACCCCGGTTATTAAACACTAAAATGTCGGAAAAATGAAAAAAGAAAAAAATATTTTACGTAAAGCAATGAGAATTATCCTTTGCTTTTCAATAGTCCTTTTTACTCAAAGCTGTCAAAAGCAATTTGAGTTTGAATTACCTGAGGCAAACTCTATCGCTGATAATGAATTTCCTGTAGCGAATTTTGCTTATGCTTCTGCTTTGGAGGATTTCAAAACGATTAAGTTTACAAACCTTTCCACCGAAGCTATCAATTACGAATGGGATTTTGGTGATGGAAATGTATCAACTGAGAAAGATCCAGTATTTACTTTTGAAGAAGGAGAAGGTACCTATCCAGTAACACTTACTGCGAGTGATGGCAATGGAGTGACAGGTTCTACAACTATTGAAGTCTTGGTAGTTGAAGGGCCATTTCAGCCCATTATTCTGGAACCAGGATTTGAAGATAACACTTTGCCGGATGGTAGTGGAGATGGAAGAGATTCCTGGAGAAAAAGTGAATTAGGCGGGGTTATTCAGATTACAGGTAGTCCGGTAACCTTTGGAGATCAAGGCGCCAAGTTGCCCGAAGATCAAACGCGTATTGGTTATCAAGAAATTATGGTAGAGCCTCAAACGAATTATGATCTGAGGTTTTGGTACACGATGGTAAATAATCCAACAGATCCGTGGTTAACAGTGGCGGTAATTGGAGTAACACAATTTGGTCCTATCGAGACAAAGGAGGATGCTACAGAAGGAACTATTGGCTCTGTTACTGTTAATGATATATCCGAACCGGATGTTTATTTAGAACAGTTATTAGCTTTTAATTCAGGTGATAATAATACCATCGCCATCTATTTCTTCAATGGGCCGGTTGAATGTAGATTAGATAATTTCACTATTGATATAGGAGCCGAAGGTGAAGTGCCACCATCAACTGGATTTGATGTAGAACAGAGTGAGTCTAATTATCTTGAATATTCCTTCACGAATACATCTACAAATGCAACAAGCTACGAGTGGGATTTTGGTGATGGAAATATGTCGACAGAAGAGTCTCCAACGCATGTGTATGCAACTCCGGATGAATATACCATTACCCTCACGGCCATTAATGATGCAGGACTGTCAACCACTTTAAGCAAGACGATTAAAATTCTAGCACCTGTTACGGCGGATTTTACTTTTGAGGCACATCCGGATGATTACCGAACCATCCTTTTCACGGATGCTTCAGAAGGTGCTGAAATGCTATTGTGGGAATTTGGAGATGGATACCAGTTTACCGGTATGAATCCCGAACATACTTATATGGATGATGGAATTTATACTGTGACCTTGACGGCCTACAGTATTACAGGTAACATGGATGTGAAGGAACTTGATGTTACCATTTCACAGTCTTTTATCGCATCGATTAGGGAAGCTGGTTTTGAAGATGATGATCCTTCGGCAGCGGCTTGTGGTGATGGCTTTGATGGTCGAGATTGTTGGAAAAATGGTGCATTAGGAGGTGTTATCCAGATTACATCAAGTCCGGTCAAAAGTGGGTCCCAGGCTGCTAAGTTGCCTAGTGATGGTACGCGTATCGGTTATCAACTAGTTGATGTAGAACCTAACAGGCAATATACCGTCACTTTTTGGTATACGATGAAAACTGATCCTGCAGGAACTTTAACCGTTTCAATTCTAGATGGTCGTACCTTGAACGATATATCTGAAGTTGATGGCGCTACTATTAATTCCATTACAGTAAATGATCAGAATGATGCAGATACCTATATTGAGGAAAGTATTGTTTTCGAATCAGGTGATAATTCACAAATAGCTGTCTTTTTTACCAATGAAGGTGTCGAGTGTAGAGTAGATGATTTTTCAATCGATGTATCCGAAGTTTTCATGCCAACGATTCTTGAGCCAGGTTTTGAAGATAACAGCTTACCTGATGGAACCGGTGACGGCCGGGACTCATGGAAAAATGATGCATTAGGAGGCACTATTCAGATTACATCCAGTCCGGTAAATAGTGGATCTCAAGCAGCCAAATTACCATCTGATGGTACGCGTATTGGTTATCAATTAATTGAAGTAGAAGCTAATACGGATTACAGAGTTTCCTTTTTCTACACCATGAAAACTGATCCTGCAGGAAGTTTGACAGTATCCATTTTAGATGGTTCAACTTTAACCGATCCGTCTGAAGTTCCTGCGGCTACGATTACTTCAATCACAGTAAATGATCAGACTGACGCCGATGCTTATATCATGGAAAACATTGTTTTCAATTCAGGAGGCAATAACATGATAGCTATCTTTTTCACCAATGATAGTGTAGAGAGTAGAATAGACGATTTTTCCATCACTAAGATGTAATTAAATAGAAAAACAAAACGCGCAATGTGACCAAATTTTTGGTCACATTGTGAATTTTGTTTCTTAAAACGAGAGTAATGACTAAATCGTTGTTCAAAATCAAAAACCAATCAAACCTGAGGGTTATTCTTGTTGGATTTATAGCACTTTTATGTGTGGTCGTGATTAATGTCAGCTGTTTAGAGCCATTTGGTGGGACCATTCAAAAGCCAACCCCCGGCGGAGGAGAGCCAACTGACCAAAAAGTGGAAGGCATAGATTATTTTCTGCCGCATATCGATTTGAGTCATTGGAAAGTGACACTCCCAATTGGTAATCCAACTGAAGTCAAACCTCCCGAAATATTGAATTATGCGACAAATACAATGTTGAAGGAATTCATGTACAATGATTCTACTGACGGGTCGCTTGTATTTTATACATACCCGGGTGCATCAACAGCAAATTCGTCGTATTCGCGAACAGAGTTGAGGGAACAAATGGAGCCGGGGAGTAACAATATCAACTGGACATTTGAGCAAGGTGGACGAATGAAGGGGACGTTGCGAATGGGTGAAGTATCAAAGGATGCAAATAATAAGTATCACCGGACGATCATCATGCAGATCCATGGACGTCTCACGAATGAGCAAAGAGATTTGATTGGTGAAGATGATAATAATGCACCTCCTGTTTTGAAAATCTATTGGGCTTTTGGTCGGGTGAGAGTTATTCGGAAGGTCCTGAAAGATGTAGATGCTGAAGTTCCAGAGATCCTGCATACGAATGCCTGGACAGATGAGGCCGTCTACCTGGGTGGTGATGTTGGTTTTGAAAAATTTACGCTAGAGGTCATCGCTTCTGATGGTCGAATGGAGGTCATTCTTAATGACAATGAATCACTAGTCTATGAGGATATCCATATGAAGAAATGGAATGTATTTGAAAACTACTTTAAAGCAGGTAATTACCTCGCTACAAAAGATGAAGGCGCATACTCCAGGGTCAAATACTATGACCTCGAAGTGAGCCATTAATTCAATTTAACTGAGTAGATCGTTTTTGAACATTTAGAGTATTTAGTGTGAGAGTTAAGAGTAGAATCGGAGAATTCGATTCTTTGGTTCTACTCTTTTTTAACCAACAATAATTCATGAAAGACCAACCTAAAGAGTTTATTCCATTTCACTCCTTATCACAAATGATCTTTATAATCGGAATGGTCATCATCTTTTGTGGAGGTTGCGAAATTGAAAAAGGGCTGGTCACAAACATGGATGAGTTTAATGAAGCTGTTCAAAATGCGCAGCCAGGAGATCAAATCATTTTGGCCAACGGTGTTTGGAAGGATGCAGAACTTGTCTTTGCCGGTCAAGGAACGGAGGAAGCACCAATTCGGCTAACTGTTCAGGAAAAAGGGAAAGTAACTTTAGAAGGGCATTCCAACTTACAAATGTCTGGTGAGCATCTCATCGTCGAAGGATTAGTATTTAAAAATGGGTATACTGAAACGAAGGAAGTGATCTCAATGAGAACTTCAAAAGATGCACTTTGCAACCACTGTCGACTTACCGAATGTGTTATTGACAACTACAATAACCCTGAACGATTTGAATCTGACTTGTGGGTGAGTATTTATGGAAAAAACAACCGCATTGACCACAATTACCTGACAGGAAAAAGAAATCACGGGGTCACTATGGCTGTACGTATGAATACAGAAGAAAGTCGTGAAAACAACCATTTGATTGACCACAATTATTTTGGACATCACCCGATTCTTGGATCAAATGGTGGAGAAACATTACGCATCGGAACGAGCCACTATTCAATGAGTAATTCGAATACTATAGTTGAATCAAACTACTTTGATCGATGCAATGGTGAGCATGAAATCATTTCAAATAAAGCTTGTCAGACAACTTATCGTCAAAACACATTTTTCGAATGCCAGGGAACTTTGACTATGCGCCATGGAAATGAAACACTTGTAGAGGATAATTATTTCTTTGGAAATGGCAAGTCAAATACTGGTGGAATTCGAATTATTAATGAAACACAAACTGTCCGGAACAACTATTGTGAAGGGCTGACCGGTTATCGTTTTCGTGGAGCCCTCGTCATCATGAATGGCGTGCCCAACTCTCCACTCAATCGATATTTTCAGGTGAAAGATTCTGAGGCCTCTAATAATACCTACATCAATTGTGATCACATACAGTTATGCGCTGGTAGTGATGAAGAACGCAGCGCGACGCCCATTAATTCTGTCGTGTCAAATAACCTTTTTTATCACGAGGGAAAACAAAATATATTCACCGTATATGATGATATCAGTGGCATTTCATTCGAAGGAAATGTAGTGGGTGGGCAAGTAGAACCACTGCAGGAAAATGGGTTTCAAAAACAATCCTTCGAACTTGTCAGAAATGAGAATGGTATTCTTATTCCCCAGGGAGAGGAATTAGCTGGAAAAGGAATGCAGGATGGAGGAGAAAGAGCCACTCCTGAAAATACCGGAGTTGATTGGTACCCGATCAAAGAAGAGGAGGTTTTTTTCCGAACAGGAAAAGTGATTACTGTTGTACCGGGTACAAATACATTGCTTGATGCTGTGAATAGCGCTTCGAGCGGAGACCAGATTCACCTTTCCCCGGGAGAGTATGTTATGACAAAATCAATATCAGTTTCAAAGCCGATTTCAATTGCAGCAATTCCCGGTGGATCCGAAAAGCCAACGATCTATTTCCAACGGACCTCTCTTTTCAATATTGAAAATGGGGGAAGCCTGACGCTGGAAAATCTGGTCATCGATGGAAAAGAAGCACCTGATGCTCATGGTAACAATGTCATTCGGACGAGCAGGTATTCTATGAATCGCAATTATAAACTTTTCATTGAAGGTTGTGACTTCCAGGATTTAGATGTGAATCATACCTTTAGTGTGGTGCGTGTGTATAAAAGCACATTTGCAGATTCGATTGTATTGCGCAATTCTACATTTGCGGATGTGGATGGAAATGTACTTGCCCTTAATGAGGAGAATGAAGATATCGGTATTTATAATGCAGAAAATGTCGTGATTGAAAAATGTCGTTTTGACAATGTTTCAGGTACAGTGCTCAATTTGTATCGCGGAGGAAGAGATGAGAGTACATTCGGACCTATGCTTTTAGTGGATCAATGTACATTTAAAGATGTTGGAAATGGGCAGCGAAATAAAGCTGGCGCAAGCATTGCTATCCATGGAGTACAAGTAGCACACATTCAAAATTCAGATTTTAATCAGAGCGCTCCGATTCAAATGCACCTTGTTGTTGGCGAACCGATCACAGAAATTCGAAAGTGTAATTTTAACAATACAGGTCAGATTATTTCAAATGATCCTGCATTCGTACAAGAACAACTGGTTTTTAACTAATCCAATAAAGAACTTTTGAAAGTAACTTTTAAAATATCCGGATTTATTTTGATGCTCGTCAGCTTTCTTTCTTGTGCGATTGCACAAGAACATCCGAACCTGACGATTACACCCAAAGGGGTCCAAATGATTCGGACTCAACTGGATAAGGCACCACTTTTCAAAAGCGTGTTGGAACAAACGAAAGAAGAAGTCGACGCTGAAATCGCAGCCGGTATTTTCGTACCTGTCCCAAAAGATATGGCCGGTGGATATACACACGAGCGACACAAGAAAAACTTTTTTATCCTTCAAAAGGCAGGGAATCTTTATCAGATCACGGGAGA
>Ga0316201_10001701_pt1 | contig 15078 bp, 14 predicted proteins | sample CS6wburrow_MG_FD_204516 | JGI IMG/M metagenome (GOLD analysis project Ga0316201, IMG submission 204516) | Coastal sediment microbial communities from Delaware Bay, Delaware, United States - CS-6 worm burrow | ecosystem: Environmental > Aquatic > Marine > Coastal > Sediment | place: USA... | reverse complement strand
CCCTGCACGCTGCGCAGGGCATCGAGTCTGCCCGCATTGTTGGCGCGCCGTTCCGCCATGGCTGAATCCTCCTGAAACGGCGTGCCGTCAAGTTTGTCGTCGGTAACGAAACGGATGCCGTGGGCCACGAACACGATACGGACGTCGTAATCGATCAGTTCGTTCTGGTAGTAAGTCACCATGTTGTTAACGCTGGTCAGCATGGCGCTGAATCGGCGCGGGTCGGCATAATCGGCGTGATAGACAACCTTGACGACGTCGTCTGCGAAGGCCGATTTGGGGCTTATCATCGCTGTGACCGCCAGGGCGACGAGGGCTATGCCGAGCAGGGCGTGGATGGCACCCTTGTAGCTGATGGGGTTGCTGATGGATCTGCGCATGTCGTTACTCCTGGGATAGTGGTGGCGACGGGGGGTCTTGACGGGCGCGCCGCTCGGCGTCGGCCAGTTCGTTGAGATAGTTGTTCAGATGCGCGCGTGTCTGCAGAAAACTGCTTGCCAGCCAGACCAGCACGAGACATGCGACGACCACGGCCATGCCTTGCAGGGCTGGAAAAAACACCGCTATACCGCCGAACAGCACGCAGACGACCAGCGTCATCTGCAGCGCAGTGTCGCCCAGTTTGGTGCGTGCCAAACGAACCTTCAGCGGCGTGTCCACGCCCTGTTGTCTTAGCTGATCGCGAAACATCGCATAGGCCCGCTGCTGTCTGCGCGATACACGGCCAAAGGGATCGTTGAGTTGCACTTGGGCAGCCTCCAGTTGGTTCCGCATAAGCCGCCCGGCAGACCCAACGGCGCGGTTCGATGGGCATTTAAAGCACAGGCTGCCTGCGTTGATCGTGCAGTTTTACGCGATACGACGTTCAGGCGTCACCCGGTGCCACGTCGCTAGCGAGATTCGACCCTGTGATCATGAAGTATGTTCTTCTGAAGGTAAACTTTGCGTCAAGGATTTGCTGGTGCCATATATTCGCCGTTATCACCGCTGGCATTTTTTGCGAAACTGACACCTCGAACTCGTGGGCAAATAGGCCCCGAAACGATAATATCGCCGAAAAGCAGCGGTTCACGTGTATGAAAGGGGCGACCGAGGTCTGGTGCCGCCCCGGGTTGATCGTGCCGGTTGGATACAGAGACCGCGACCTCGAAAAAGGGACGCTTACGGCTTACAGAAAGATAACGATAAGTGCCGAAAACAACAACGAGTGAAAAACGAAACCAACGTCCTTTTTGTCAGTGCATCAGCTGCCGATGAAACGGTTCTAAACGCCCTGCTTTCGCGCGACGGTGCCCGTGATGGTGTGTGTCTCGCAACTGCGTCCAGCGCCCAGGGCTTCTTCGACACTGTTTATTCGGAGGAGCAGTTCCACGTGGTGGTCATCGACGACCGACAAACGTGGTCGACCTGGGACAACGTGGTGGCAGTCTGCGCCAAGCACCGTCCCAACGCGCTGCTGATGCTGCTTGTCTCGGGAGAGAGCTCGTCGAAGCAATGCGAGGCCGTGCTGGGCGAGGGCATTGCAGCCGTCTATCCGCGCAACAGCACGGGCATGCTGGCGCTTTCGCGTCTCGTGGCGACGCTGCAGGCGCAGAAGCGCGGTTTTAGCTTGCGCCGCGCCGCATCCGACGCCGATGCGGAAAATGGAGAGCCGAACCAGGTTGAGCGTGAAAAACTGGTTTACGCGGTTTCGCACGATCTGCAGGATCCTCTGCAGTTGGCGCGACGCTATGCGGCGATTCTGAATGAGGATTTCGATGATGCACTGGGCGACTCCGGATCCAAGGTGCTCGGTCATCTGCAGTTCAATCTGAACCGCACGCAGGAGATGCTCGACGAATTATTGGACTATTCTCGTCTGCAGAACGCGCAGCCGGAACGAACGCCGGTCGACATGAACGAACTGCTCGACGAGGTGATCGCCCTGTATCGTCTGACACTTGAGGAAATTGGCGGTACGGTGACCCGGCAGCACGAACTGCCTACCTTGCTGGTCGATCGGAGACAGTTCCAGCGCGTGTTCCAGAACCTGATCGGTAACGCCATCAAGTTTCGCGCAGAACGGCCTTTGCATGTCACGGTGCGCGCGCAGCGGGTGCGCAACGAGTGGCGTATCGGCGTTAAAGACAACGGCATCGGCGTCGCGGAAGAAGATACCAAGCGCATATTTGGTATGTTCGAGCGAGCCGGTGGAGCGGATGAGTTCCCAGGTACGGGGATGGGGCTTGCCATCTGCAAGCGGATAGTCAATAACCACGGTGGCAAGATCTGGGTGCGTTCGTCGCCTGGCAACGGCAGTGTATTCATTTTGTCTGTGCCGCACGTCGACGACAGTACTGACGACGCATCGGGGTAGTAAACCTGGGGTGAAACCGATTTCCCGCCTATGAACGGAGAAACCATCGACGTATTGCTGGTTGAAGACAACCCGCAAGAAGCCGAAATCGTTCGCCTGTACCTGGCGAAAAGATATACCCATCGATACAACATCGAGCACGTACGCAGTATCGGCGCGGCGCTGGCCGAGATTGCCGCGGACCGGTGTCCGGACGTCATTCTGCTCGATCTGCACCTCCCCGACACCAAAGGGCTCGATGGATTTCACCACATCGCCGGCGCCGCCATCGGGGTGCCGGTGATCATCCTGACCAACTGCAACGAAGAAAGCACCGCGGCCATTGCAGTGCGCGGTGGCGCCCAGGACTACCTGATCAAGCGCGAGGTGAATGCCGCCCTGTTGCACCGCGCCATCCTGTACGCCATCGAGCGTCAACGTTCGGAACAGGCGCTGGTCAAGGTCAAAGAGCGCTATGCGCTGGCCGTGGCCGGCGCCAACGATTGCATCTGGGATTGGGATGCGGCCAGCGACCAGGCCTATTTTTCCCCGCGCTGGAACGAGTTGATCGGCATCGCACCCGATGCCGGCGTCAGTCGCCTGCAGGACTGGTTCGAGCGTGTGCATCCCGAGGATCTGTCCGAATTGCGGCGCCTTGTAACGACGAACCCGGAAAACGATCGCCAGCATTTCGAACACGAGCATCGCCTGCGGCATGAAAACGGCGACTATATCTGGGTATATGCGCGCGGCGTGATTCTGGCCGACATCGAAGGCCGGGCGATGCGTATGGCCGGGTCGATCAGCAGTATCACCAAGCGCAAGGAAACCGAGAACCAGTTGATTCACCGCGCGCTGCACGATCCGCTGACCGGACTGCCCAATCGGGTGTTGTTCGTCGATCGTCTTCAGCAGGCCCTGCGCCGTTTCAAGCGCAACAGCGATCTGCAGTTCGCGGTGCTGTACTTCGACCTCGATCGCTTCAAGTTCGTCAACGACAGTCTGGGCCACTCGGCCGGTGACAGCCTTCTCGTGTCGATCGCGCGCCGCCTGCACAGTGTGATCCGTCCCGGCGATACGGTTGCGCGCATGGGTGGCGACGAATTCGCCGTATTGGTCAGCGATATCGAGGACGAATCCGATACGTCGCAGGTGGCCGAGCGTATCCACAACCTTTTCCAGCAGGAATTCTCGATCGCCGGCCGCGGTATGTACACCAGCGCCAGTATCGGTGTGGCGGTCGCAACCAGGCAGTATCAGTCGCCGGAGGAGCTGCTGCGCGACGCGGATCTCGCGATGTACCGCGCAAAACGTTCCGAGGTCGAGAACACCGTGATCTTCGACACCACCATGCACCAGGCGGCGATCTCACGACTCAACATGGAAACCGACCTGAGGCGTGCCGTGGCGCGGGACGAGTTCGTCGTGTTCTATCAGCCTATCGTGACCGTTGACGACCAGCGTATCGTGGCCTTCGAGGCTCTGCTGCGTTGGTCGCATCCGCAAAAAGGGCTGCTCGGGCCAGAGAGCTTCCTGTCTGTGGTCGAGGACTCGGGTATGTTGGCAACGATCAGCTGGTGGGTCCTGGAGCAGGCCTGCCGCCAGGCGCACGAGTGGCGCAGCGTGTTCGTCAACGGGACCGCGCTGGGTATGAGCGTGAACGTCTCGGCCAGCATGTTTCGTGCGGATCACGCGGCGCAACGGCTCAAGCAGATCGTCGCCGATTCGGGTATTGCGCCGCAGGACCTGTCGCTCGAGCTGACCGAGCGGGACTGCATGGACCATGAAGAGGCCACGCAGGCAACGCTCGCCGAGCTACGCCGTTTCGGCGTGAAGATCCACATGGACGACTTCGGCACCGGGCATTCATCGCTGTCGTACCTGCAACGCTGCTCGCTCGATACCCTGAAGATCGACCGCTCGTTCATTCAGAATCTCGCAAGTGAAGAACAGAGCAGGGCCATCATCAAGACAATCGTCGGACTTGGGCAAATGTTGAACATCAACGTCGTCGCTGAGGGTGTTGAATCGCAGGATCAGCTTGATACCCTGGCCTCCTTGCAGTGCCCGGAGGCCCAGGGGTTCTGGTTTTCGCGGCCTGTCTCGGCAGGCGAGGCCGGCGAATTGCTGCAGCGTTCGCGCGCTGACCGGCACTGAGTCTTTACGGCTGTCGAAGCGCCAAATGGCCCTGTGTGCGGCGGTTTCCCGCGTCGTCGACAATTGAGACGGCTTGACCACGCGGAATGTGCCAGAATTAACAGGGTCCAGGCCGATGGATGATGGCATGTAGCGCGTCGGCATGGAGACGCACGACGGTTTACCCCGGCAACGAGAGAGCATGGCAGATCAACCCAACCCGACCGGCCAGGACGATACGGTGCTGCAGCAGCAGTACCTGCGCGCACTGAGTTCGTTCGAGGGGATTGTTCTCAGCCAGATAGACGTCAAGAACAAACTCGGAGACCGGCTCAACTACAGCATTCGCGCCGGGCTGATTATTCTTTCGGCGATCGCCTTTTCGATCCTCGTGCTGCTGCTCACCCTGAGCTCGCAGATCAACCGGATATCCGGTGTGGTGGGTGCGATGAACACGCATTTCTCCGCCGTGTCGATGCGTATGGATGAGATCGTCGAGCATCTCAGTTCGATGGAAAAGCAGGTCGCACAGCTGCAGGTCATCGAGCGCGATACGGCAAGCATGCAAACCGAGATCGAGGGCATTGGCGCCTTGACCGGTGATATCGGGACCAGTGTCGCCAGCATCGGGCAGCAGATGAACGGCACCCGGCGCAATGTCGAGAGCATCGCTGGCACCATGAATGCGATGAATCACGAGGTACAGGTCATGAGCGCCGAGATGCACCGCATGGCCAAGCCGGCCCGCGCCCTCAACAAGATGTTCCCGTTCCCATGATCGTGCAGGGCGACGACAGCCGCGTGGCCCGGTGGGGCCATACGGACAGCGGCGGACGGAGACCGGCATGAGTGTCGATCCACGCAGCCCGATCATCCAGGTCATGGCGCGGCTTGGCCGCGAGACCCAACTGCACCTTGATGAGCGTCACCGCCACTTCAGGGTTACCGACAAGGTCATCCTGACCATCTCATTCATTTTGGCCATACTGGCCTTCGTCAACGTCTACTACGTGACGGTGCTGTACCAGGACCTGAACGGGATCGTCGACAATATGGACTCCATGTACCGCAACCTGTCACGTGTGGACCACGACATGGACAAGATCGCGCAGAGCGTGCGGCGCTTCGATCGGCATATCCAGCATATGGGCCCGATCACCGAGCACATGCAAGCGATCACCGCGGTGATGCCGGGCCTGCATGGCAGCATGGAACTGATCCGCGGCGAAATGCTCAGCGTCGACAATGACATGCAGCATATGACCGGTGCCATGGGCGGAATTGCCCAACAAATGCAACACATGACTGGCGGCATGAATATCATGCGCCAGAACGTGCGTCAGATCGCCGGGCCGATGGGCGCCCTGAACCCGATCATGCCCAACTGAGCCGGACTGCCCACCGGTTACGCCGCGAGGGTTTCCGGCGGAGTTCATTCTGTGAAGCGCCCGCCACATCAGGCCTTAAATTCAGATAGACTCTCCGTCCTGATCAGATCGTCCCGGGCTGTCTGCCCGCCGCGGCTCAGCGCACCCGCACACGGGGGCCGCGCGACGCCCGAGGATTCCCTGCCAGAGCATCAGGGAGCCTCTGTGAGAGTCTGGGCCGAGAAGATACAGCCGATCAGCAATAGACCGTCAGGGATGCAAATGGCGCACAGTGGCGGACTGCCGCGGAGACTTGCAACGCCGACATGGCGGGTTCTGGCGGCATAGATCGGGGTTCATGACTTTTCCAGAGGTTCCCTAGCAGGATGCCTGACCGAACTGCACGCAAAGACGCTACCTCGCCGGCCGCTTTCGACATGAAGGCCGGGCAGTTCAACCTGCCTGCCCTGGTGCTACGTGATACCGATACCACCGGGCTGGATGAGTTCCTGGCGCAGCAGGTGGCCAGGTTGCCGTCGTTCTTCGACCAGGCGCCGGTCGCGATCGACCTGTCGTTGTTGCCGGATCGCGAGCAGCTGGAGGATTTCCCGATGATCGTCGGCATGCTGCGTGGCCACGGCATGATCCCGATCGGCGTACGCGGCGCATCGCCGGCTCAGAAGGCGCAGGCCCTGGCTTTGGAGCTTGCCGTGATGCCGGCCGGCCGCAAGATCCCGCCGCCCGCCGCGCAGCCGGCGGCCGGCCCGGCAACGCCGGCGCAGGGTGCAACCTTGGTGCACGAAAAGCTCGTGCGCTCCGGGCAGAGTGTGGTCGCCGACCAGGGCGACCTGGTCTTGCTCGGCGGCGTCAGTTCCGGCGCGGAGGTCATGGCCGCCGGGCATATCCACTGCTACGGCGTGTTGCGGGGCCGCGCGTTGGCCGGTTTCGCCGGCAACGAGAACGCGCGGATTTTCTGCCGCAAGCTGGCTGCGGAACTGGTTTCGATCGCCGGCCGTTACCGGGTCAGCGAAAATCTCGAGAACCGTTACCTCGGGCGTGCCACGCAGATCTCGCTGGACGGTGACGCACTCAAGTTCGAACTGCTCTGACGGCGCACAGGCGGCGCTCAGGGCGGTCAATGTCTGACCAACTCGGACCTAGAGTCCCAAGGAGTAATCAGTTGGCGCGAATTATCGTAGTGACCTCCGGCAAGGGAGGCGTGGGCAAGACTACAACCAGCGCGGCATTCGCGATGGGCCTGGCAGAACGTGGCTTCAAGACCGTTGTGATCGACTTTGACGTCGGTCTGCGCAACCTCGATTTGATCATGGGTTGCGAGCGCCGCGTTGTGTTCGATTTCGTCAACGTGATCCAGGGTGACGCCAATGTCGGCCAGGCCCTGATCAAAGACAAGCGCAACCCGAACCTGTTCGTGTTGCCCGCCTCGCAGACGCGCGACAAGGATGCCCTGAGCATCGAGGGTGTCGGCAAGGTGCTCGACGATCTGGGCAAGGAGTTCGAGTACATCATCTGCGACTCGCCGGCCGGGATCGAAAAAGGCGCCACCCTGGCGATGTATTTCGCCGATGACGCGATCGTGGTCACCAACCCCGAGGTCTCATCCGTACGTGACTCGGACCGCATGATCGGCATCCTGTCGAGCAAGTCGCGCCGCGCCGAACAGAACCTCGAGGGCATCCGCGAATATCTGCTGGTTACGCGCTACTCGCCGGAACGCGTCGAGCGTGGCGAGATGCTGTCCCTCGAGGACGTGCAGGATATTCTGTCGCTGGACCTGATCGGTGTTATCCCGGAGTCGGAGTCGGTGTTGAACTCGTCCAACTCTGGCGTGCCGGTGATTCTCGATCGCGACAGCAGTGCCGGTCAGGCCTACGGCGACATGGTTGCGCGTTACCTCGGCGATGAACTGCCGCATCGCTTCCTGACGGTTGAAAAGAAGGGCCTGTTCGGCCGCTTGTTTGGGGGTTGACCATGGCGCTGCTCGATTTCTTCAAACAACGCAAGAGCAACTCGGCGTCGATCGCCAAGGAGCGACTGCAGATCCTGGTGGCGCATGATCGACGCGGCGGAGGGCCATCCTATCTGCCGCAGCTGCAGCGCGATCTGCTCAAGGTCATTCGCAAGTACGTCGCCATCGACAACGATGCCGTCTCGGTCAGCGTGGAACAGGATGGTAACCAGGAGATCCTGGAGCTGAATATCGTGCTGCCCGACTGAGCGACCGGTTCGAAGCGGGTTGACGAAACAAAAAAAGCCCGGCGACAGCCGGGCTAGTTGTTTCGGACTATATTGGTTTTGTTCAGCTCAGTCCGTCCAGGCGGCGACGGCTCATCAGTGCGCCGATCGCCAGCAGGGCCAGCGTGCCCGGTGCTGGGACCGACGCCGGTGGTACCGGCGGCGGGACGTTTGGCTCACAGTTCTGCGGATCGCAGTTGACGGTGAGTCCGGCGATGCGGAACGCGTCGTTGTTGTGGTTCTTGTTGGCGCCCGCGATCAGCACGAAATAACGTGACTCGATCGCGTTCGAGATGGCCACGTCGCGATCCGCATTCGCGCCCCAGCTCTGCGTGACGCGGGCCCAGCCGTCGGCATCAGCCTCTGTGGCGATCCAGGTGTCGTAGTCAGGAATCTGCGGAACCACGCTGTTGTTGACGACCGGTTCGGTCGGACCCTGGTAGGCCCACAGTTCGAAATCGGTGTCGGCGTTGCTACCGCTGAACGACTTCAGCAGGTTGATCTCGTCGAACGAAACAACGCAGCTGCCGAAGTCCATCAACACGGCGTCACGGTAATACTTGGTCTCGTTGTCGTACTTCTGGTTATCGATCTTGGTGCCCCAATGGAGGGATTCGCCGTGGGCATGCACACCGATACCATAGCGCGGCGAATCGTTGTCATCGGTCGCATAGACGGCATTGCCGTCGCGGACCTGCCGCTGTACGAACCTGCGTCACCACGACCGACCGTGAAGCCGTGCATAACCAAAGAGTAGGAGCCGTTGCCCGTCGAGGTGCCGGCGTAGGTCAGGGGATCACCTTTCAGTCGCTTCTTGTTATCGGTGAAGTCCCACGAGACCGTGCATACCGGATTCGTCTCGTTGGGTGTGTTGGGGCCGCAATAGGTGGCCCAAGTTGACGATGAGGCGCCGGCGAGTATGGCCAGTGCGATTAATTTTGTTGCTTTCATTTTACGACCCGCAAAGTACTGAAACGCGATTAAAAACTCTGTCGCAGAGTACATTTGCAGCAGTCATGCCATGCTTGTTCCTGGCTTGGGGTTTTTGTTCGCTGGCTGAAAAAAAAGAGGAAACAATGGCTTAAAGATTCGTTTCATAGGACTCTCATGTGTGTGCCGGTGGCGAGTGAAGCAAAGTTCTAACAGGGTCCATCCCTGTAAAGAATGCCGACATGCATGGATGGCGTTCACGTCCATGCGTGACCGATAGGCAGGGCCGTCGATTCAGTGTTGTTGCCGCAGACTCTCCAGGCGTGCCTCGGCCAGGGCGCGTTCTGGAAAATCCGTCGACAGTTGCAGTGCCTGTTGGAGTTCCATGCGAGCACCGTTGAGGTTGCCGTATTCCTGCAGGGCGACGGCGACGTGGTATCGATCGTCGGCGAGCGACCGTTTCGCGACAGGGCCTCGCGCAGGTGGGCCAGGCCCTTGTCGAGCTCACCGAGCTGCACCAGCGTCCAGCCCAGCGTGTCGAGAACGACGGGGCTGTCGGGGGCGAGTTCGTGCGCCTTGATCGCGGCTTTCAAGGCACGCTCGGTGTCGCGTTTGGATAACAGGTTGGCGAGGTTGTTCCAGGCGAGGGGGTCTTGCAGAACGATCTCAACCAGTTGCTCGTGCAGCGCCAGGGCCTGTTCCTCGTCGCCGGCGGAAACCAGATGGGCTGCCAAAACCTTCATCACCGCCGGTACACCCGAATGCGCGGCATGCCAGTCTGTCAGCAGCTTCAATGCCTGCCGGGATTTTCCGGCACGCACCATGGCGCGGTGCAGGCTGACAGCAAGCTGCGGGGTGTCGGCGATCTCGCGGGCACGCTGGTAGAGGCCAATCGCCTTGTCGGTCTGCCGGGTCGCCAGTTCGATATCGCCGAGCAGCGCGAGCCCGCGCACGTTGTGTGGTTCGGAATCGACGATGTTCTGCGCCAGTTCATGCGCTGCGGCGTGATCCCCGATGCGAAACAATACGGTCGCGAGCTCGATTTGTACCGCGCTGTCGGCAGGCGAGTACTCCCGTGCTTTCGGCAGTGACCAGATGGCGTCTCCGAATGCATTGGCCAGGACCTGCAGCTTCGCCGTATGTACCAGTCGGTCGACGTCGTCGCCCGCAAGGCGGCTGGATTCTTCGAGCGTGATCGCCGCATCGGTCGGTGCGCCGCCGGTCAGTTGCGTGCGTGCCAGGGCCTCTTTGACCAGGTAGTCGTTGGGGACCTCGCGGTCGAGACCCACGGCGCGTGACAGTGCCTTGGCTTGGTCCTGACCCTGCAGGTACAGGTTGATCAGTTCGATGATCGCCAGAATGTTTTTCGGTTCGAGCTCGCGGATCTTTTCCAGGTGAATTCGCCGCCGTGCGATCGTCGTCGCGTGCGCGGGCGAAGCGTGCCGCCTCCAGCAAGGCGCGAACGTCGTTGGGGTCCGTGGTCAGCAACCGGTCCAGCGCGGCTGCCGCGGGGGCGTACCTGTCTTCGGCAATGTCGAGCTTGATCAGGTTGTAGATCGCCGGCCGGAAACTCGCGTCCCGGGCAAGAATATCCTCGAGAATTCGGCGACCGGTTCGCGGATCCCGCCGTGCGATCGCAATCACTGCCTGCAGGTTGCGTGCCGTCAGGTTGTCCGGGTTGTCGGCCGCCAGTCCATCGGCCAGCGCACCGGCCTCGCTGAGACGATTCTCGGTGAAGTACAACATGCCGAGTAGCAGCGAGGTATCGGCCTTGCCCGCACCTTCGGTCCGATCGACCATGGCCTGCAGGGTCTGCAGCGCCGTGTCGCGCTGGCCACGATGAAACTGCGTCATGCCCAGTCGGCGGACGATTGCCGGACCGCCATTGTGATTGGCAAGGGCATCGCGGTAGTAACGGTCGGCCGCCGCGTAGTCGCCCAGTTGGATGTTGCTGTCGCCAAGCAGCGCCAGCGTCTCGGCATCGGCCTGCTCGTTGGCGGCGATACGGTTCAAAATGCGTTGTGCATCGCCGGGCTTGCCCATGGCCAGCAAGGTCTTGCCCAGCATCTTGCGTGCCTGCACATTGCGCCCATCGACGTCGACGAGCACCGACAGCAACTGGAACGCGGTCTCGAACTGTTCGCTCTCGAACGCGATGGTCCCGAACAACAACAGATCGGCGGGTCGGTGCCGCAGATCGGTTGCGGAATAGAAACCGATGATGTTGCTGGCGATTGCGCGCACCTGGTCGGCCTCCTGCGCGCGGCCCATGGCGCGCAATGCCTCGGACTCCAGGTAGGGTATCGTCGCGATCGAGGGATACTGGTCGCGCAGGGGTTTGAGCAGCGCCGCGGCCATCCGCGGCTGTCCAGCCTCGAGCAGGGCGGAGGCCTCGCCGAGCGCCGCCTGCAGGTGTTCCGGATTGAGCCCGTGAGCGCGTGAGTAGGCGGTTGCCGCATCGTCGAAGCGCCCCTGCGCATGCATGGCCGACGCCTTGATGAACCAGGCCTCGGCGTGTTCTGGCGCGATCGCCAACACGTCGTCGGCGGCCTGTTCGGCCGCCGCAAAACCGCGGTTCTTGAGCGGTATCCGGGCCAGACCGAGCTTGCCATCGTCATGCCTCGGATCGATTTTCAACGCCTCGTTGGACGCGATGTCGGCGCCGTCCAGATCGTTCCTGTTGAGTCGTGCGATGCCCAACTGCACCCAAAGGTCGGGTTGCTGTGCGGCGGGGAACGCGGTCGGTACGATGTCCTCGATGTTTTGCTCGTACTTGCCCAGTGCGTTGCGTGCCCTGGCCAGTGGCAGCGCAGTCAGGTAGGGGTCAGCGCCGAGCTGTTGTGCCTGCAGCAGCGTTTCCTCTGCCTCGAGGGTTGGTCGATATCCAGGTATACGCGCCCGAGCAGGATCTTTGCCGACAGTTGTGTCGGGTCACGCTGCAGCGAGTTCTTCAGTTGCAGCAGGGCACTGCGAGGGTCGCCGCTGTTGAAGCGATGCACGGCGTCTTCGTAGTAGCGGACCGCCAGCGGGTCGGCTGCGAACGCCAGCCCGTTCAGTACGAGTGTCCCAGCCAGGGCGAGGCTGCGGTAGCGACTGTTGAGTTGAGGACTGTTCATGGATTGCTTGTATTCATGCGATGGAGGGACTGCCGGACAGCCCGCCGGTTGTGCTTGCCATGCCTTGTCGCAGGCCGCCGAACGCGGGCGCCCCACGACGCGCCTCACTGTGCGACGGCGTGGGCGGTCGCCTGCGGCGGGTCCGTGAGTTCCGCACCTTCGAGTTTCAACGGGATCACGGTCTGCACCGTGTCGAACCCGCGCTGGAACAGGTCCTGTTTTTGCTCGGGCGTCATGGCGAATTCCAGCGGTGAGTTCTCCCCGGTCTCCACGACCACCGTGTTGCGCCAATAGGGCGCGCTGATGTACTCGCGCGAGATGCTGGTCATGAAGGTGCGGATCAGCATGGTCAGGTAGTCGGGCAACGGGAAAATGCTGTGTTCCTTGCCGGCCCTGGCCTCGCGCGTCGAACGCAGGCGGAAATAAACGACCGGTGTCCCGTCGTCCGACCACTCGTGGTACAGGGCGTCTTCTGCGAGGATGCTGCCGTCGACCATCAGGTGGTTCTTGTATTTCTCGAACGTGAACAGCAGCGGGATGCCCATCGAGAAGCGCACCGCGCGCGCGACGCGAAAATCGGGGGAATTCTCGATGTCGAAGATCACCGGTTTGCCGGACCGCACATCCGTGGCGACGACGTGCAGTTCGCGCTCGAGCTGCGCAAATGTCGCCCCTTTGAGCTGGTCGTCGAGCCAGCTCTCGAACCGTTCGCCGGTCGACAGGCCACCGGCAAAAAGCAACTTCTGCAGTGAAAATCCACGAAACTGTCGAAAATCAACGTCGAAAGCGAGATTCTTGAGATATTCGGTCGAATACCCGTTGGCGTACAGTGCGGCCACGATGCTGCCGCCGGATACGCCGACCAGTTGATCGATCTGGTAGTGCATGTCCTCCAGCGCGGTCAGCACGCCGACATGGGCCGGCAGACGTGTGCCGCCGCCGGCCAGTACCGGGATCATCTTCTTCGCAGTCATACCCCGGTTAGCGGCGCAAAAAGCCCGGCCTTTACGTTCGCCGGGTTCGCTGGCCGTTGTCGGCGGCGGATCCAGCGCCAGCGAGGCGGGCGGGTCGACAGGGCAGGGCCGGTGTCGGCCTGGTCAGGTCACAGTCCATTGTCGCATGGCCTGTGGACCGGGATGTCCGATCAGGTGTAGCGCAGGTGCACGCGGCGGGTGATGCGCGTGAACAGTTCGTAAGGGATGGTGCCGCAGTGCTGGGCCACCTCGGCTGCGCTGATCCGGTCGCCCCACAGCTGCACCGGGTCACCGATACGGGCCTGCGGCTGGTCAGTCAGGTCGACCGTGATCATGTCCATGGATACCCGGCCGATCAGCCGGGTCGTGCGTGCGTTGACAGCGACCGGCGTGCCGTCCGGTGCGTGCCGCGGATAGCCGTCGGCATAGCCGATGGCGACAGTGCCGACGCGGGTCGGCCGGTCGCACGTGAAGCGTCCGCCGTAGCCGATCGAATCGCCGGCGGCCAGATCGTGCACGGCAATCAGCTGCGATTCGAGGCGCATCACCGCCTGCAACGCCTGCCCCTGCGGCATGCCTGCGGGCAGCGGTGAGCTGCCGTACAGCATGATGCCGGGCCGCACCCAGTCGGTGCGGCTGTCGGGCCAGGTCATCAGTGCGGCCGAATTCGCCAGGCTCAGCGGCGCGTCGATAGCGCCGATAGCCTGCCGAAACAGGGCCATCTGCTCGCGCGTGGCCGGCGCATCCGGTTCATCGGCGCGCGCGAAGTGTGACATGAGCGTAATCGCGCCGACGTTCGCGCAGTCGGCCAGGCACCGGTACGCGGGCGCCAGTTCGCCCGGGGCGAAGCCGAGACGATGCATCCCGGTATCGACCTTGAGCCAGATGTCCAGGGGCCTTGCCAGGGTCGCAGCCAGCAGCCAGTCGATCTGCGGCTGCGAGTGCACACCGAGCGTCAGATTCAGCTGTGTGGCCAGTTCGATCTCGCCCGGTTCGAAGACGCCCTCGAGCAGTACGATCGGATTGTCGATCCCGGCATCGCGCAGTTCCACGGCCTCTTCGCAGCAGGCCACGCCAAACGCGTCTGCCTCGTCGCCCAGGGCTTTCGCCAGGCGTACGGCGCCGTGCCCATAGCCGTTGGCCTTGATCACGGCCAGCGCCCGCGATTGCGGTGCCAGCGATTTCGCATAGCGGTAGTTGGCAACGAATGCCCGGGTGTCGATGGTCGCGAAGGCGGGTCTGCTCATGCCTGCTCTGTGAAAGGGGAAATCCTGGGATCCGGGGTATCGGCAGTGTGTTTCAGCGGCCCTGCGAAGTCCAGTCGGACGACGCGTTTGTGGGGCCGCGGTCCGAGCTGTGCAGGCATGCTGGGCATGCAGCGCGTTACGCGGCAGAATAGCGCCACGTGTGCGACACCGGGCTTGAGCCAGACAATGACCGACATCCTCCTCGACCCCCAGGCATGGGTGGCGTTTTTTACCCTGACTGCCCTCGAGGTCGTTCTCGGAATCGACAACATCATCTTCATCACGATACTCGCCAATCGTCTGCCGGAATCGCAACGCGAAAAGGCACGGCGACTGGGACTCGCTGTGGCGATGGGCACACGGATTCTGTTGCTGTTGTCGCTGGCCTGGGTCATGCGCCTGACCACGCCGCTGTTCGAGGTGCTCGGGCACGCCGTTTCCGGGCGTGACCTGATCCTGTTGTTCGGCGGCCTGTTTCTGATCGCCAAGAGCACGATGGAGATCCACTCCGCGCTCGAGGGTCCGGAAGAGCACAGCGTCGGCAGCACTGCCAATGTCAGCTTCCTGGGCGTGATCATGCAGATCGGGGTGTTGGACATCATCTTTTCGCTCGACTCGGTGATTACCGCGGTTGGCCTGGTCGACCAGGTGCCGGTCATGATCGCGGCGATTGTCACGGCCGTGCTGGTCATGATGTGGGCAGCCGGGCCGGTCGGT
>Ga0316201_10001700_pt1 | contig 15078 bp, 7 predicted proteins | sample CS6wburrow_MG_FD_204516 | JGI IMG/M metagenome (GOLD analysis project Ga0316201, IMG submission 204516) | Coastal sediment microbial communities from Delaware Bay, Delaware, United States - CS-6 worm burrow | ecosystem: Environmental > Aquatic > Marine > Coastal > Sediment | place: USA: Delaware... | reverse complement strand
ATGAGAGAGGTTTCATCCAGCTGTGTCGGCAAGCTGTCAGTCACTAACAGGCCGTAAGCAGGTGCCTGGCCATTGGTATTACAGGTGCGCAGGTTAAACTGCATCACATCTGTGGCAGGGATTATCGTTATGCCGCTAGGCCGGCCCAAGCGGTCTGTTTTATTCAGGGCATCCATGATCGGCTGCCGTACAAATATATCCGCCGAATCGCTAAGGCCGCCGGGAGACGGGTTACCAACACCATCGATATAGGTCAGGTCTGCGGTATTGGTCAGGGTCAGAGTATTGACCTGCGGCAGGATATTTTCCGTGACACGGGCGCGATAGACGATGACCAGCGTATCGGTCGTCGGATCACCAGCAGCATCGTTAGCGATATTGCCGAGAGACCAGTTGAATATAGGGCCGACACTACCCGCAGCCGGTACGTTGGCAGCCGGGATCGTGGCATAGCTGAAGTTCGAGCCCGGGCCTGAAGCAGGCGGGTCATAACCGGGGGTGGTATCACCATTGATACTGACCACGTCGACGAAGGTCATGCCGGCTGGCACCGCATCCAGTATATTGACGCTGGCGGTAGTACCTTCCTGGATATTCACTTCCAGTTGATAAGTGACGGTATCACCGACACGAACGATACTGTCAAACGCGGTACTTAACGGCGGTTCGATGTAAGTATCTTCGATGACTGTTTTCACGATGCTGTTGCGTGCATCGGCAGTAATCGTCGCCACCGCCGGCGCAGAACAGTAATCATTCGGTGCGATTATCGCGGGACACCCGGCACCCGTACGTTCGAACGAATTACTTGGATCGGTGTCATTCAACGACGTCCAGTCGACCAGTACACTGTTACTGATGACCTGGTTTGGCTGGATACCGGTCTGTACCACGACACGATAGGTCAGCTCCAGGGTCTGGCCCGGGCCGACGGGTATATCCAGCGAGTTATCGATCGGTGTGTTGCCACGTCCCCATATCAGTGGACCCGCCGCCGGACCAGAAGGCACAGGGACAAAACCGGTAACAGCAACACCGTTTAACAATGCAGTCGGTGTAAAGCTGGCATCGTATAATACGTTAGCATCCAGGGTATCGACGATATTGCTGTCGAACGCGGTCGAGTTGCCGATATTGTTGATACTGATGACATATTCGAGTACATCACCACCGACCGGGCCGACACCCGGGTTGGTAACATTCCTCACCGTTTTACTGATATCCAGCAATGGTTCGACGACGGTCTGGGCAGCTGTCGTATCATTTAATGTTTCAGTTACTGCCGTTTCACCGTTATCGTATGTCACCGTCGCCGAGTTCTGGATAGTGACACCGTCATTAGTCAGCGCATCATTGTTTGGCCGCGCATGATAATTGATGATAATCCTTGGATTTATCGCATTAGGCACAGCATCATAATCATCTTCTTCAGCGGTGATCACCTGGCCGATATCCCAGGTGATGGTACCGCTGTCACCGTCGACCGGTAACGTTGGCGGACCGGCAGTAGCGCCTCTGAACACGGCCTCGGCTGGCGGCAGGCCATTGATGCTGACGATATCCTGGAACGTATAAGTGATATCAAACGTACCGTTGCGCGACAGCACATAACTGACGCCACCGAAGATAAGCTCGTCATCGACGACCAGGTTTTGCGTGGTGCCTTCCGGCAGGTCGATGACCACTTCAAAGTTTCTATGGGCACCGATGGTCGGCACTGCTGCCGGTGTCAGGTCGGTTTTAGCCAGGGTCAACGGCAGCACCGAAGTGGATGCAGACGCCGTTGTTTCATAATCATTGACGCCGCTTGCTGGCACACCTAAATTGGGTACAACACCATTTCTCAAACCCGTTGCACTACCATCGGGTCCGATCAGGTTGGTACTGTTCAGGGCAACATCCTGACCCGGCAGCGAATCCCATTTCGCCTCGATGGTATTGTCGAGTATCTGCAGTGGCTGAACCGTGGTATCTACTCTCACCTGGAAGGTAAACTCCTTGAATGCGCCCTGCACGATCTCATAGTCCGGGTTGCTCGCCCGGTCCCAGCTGAATATCGGCCGATTGGGGACAGAGGTATCGACGAAGTCCGGCTGGTTCGGTCCGCCTTCGCTGCCGACGATATAAGTCATGCCGGTACCCACCAGGTTATCCATCACCTGCAGGTTATAAGCAGGCGCATTATTCAGTGCCGGGGTACCGGTATTTGTTGCACGCACTGTGACGGTTAAGACATCTGCGGCATCACTGTTGACTACCGGAGCAAACGATTTTGTCAGAGCGATCGCCGGCTCATTCACCTCGATCGATACCGGCGCAAAATCGAGTGCCACTACCGTATTCATATCATTTACATAACAGACGCCAACACCGCCGGTACAGTATGCCGGGCTTGGCGGCAGTGATGTATCTACCGTACCGCCGCCGTTGGTGAGTATTGCGCCCTCGGTAGTGACCGCTGAGTTTTCCACCCTTGCGATAAATGTAATCGGGAAATTGAAACGGGATCCGGGTGGCCCCAGGGTGACCGCCTGGTCGCCAAAATTCCATTCCACGTAATCATTGACACCTGTGTTGGTACAGGTCGATGTAAAGCTGCCGCCCGGTACGAAACCCGCTGCCGAGTATGGCGGTGCACTGAGGTTGACTACCTGGCCTTCGATACAGCGGACACCGGCGGGTAATTCATCTCGTATCTTAAATTGCCTCAGGTTAGCTACAGGTAGATCAGCGACCAGCAGGTACTGTAGCTCTTCACCGACAGAGACATCGTGAGGTGAGCCTGTGAGCGGTGTATTCGACGTCGCAGTAACGAGTTTGGGCAGCGCTAGCAATGGAATCATCCTCACATTAGCAGTCTGTTCTATCGAGGTGTAGATACGTGCACGGCCGGCATCATTCGGTGCTGTTGCAGTATTATCCAGCTGCGGCAGATTCTGGTTACCAAATGCTCCATCCAGACTGTCATAGGTCATACTGACACGGTTGGTAAGCAGCTGTAGTGGTGCGATGGTTATATCCGGATCAACACGATAATAGAACGTTATCCTGTTCGCCGGACCAGGGTCGACTCTCTGCAACAGGGCATTGTATGTTTCATTCACTGTGATAACAGCAGGGGTACCGTTTCCAACAGTGTTGTCAGGAATGCTGGCAAACAGCGCCGCTTCATCTGGCTCGTCGACCAGGGTATCGCCATCATTATCCAGGCCATCAGTAGCAAAATCGATCACCAGCATCAAATCAGAACTATCCAGGGTATCGGTGGAAATAATGTTGAAAGCAGGTGAACGCACCGGCGTCGAACTCTGGTTTTCCAGGGTTATACGATAGATGTAGGAGTCATTGGTATCACCATTGCTGATATTATCGGCAAAGATACTACAGCCGGTACCAAAGCCGTTTAGTGATTCGTTACATACCTGCTTGGTGACGATCAGGTTTGGTTCCACCTCGGTAAGATCAACCGTGCGTCCTGGTTCTGCCGGATAGCCAGGCGGCACAATATATCCAGCAGCAGGACTATTAGCCGTGTCACTGACATTAATACTTAGCGGTGGTGGTAATGAGCCAGCAATCGGCGCTGACTGGAACACAGCCGTAAATGAAGACCTGGCTATATTGGTACTCAGGTTGCCATGCAGATTAGGCGCATATCCGCCGGGTACCGGGTAAGCAAGATCAACAGGATTATTTAACAAGCGGGTTTTAAAGTCGACACGAAAGAATTCATCTGCAACGGCGATACCGCTGGCAGTGTTAAAGTTCCATGCGATATCTGTTCCGGCAAGCGGCGTTGAACCTGCGCCCCCATCGATGCCATTCAGGACAATACCGGTAGTACTGCTGTAATTATAATTACCACCGCCAAAAGGAATATAGCCCTGACCAACGAGCCCCAGATTATTTGGCAGGTCATCCGTGACCGTGACATTTTGCACCTCGATCAGGGTATAGCCCGGAGTAACAAATCCAAACCAGCCACCGGATTCAATGCGGTAAGTACAGTCTTCACCGATCTGCGAATTCAGATTACCCGTTAATGGCGGCGTATTCGGTGCGCCCGGGGCTGGTGACAATATATCTGCTGGTGGCGCCGGTTCCGCCAGGCCGTCTTCCGCGCAGTACCAGGCACTTTTTACCAGGTTGAAACCGAGAACCCTGGAACGGATGGCATCGAATGAATAATTGTTCGCCAGCTGTGCGACGTTCGGTGTCGTGTCCGATATCACTGGTGGCGCCGGGAAGGTCAACGCCGTGCCGTCAAACTGCGTGACTTCACCGAACACGTCTACACGGAATGTCAGGTCATCAGCCACTGCGCCAGCGGCTTTTACAACCGAAAAGGTGAACGTCTCTGTAACGCCGGGGGCAATTGCACCGCGATCACAGGCATATACCGCTGCCGATGCCGGAATGGCAGCAGGATCATCCCAGTGCGGATGTGGCGGCGGATTAGCAACCGGGCCAGAACAACCGGCAGGTAATCCGACAGATAATGGTAACTGAACTGACATCGCCTGGCCAAGTGTCACATATGCCGTGTAATCATCAGCATCATGGCCACCGTTATTGGTCAGCAGCACGTTCAGGTTTAATGGCACCCCAGGATTATTGGTCAGGATGAACAACGCATCAGAGATCGAAACATCCAGGTCTTCCGGATTCGAGTTGTAATTAAAAGGCTGGTTACGGACCTGTCCCTGCGGACCGGTCGAATCAACGGCATCGAAATTAACCGTCACCGTATTCGTTAACGCCAATGCATTATCAGGATCTGTCAAAGGTGTTGAAAGTGTTGTCTCTGGTGCCAGATCAAGATCAGCACGAACGTCAAAGCGTGTTGGCTCAACCATGATGATGCCAAAGGTGAACGAGACGATATCACCGTGACGCAGCATATCCCGTTGCTGCGGCAGGTTCGCACCGGTTGTCGAACTGGTCAGAGTAAATGTCGGGTTTAGGTCATCCAGCGGATCAGGCGTACCTAACGCTAGATCATCACGGGTAAAGGTATCGATGAAACCCGGATAACCGCCATAGGCAGGCACCGTCGCATTTGTCGGTTGGCCAAACGGCTGACCGTTTACCGGACCGTAACTGTTATCCATGACATAACCGGCTGGTAGATTAGTCAAAACCCTTAAGTTCTGTATCGAACCGCCCGTCTGATTTTCCAGTGTTATGGTCATCAGGCCTTTACTGCCCAGCGGCTGCCCGGGATTGCTACCGGTGACTGCCTGGGTGATGACCAGGCCCGCTGGTACCACATCAGTGCTGAGAGCACCCGTTTCCAGAACCGTTACCCCGGGAGTAATACCGCTGGTCGATGCTGGCACAGTGATGGAACCGCCGGCAGGTGAATTAACCGCACAACCCCAGGAGATATCCGCGGTGTTTGTGTTATTGGTATTTAAGTTAAGAATTCTACCGACATAATAGATAGAAACATTACTGCTAGCCGCAACGTCATCGGGGTCTGCGATATTACCGAACGGGTCAACGACGTTATAAGAAGAATTAAACGGTATACAGGATGTACCTCCCGGTCCTGCACCATTGGCAGCGGCGATAGCTTCGGCATCGGCTTCCGTGGGACAGATAAAGTTGATGCTGAAGTTGCCGTTGATCGAGTCATTCATCAGCAACGCTTCCATGTTTGCCAGGCCTGCGTTTGCGACATTGACCTGCCAGATGACATCATCATTGAAGCTGCCATATACCGGGTCGGTATAGGCAGAACCGATGGTCTGTCCGGCATCATAGTTGCGGCCGTCTTTTAAGATGGTCGGTACCGGCTGTCTAATAGGCAGTTCGAACTGGCCGGTATCGACGGACTGCCTCGCTGCCAGACAGGACAGATCAAAATCGGCGTTAGCGACGATATCCCTGACCGCAGTGTTCAGGTTTTCTGCAACCGTACTGCGCACACCAAAAGTGATCACAACACTGGCGCCTGCTGCCAGGTTCGCCAGTTGCGGGATCTGCGCCTGTGTCCAGGTCAGCTGTGATCCGATGACGCCGGGATTACCGGCCGGTGCAGCATTGGCGGTGGTGCTACCATTGATATACTCCAGCCCGGACAGCTGCAGATCTTCGACAATGGCTATATTTGTCATCGCTGCCGTCGTCGGATTCTGTATGGTGAGGCTAACCACACCATCACCACAGAACTCACAGTAACTGGTCGCAGCATGTGAAATTACATTGGATAAGGGACCGCTGGTCAGTTGAAAATCATACTGTACGCTCACTGGGCCGACATTGGCGGTCGCTACCCCTGTACGCTCACTCAACGATGCGCTGTTCTGCAGCACCGGACAGGACAGAACCGGGTTAACAGTAGCATCGACAGTGAGGTTGACCACTTCGCCTGCGGCCAGGTATTCAAAAGTATAATCGTTGGCACCTGGTCCGTTAGCACCCGGCGGTGGTGTCGGCACATTGAAGGTCAGATTATTAAGATCAGAGCTGAGCACATCATTTAAACGTACATCAAACAGACCACCGCTGCCGGTTGACGTTACCGTGAGGTTATAACTGATCACATCACCGGTTATCGCAGAGGTCACCGGTGTTGACTTTGTGATGCTCAGACCACCGGCATTAACATCGATATTCTGTGTACCAGGTGTGCTGGCAGAAGAACCGTTGTTATTATTAATCGTATTGTATGTAACGATATATCCAAGCGACTGCGTACCGGCGACTGCAGTGGTATTCGTCTCCAGACGAAAGGCGTAGTTGTAGGTACATCCCGGGTTGATGACAGTGTTGTTGTTAGAGAATATATTGATAGTGATCGGCGTACCGGCACCGCCACCCTGGCTGGCATTGGCACTCATATTAGGACAGCCACCACCGACATCGGTCACGGTCACTGAGGTCGATGCCAGTACAAATCCGGCAGGGACCGTTACCGGAATATCACGGATATCGTAAGCTGGATCTGGACCGGTATTTGAAACCGACAGGGTAAAACCGTCACCGTTATTAACTTCAGTTGTACCATTCCAGGTACCACCGATATCCATGTAACTACGAGCACCATCAGCAGGTGAAAAACTGGTAGTTAAGCCGATAGTTGGCAACGCAAAAGCATTTTGTACCGGGTATAGAAAGACACTGCCCGCAAACAATAATTTTGCGAACAGATTTCTATGACCAATTAGTTCTGCGATATCAAACAACGGCAAATACCAAAGTAATTACAACTTACTTTTAATTATTATTTATTTATATTTGGTAATTTGTATTTGATCGCATTTGGATAGTTTCATATGCCAAAAAGACAAGGATACCGTAGCCCGGTAAAATCCCGCATATGAACCATTTATTTGAGTATAGTTACTAAGTTAAATTTCGCATCGAATATGTCGAAAATCGGACACTAAAAATTCAATTTTTTCGACAAAAGAAAAACCTTAGAGAAATATATCAAATCGACTTCTAACCAGCTTATGTAGCTGGCAGGAAGTCGATCGGATAAAGGATAGTAATCGCTGGTACGCCGTCTTTGGCACCAAAATTGAATTTCCTCACCCTGTCGGCAATCTTCTTGTCCAGATCTGGTGCATCCATATCGCTGGAGTCAACCGAACATGCTGACACTTTGCCATCGGGTTCGATAGTCAGACGTAGCACCATCTTGCCCTGCAGGGTTGGATTCTTTCGCAGTTCACGGTTATATATCCGGTAAAGCGCAGATTTATAACGATCGAAGACGATCTGGATCTCTTCATCGGTACGTGATGGGCCAGGGCCGCTACTCAATGGCGCTTCTTCACCATAGAAATCGCTACCGATAGAGCTCTCTACGCGGGAGAACTCGACACCGCCGATACCCTCGCCCGCGCCACCGGTGTTACGACTCAGGGTCGCAGTATTGATACCGCCGCTGGAAGTACCGACACTAGAAGTCACCAGTGAGCGTGTTGTCTTCTTGGCCTTGCTGCCCTTACCACTGATCTTGGCTTTCGCACCAAGACTCGCGATCGGCGTATCATCGATCAGGTCTGCGAAATCATCTTTGAATGCCATCAGGCCGGCACGCTCAGCTTTCTTACGTGCCTTTTTAGCTTCAGGTACAGGTTTATCTTCCTTCTTCTTGACCTTTTCTTCATCCGGTTTTTTCTCTTCCTGTTTTTCCTGCTTTGGTGGTGGAGGTGGTGGTGGTTTAGGCACCATCAATTTCGCTAAACGTTCAGGTATTTCCACCACTTCTACACGGTCAGGTACAGGGATATCCCACATCGGTATTAGGATACCTAGTAAGATAGAGAATAATAAGACGATCAGTAATATTTTTCTAAACTGTTTCTGATCACGATCATTTTTGTTCCATGGCATCTGCATCGGACGATATGGCAGTTCAACCATTTCACGCTCAATAACAAATTCTTCAAGACGCGCTTCCTCACGCTCCTGCAGGGCCAGACTTTCTTCATTTAAAAGATTTATTTTTGCAGTAAGACTTTCGACAGTTTCGTAACGTTCACTCTGCTGACCCTGTAACTCAGCAACTCGCGAGTCATAATTAACAATCAGGTCACGAACACGTTTCTGCTCTTTAGACGCTTTATCGTGGTCATAATTTTCGCCCCAGAATAAATCAGAACCGCCGAGTTTCTCCAATTTCTCCAGCTGATCACTGATCTCACTGAGAACGGCAAAACGTTGACGCTGAGATTTAAGCTCTTTTAATTCATCTGAAACACCGACATCTTCATTTTCCAGTGCATTCAGACGAGTATAGGCTTCATCAATCTTACGATTAATCTCTTCCTGTTCTTGTGAAATTTCGTCAATCACTGGAATCTACGTCAGCCCTTACTGTTTACTTTTTGCTTTTTGAACAACTGCCAGGGAAATCTTTCCATAACCGGCACTGGTACAACTCGACATCACTTTTTTCATTAGATGGAATGGCACCGTTCGATGCGCCAGCACAGTCACCTCATTACTTTGTGCCACTGATTTAGTGCTGATGCCGATAACTTTTTTCTTCTGTAAAAGTAATCGCTGCTTTACCGGTTCGATAGTAGCCGATTTGCTATCAATCACTTCCTGCGTAGTGATTACAGGTTCGCCCTGAACCAGTATCTGATCTGGAGTAATCATGATAATAACTGTCTCACGCGGTTTAGCTTCAACCGTAGAGTCAGGTAATTTAATTCTTTTCGGTGGTTCCATGACATCGCTGGATGATGAATTCACCAACAGGAAAAATACCAGGATGGTAAATACATCCATCAATGAGACCAGGTTTAAACCAGTAGCAGCTGAACCCTTGGTACTGCGCGACATGCGCTTGATGCGACGGCTTTGACTCATGGTGCGTCGCCTATAGAGATATCAGGAAAAAGAACTACCTGCTGTAGCACATCTGCTTCACCATCTGCACCCGGCTGACGAACAAATGTTGCACGTACAGCATCCATAATTCTGATTAACGCACGATATTCAATGTCTGGCTCCATCAACACGATAGCATCGGTCTTGTCAGGATACTTGCCTTTGATCTTTACCAGGTATTTAGAAAGCAACTCCAGGTCATAGAGTTTAGTGACATCGAGCTCACCATCTTCGTCAACACTGAGTGGAACATCTTCTTCTTTTAGTAACGGAAAACGAGCCAGCACCTGTTTTCCATTACCAATCTCCAGGCCTTTCTGTCGAACGATAACCTCTATACTGAGTTGCGGTTTTTTACTGTCGGCGGGACCTTCACCCGTAGGCAAACTTAACTCAAGAATGGTGATTCTTGAGAACACAGCGGTTATCAGAAGGAACGGAACGAGCACAACCATCAAGTTAAGGAAGGTTGTAATGTTAAGTTCAGCAGGCTCCTTATTTGGCCGCCTGTAATGGTGTCTTCGTCTAGCCATTCTTCGATGCCAGTGCCGCCTGACGTTTTGCGAAATCAGCAATCAGGTTCAATGTTTTCACTGATGCCATCTCAAGACTATCAATAATCTCCGTTGTTTTAGAAGAAATTATTGCGTGAACAATTAACAGAGGGATAGCTGCCATCAAACCAAACGCTGTGGTATTCATCGCTACCGAAATACTTGCAGAAAGTAAATCCGCTTTTTCAGCAGGGTCTGCGTTAGCTACTGCGGTAAACGCTTCTATAAGGCCCATAATAGTACCTAGCAGTCCAAGCAATGTGCAGATATTTGCAAACAGGGCAATAAATGGTGTGCGTTTTTCCAGTTGAGGAATAATCTCCATCATACTCTCTTCCATGGCAATTTCGATATCATCACGGCGGCGAACTGAACCTTGTCTTGCCAAGCCCATGTTCAACAAACTCGCAATAGCCGATTTGTCTTCAGAGATGGAGTCACGTGCCGAATCAAATTCACCTTCTTCGAGTAAAGGGTGCACAGTGTCCCAGACTCTTTTATTCTTCTTGCCTACACCAGACAACTTGATATATCGCTCGATACATATCGCTACACCAAAAGCAAAAATAATTAATATCGGGTACATGAACGTACCACCAGTTTGGAAAAATTGCACAATAGTCTGGATAGTATCCATCATGTACTCCTCATTTTTAAATCGCTTGTTATTGTACGTTCTTACCGTGACTCAATTCATAAAAATCGAGCTCACGTAAAAACACTTCTTTATCTACAGGACGCATACTGTCATCCAGCAACCCCGAATTCAAACTTGTTGCCACACCTACTTCAGAATTCTGCCAGGGCACGATATAAAGTGACTTCGGCGCCTCTTTATTACCGATGATTGAAATACCTGATAACTCTTTCACTTCAGTATCTGCTTTTTTTTCTTCAGCAAAAACATTTTGCGATGTTGATGCCTGCATCATCAGGCAATATAAAACAGTATTGAGTATAGTTTTAATTTTCATAATGTCATCATCTTGTGCAATTATTATCGGCCGAGAATACAATAAACATAATATAAATATCATTCTTGGTGGTTGATATTTATTTTCCCAGGCGCCGTTTTACATCAACGACCCAGATAGCTACCGATTTATCATCTGGCTTTAATTCCAGGTAATCCTCGAACTGCTGTAGCGCACATTGATAATCGTGCATATACAGATCACATAGGACGCCCAGGTTTCTTATCGCAGGCAGGTAATCGGGGTGTTCTTTTATGGCATTTTCGTACGCGGTTCTCGCCGCATTGAACTTACCTGACTTTCTATAGAGCAGGCCAAGTTCATTATTTGCCACCGGGTGTCCGATATCCAGCTTCAACGCGCTGACCAGGTTCTCTTCTGCTGCACTGGTATCACCTAACCTGTTATATGCGATCGCGATATTTACATAAGGTGCAGGGAGGCGCTGCTCACGTTCGATGACCGTTTTTAAAACGGTGACAGCCTCTGCGTTCTTATCCTGCTGCATCAGGACGATAGCACTTTTAAAATCGTCTTCGACATCGGAATCTATATCCAGGTGACTGATCGTTTTTTTCTCATAACTGACGACAGCATCATCTTTAAATTCACCGCCACCACCAGCACAGGAGAACAGGGTCAACGACACAAAAAAAACTGAAAAATATCTGAATACGTTTACCATGTTACTATCACCCACCTTAGTCCTGTAGCACATATCAACCACCGACTGCCGCCTGTTCACTAACAACTTCCTTATTGTCTATTTTATTTTTTTCCTGTTTATCACTCTTTTCCTTTTTATCTTTTACCTGAGTATCCGGCTGTATCAGAGTGATAATCTTACTAGCCTGTTCCGTCTTGGCATAACGTGCAGGCAAAAGTACAGCCAGCTTGGCAATACTCTTATCGATCCACTCGTTATAGATACCCACATCGAGAAGCTCCATGTTTTTCTCATGAACATTTATCGCTTTCTCCTCGAACGGATAAGCCTGCTCTTCGATCACCAGCTCGTATTGCTCCAGCTCTTCTTCACTGAGATTCGCCGGCCTCTCTGACTCCATCAATGCGACACTGAACTCGTAGTAGATCTCGGCGATATAGAAAGTAGCAGCCGCGGTAACCTCACCAACCTGATACTCGACCAGTTTCGTATAGGTGTCGATAGCCGTACGCATACGCTGTTTTTTCTTCTTCAGGTTTTTCTTGAACGGCTTGACGAGTGCAACCTTGCTAAATGCCTCAAGCTCTGGCTCAGCCAGAACCAGTGAAGCTTTTGCAGCCAGGAACCTGGTACGGTCGGTCCTGCCATTACCCGCTACTGCGTCTCCAGCTACGATCTGTTTTAACTGGAAGATATACTGTTTACGCTCCCCTCTATCCAGGTATATGTCAGCCATCTTCTGACGTGTCTCGATGGCATCTTCGATAGGCACAGGGAAATAATCGACTATCTTGGTATAAACCAGCAGTGCTTTGTTTTTGTCATCCGCTTTCACATATAACTCGGCTGCCTGGTTTAACGCTTCACGTCTCAGTGCCTTATCATCTGGGTTCTCTTTTTCTATACGTTCAAACTCGATAGCAGATTTCAGATATTTTCCATCTTCCTTATAAACCACCGCCAGCTTCTTGGTTATATCATTGTTCAATTTATTGTCAGGATACAGCTTCCTGAATCCTTCGAGCACGGTAGCAACCGCACCCCACTGCTTCAACAACATCAGAGACGCCGCTGCATCATATTCTGCCGTTGGCCTGATCTTCGAGTTTGGAGCAACTTTTGCGACACGTAAGAAGTGTTCTGCAGCAAGCTTATGATCGCCAAGCTTACGCGCCTGTTCACCCTGCTTATAGACAGACGCGGCAAGGTTTTCTGTCAACGCATTGTAACTCTTGTCTTTTTTATCGGTCAGCGCCAATGTCTGCACGTAGGCAGCTTCGGCATCCTTGTAGTTAGCGATATCGAAGGAAGCGTGCGCCACGACCATCCATGCTGATCGTAATAGTTTCTTGTCCGCATTCGGATATACCTCGATGACCCGGCGGCCGTAGGTGATGGCCTGCTCATAATCTTCGAGCGCATACAGATCATCGACTGCAGCCACCAGGACTACCGCTGCATGCTTATGCGTCGGGAAGTATTCGGCAAACTTCAATGAACTGCGTATGATCTCACGCTTGATTATATTGCGCTGTGACTGGTTGGCAACTTTCAGGTGTTCGCGATAAGCATAGACTGCAGCATAACCGGCACTGGCAGAATCCTCATGCGTGAGATAGTTATAGGCGGTACGCTCGTACTCGGTCGCCGCAGCGAGATAATCTTTATGCTCAAGCAGTAAACCAGCCAACTGGTTGTTAAGTTTAGGCGCCTGCTTCTCTTCCGGGAACGAGGACAGGTATTGACGATACCAGAAGATCGCCTCCTGGTAATTTTCTTCTTTCTGCTTCAGCAGGCGTCTATCCTGATATAAAGCATGATAGTGGTTTGCCAGGTCGATCAGGTTTGATTTCAGGAACGCCAGCACGGTCGGATTGGCATTGATATCAAAGAACGTCCAGTAATTTGAGTTCAGGGCATATGTTTTAGAGAATTCTTTCTTGGCATCGACGACCAGGCGAGGGAAACCACCCTTCTTGTAGATCTCGATCACGCGGATATTGAAGTATGGTGACTCCTTTGAGATCGGGTTCCTGTCGATATAGGCCTGGTAAGATTTAGCGGCATCAGAGTAGCGGCGTTTCTCCAGGTAGTACTCGCCAAGGTGACTATAGATACTCGCCTCGTAAAAGCGGTGCCCGTGTTTATCAAAAAATTCAACGATCGAGTCAGCGCCACCGAGGTATGAGAAACTGAGACTGATCACACGGTATGTGTCATCGATGCGTTTCTTCTCGATCTTGTTTTCTACACTATCGAGGTCATATCCGTTATCGATCTTGTAATCAAGCATCTGGATATAGTCACGTAAAGCCTCTTCATACATATCCTGCTTGAAGTAAGCCCAGCCCTGTTTATACAATGCCAGCTCATAAAACTCTGAACCTTCACCGGCATCAATCACAGCCTGGTAAGACTCTTCGGAATCCAGATACTTCTTACGTGTGAAAAAATATTCTGCACGACGGAATTGTGACTCATCAATATGCCTTGACTGCGGATACTGTTTGATCAATTGCTCCAGTGTCTGCATCGCTATCTCTATCTGCCCAGTCTCTTCATACGCTCTCGACAACTGGTATAGCACCTGGTCATTACGTTCAAATAATGGATATTTCGCCAACAGGCCTTTATACAACTCGATCGCTTCTTTGGCACCCGCCGCCTGTAGATCATCGGCATCACCCGGCTTCTGCCCGGGGACATCGATCTTATTCTTCCTGGCTTTGCCAAGATCGATCTTCTTACCTGCGCGCTCACTAAACTCCTTCTCACTCTCGCTTAGATCAGCGATCGGACTGTCTTTAGCCATAACGCTTTCTTTTTCTTCACCAGCGGCAACAGGCACGAAACTGGTGTCCGGGGTCTGTATATCTGTCGCCTGTGAGGCGCTGTCGGCAATCGGTGCAGCAGCTTTGGCATCAGGCAGTTCGCCAGCGGCCTGTTTTACCTGTTGCGCCTCTTCCTCGGCACGGGCGATATCTTCAGCATCGTACTCTTTCTGAATCTTCAGGTCAGCAAGCCGGCGTAATGCTTCCGGTGTCATCTCTGTCTCAGGTGTTTCATTGAGAAACTTCTCATAACTGGCCATCGCCTTCTCAAGGCTATCGTCAACTTTTTCCTGCTTCAACTCAAACTTGACATCGCTCAAACTACCGAGCGTGCCTTCGTTATTCGTAGTCGCACAGGAGATCAACAACATCGATGTCGCTATCAGTGCCGGTAATGAGAAGTTATCAAGTCGCATCATCTTCAACCTATCGACCTAACAACTGTTGCTTGAAGGATGACGAGCCAGCGGCCTCGTCACTTTCCGCTTCGGATTCGGAATCAACCTGAGATTTTTCATCGACTACTTGCTTTGTCTCAGCCGGATCATCTCCTGCAACCTCGGTTTGTTTATCGACTTCATCAGGCACGGCACCGGTCTGTTTAGCGATCTCGGCATCGAGTTGTGCTTTCGTTGCACGGTCATAACTCTCGGCCAGGGCGAAGCGTGCTTTTATCTGGTACTCTTCCAGGCGTTTCC
>Ga0316201_10001699_pt1 | contig 15079 bp, 14 predicted proteins | sample CS6wburrow_MG_FD_204516 | JGI IMG/M metagenome (GOLD analysis project Ga0316201, IMG submission 204516) | Coastal sediment microbial communities from Delaware Bay, Delaware, United States - CS-6 worm burrow | ecosystem: Environmental > Aquatic > Marine > Coastal > Sediment | place: USA... | reverse complement strand
CATTACGCATCTGGATTGCACCCGAAAACCCGGTTTACGCCGAGCAACCACACCCCAGACTCTCCTTTATTCGATCCGGTATGGCCATCATCGATGTTCTGGCCATCGCCCCTTTTTACCTGAGCATGTTTATCGGTATCGACACGCGCGTGTTAAGGAGCTTGCGTTTACTGCGTATTTTCAAGCTGACGCGTTATTCCTCTTCAATGGACCTGATGGTTGCCGTGCTTCGACAGGAAATGCCCAACATTGGCAGCGCCATGTTTATCATGATGCTGGTAATCATTTTGTCGGCAAGCGGCATTTACGTGGTCGAACGCGATGCCCAACCGGAAGCTTTTGGCTCTATACCCGCAGCGCTCTGGTGGGCAACAGTTACTTTAACAACTGTTGGTTATGGCGATGTTTATCCGGTCACCCTGCTGGGTAGAGCCTTTGGCATGCTGATTATGCTGACCGGGGTGGGCATGGCGGCTCTACCCGCCGGTATTTTAGCATCGGGTTACACTCGCGAACTCGGTGTTCGGCAGGAAAAATTCGAAACCGAATTAAATCAAGCCATGGAAGACGGTGTAATCGATGATAAAGAAAGAGAACACCTGGAGCAAATGAAGGACGAACTTGGGATTCGTGATGAAGAAGCCGACTTTTTGAAGTCTACACACATGCAAGCCGAATGCCCTCACTGCGGGAAGGCATTCAAAAGCAACTAGCCGTGATAAATCAGATTACTTCAAGATTCACCCGTTCAGGATGGGCTTCGGCTGAAAAATGATCTGTTTTCAATGAATTTTAAATACGCGATGATGGCGTCCACTGCCTGCAGCTTGGTCTGGTATCGTGGCCCTGAAATAAAATCCGGGTCACTTGACAGTTTGACCACTACGGTATTATTTTCCGGATCGATATAAATCATCTGACCAAAAACACCCCTGGCCATAAAAGCCTTTCTATCGACATCCGGTATCCAGAATTGATTACGATAGCCCCCGTTAGGCGTATATTCGGTATAAGGCTCCTTAAACAGACGATTGTCACCTTTGGATAGAGTCTCAACCCATTTTTTAGAAACAATTTGCTTGCCTTTTACCTTGCCCCCCTGCGCCAGCATCTGGCCAAAGCGGGCATAGTCGCGCAACGTGGCATTAAACCCACCCTGGGATAATGCATATCCCACCGAGTCAACAGTGAAATAAGCATTTTCTTCACAGCCTAGTGGCTGCCATAATTCACGACTCATCAGCTCTGGAAGGCGAGTTTGAGTAACCCGTTCCATACAATGCGCCATGACATCTGTTTCAATTGATTTGTACCCAAACAAAATGCCATGTTCATGTGCGACTTCAGTCAGGGTCAGTATTTGATCCCAGATACAGGCAGGGGCATGTACTCCATTGGGCTGTTTCCAGCCACTGGCAATATCCGTCATCGCGATGTCGGAATGAGGGGCAGTGTAGTCTTCGTTGTAGACAACACCGGTGGTCATATCCATCACTTGTTGCAGCGTTGCGCCATTCCAGCCGGTCGTAACCAACTCAGGCAAATAGGTGGTAACTAGCTCTTTAGGGTCCAATTTGCCCTGATCGATCAATATACCGGCACCGACCGCAACAACTGACTTAGCCATTGACTGAGAAAGATGCTGAGTGCGTTCGGTCATGTCATTATGATACTGTTCAAATACAATTTTACCCTTGTGCATGACCAATATGCCGTCGGTATAACTGGTGTCAATCCAGTCCTGAACTGTCTTGGTTTCGTTCGGCCCGGTCTTGAATTTGACCTTGCCGAGATCAATAGCTTTCTTGCTGAACTTCCAGACTCTACCTTCACCTCGCCACACTTCAGCGGTTGGCAATATTTCACGCACATTTTGAAATGACCACCGGTTCCAGGGCGCTCTGTCCCAGTCATCGCGGGGCACTCTTTGGTCAAGAGGCACAGGAAAACCTTTCATTATGTTTGTCATTAACTAGCCTTATAGACAGATGTTTTAATAAGGGGCCACCATGAGAGACCATGGTAGCCCGGAAGCTCAACAATTATTGGTCACATACTTTGGTCGCAGAGTTAGCTGTTATGCCGCATACAGGCCGATTTTCATGGTAACCAAACAACTACAGGTTTGTTTATTCCGAGAATACTATCTGCTTCGACTTTGTTAGCAGCCATTCTGCATTCGTGAATTTCGCTGGCAGGCAGTATAAAAAGAGTAGCCACCAACCGCAAGCAGCTTTGCATCAAAATTGCTTTGTACTGGTTTGCGTCAGCTACCAGACAATGCTTTTATTTTATCAAAATGCAGCTAAAACAGCGGCTCCGAGCCCCTGCCTCCAGTTGTTCAAAGAATCTCACCAGAACCTGAACCGTCAGCAATCCAGGCCAGGAATTTATTTTCGCGGTTACCTGGATCTCGATTTTCATCTCATCCTTCAGCAACCTGGCCTCAAACATAGTGGCAGCCGGGCGCACTGCACCCAACCATTTTCCGGTTACCGGCCAGCAGGCCTCAAAGTCATCTCTATTCGATAAAATATAATCAATTTTCTTCCTCTATTGCCCACTTATCACCCGCCCTACCTTGCCAAAATATCCGATGAAACAACCCTCGATAATGATAGCCAGTCGATATACTAGATCATTCTATATCGGTATACTGCACGCGAATTTAGCACTTGAGAATACCGCGCTCAACTCTTGGGCCTAATTGCCCTTGAATGGACTTGTGGAGTATCGAGTATACAGGTCGTCTTCCGGGCACTCCCACTCAATCCGAGTAGGCCAACCAAATAAACTACTGAACTGCAGGGAAAGTCAATGCAAAGGCTCCTAATCGTATTCGTAACGCTGTTTCTGTCCTTGGCTGCACAGGCACAAGAAACCTCAGGCGAAATTCTGGATTTAACTCTAAACTGGGCTGGCTATGCATCAATCGGCATCTTTTGTATCGCGTATATCCTGGTTATTTTTGAAGAACAACTGCAGCTCAAAAAGTCAAAACCGGTGATGCTGGCCGCCGGGCTTATCTGGATTCTCATTGCCATCGCCTATAACGTCCACGAAATTCCTCATGTTGTTGAATACGGAATACGGCATAATTTTCTTGAATACGCCGAACTCTTCTTTTTCCTGCTTGTCGCTATGACCTATATTAATGCCATGATAGAGCGTGGTGTATTCGAGTCGCTGCGTGACTGGCTGGTGGCTAAAGGTTTCAGCTACCGATCCTTATTCTGGTTAACCGGTATCCTGTCTTTTTTTATCTCCCCCATTATCGATAACCTGACTACCGCTTTAATTATGTCTGCGGTGATTTTATCGGTAGGCAGCGGAAAACCCGAATTTATCGCAACCTCTTGCGTTAACATCGTGATTGCATCCAATGCCGGCGGCGCCTTCAGCCCCTTCGGTGACATCACTACACTAATGGTTTGGCAAAAAGGCGTGATTGATTTCTGGGGGTTCTTTGCACTCTTCCTGCCATCGGTCATCAATTTTGTCGTACCGGCCGCAATCATGAGTTTTGCTATCCCCTATGGAAAACCCTCAAAAACTGAAGTGAATGAAAGGTTCATGAGATTCGGCGGCCTGAGCATAGTTGGCCTGTTCCTGATGACCATCATTACTGCTGTTTGTTTTCACAACTTCCTCCATATTCCACCCGTTTTCGGCATGATGATGGGTCTGGGGTATTTGAAATTGTATGGATTCTACCTCAGAAAAAAGTCCAAAACCTGGTCTCATCGCAGCGAGAACCCGCCTGGCTCACGGGATGATCCCTTCGATTTTGATGTCTTTTCCAAAGTTGCGCTTGCTGAATGGGACACCTTATTCTTCTTCTACGGCGTCATCCTTGCCGTTGGCGGACTCGGCTTTATTGGTTACCTGGGCATGGCATCCACTTTTTTCTATGGCGAGCTTGGTGCCACCAATGCCAATATACTTGTGGGTATTATGTCAGCAGTGGTTGATAACATTCCGGTAATGTTTGCCGTTCTGACCATGAACCCGGACATGTCCCACACGCAATGGCTATTGGTCACTCTGACAGCGGGCGTTGGTGGCAGCTTGCTGTCGATTGGCTCCGCTGCCGGTGTGGCTTTGATGGGACAGGCGCGCGGTTACTACACCTTCTTCAGCCACTTAAAATGGACACCGGTCATTGCGCTGGGTTATGGCTGCAGTATCTGGATGCACCTTTTATTGAATGGCTGATTTCATTTACTGATAAAGACAAATACGGTCCTGCACACCTATCCAGCATGAGCCTGCCGGAGTGATTAAGTTATAAAACGCTCAGGATTCTTTGCCAAACGGCATCAAACATTGAATTCTGCCAAGTGTTAGCCGTTTTTCAGAGATGCCTTGGAAACCTGGCTAGATGCGTTGCTTAACTTTGATCGCAAGTGTTCCTACACCCAGGAAAGCCACGCCCATGAGGATGAGTGTGACCGGCCAGCCCAATGAATTGGCGAAATACTCCGCCGAGTAATACCCGATGAATGCGAGCATTGCGATGACGGTGGTCAACAGCAAGGCCCGGCTTCGCAACACCACACAGGCATAAAGTACTGACGCGGTTACTGCAAGATAGATAAGCTCAAAGGGGGTGCTCAGCACGAGGTCAAACAAACCGCTATAGACCATGATAGAGCCAACGAAATAGCCGAGTCCTGTCAGGCGCGGGTAGCGCTCTGTCTTATGCAAACCGTATGCAGTTAACATGATGCACACGCCAATGACCAGACTCGCCCAGTTAACGGCGGTGTGATCCGAGACGAGGTCAAACAGGCCGCTATTGAGCCAGCAAGTTGCAATCAACAAAGTCGGTTCGACCAGCACACGATGGGGCGTTTTCTCAAGCGCCGTACCCACCAGGAACAACGAGGCGCCAAGAACAATTGCGATATACGTGATCGGGATGCCAAGTTTATCGAGGCCTGTATGGATAAAACCATAACCAAAAAAAAGCACGGCGAATGCCAACACAGTGCGCCGGTATTTGCCAAAGAGCACAGCCATTTGAATGGCCATTACGCCAAACACAAAAAGTACAGCACTATGCCAGTCATCGCTGCGCGGGAATAGCTCGTGGATCAATACAAACCAGCCCCCAGTCATAATGAACACGCAGGCGAGTGTCAGCGGCAGAATGAGCCTGGGATATTTTCCCTCGTACAGGGCGGATATCAGCACTATCAGCAGAACGTAACCAACGCCCAGCGATACGAAAATTCGCATGGCACTACCCATGCTGTCCCAGAACATACCGATATAGGTACTGATACCTGCAAGAATAAAAATTGCGCCGAGATAGGAAAAAAGCGTTTTGGCAATATCGCTCTTGCTGCGCGCGGATCCAGAATGGATCTCGGTCTGCGTACGAAAGGCTGAATCGACCTCGGCGGGCGTGATGTCGTAGGTGTTCATCAGTTGCGTTATATTTTTAAGCGCACCGGGCTTATCGGTCACGCTTGATAAACCAAGAACGCCAGCGACCAGCGGCCAGCCCCATATGCCGCCGCCAATTAACAACAAAATGAGGATGAGGATCAATAGTGAAATCATGGTGACACCACCCAACCGATAAACTGGGTGTTGTTGCTGTAATACCGTCCGGCGGCATTAGGCAGGCGGATGCTGCGGCCATTTTTCGTCAGCACAGCTTCATGGCGATAGCGTGATGAATAAAACAGGCCCCCGAACACATCGCTCGAATAACGCCCGCTGCCTACGCTGAATTCATAGCCATCTGGAGCAATACTGGACGAATCAACAGCCACTCCTTCAAGATCGGGAATTTCGATCAGGACAGCTTCCTGTACACCCTCGGTAGTCGCAGGTGGCTTGTCCGTCGTTTTCCGGCCGGGCGGAAGCAGGATGGCGATTTCTCTCACCGCCCCGGTTTTCGGGTCGTACCGCCAAAGGCGCGGCTTCTGTCTGGACTGCGAGCCATCCTGGTAGACGACCTGTACTTTCCGGTCTACTACCGAAATCTGTACACCGTTCTGGTAATTGTAATAGTTAGTCGCGTAAATAACGTCGTATTGAGGAGATGCAACCAGAAGGCTGGGTATTCCTGAAATCAGCAGGAATGCCACAACGAGTATAAGCGGCAAACCCAGACCAAAAGCAATGGTTGGATTCTCGCGCAAGAATGATTTCATGCCAATCTCTCCGAAATTAAATTGTGATTATAAGCCGGCAAACTGGCAAAAAGGAATTTCAACTATCTCGCCTCAAAAAGGCATCTTGCTTTAATCAAGACAACAATGCACAGGCATGCTCATCAGGAACACACCGATAAAGAACTCAACGGCTAAAGCACATGGAAAGCCAGGCAACGCCTGAGTTTCCATGCGACTTTACCGGTTATCTTTAAACCATCAAATGCCTTTTATAAAGGCTTCACTTTGTTTGCGCAGGGTCCTTTTTGACCTTGGCCAACTTCAAATTCCACCGCTTGGCCATCATTTAAAGTTGCATAACCTCCACCAGCTTCAATTTCAGAGTGGTGAACAAATAAATCTTTGCCGCCATCTTCCGGTGTAATAAAGCCAAAACCTTTATCTGCGTTGAACCACTTAACTGTACCTTTACTCATATTGCACTCTTCTTGTTGTGGTGAATAATTGAATGACCATGCTCGCTATCACCATTACGAACACAGTTTTCGAACTTACAGATAACACCAGATTTGCTGTAATTACAAATGTAATGCCAGCCCAATTGCAGCAAAGCCCAAAACCAGAAACACGATTGGAACACTCATTGCTCTCAATGCAAAGAAACCCACTATAACCAAAGCCATTTCCATCGGCGCAGTAACGGCGCTGACAAAGACGGGCTGATACAACGCCGAAAGTAATAACCCAACAACCGCGGCGTTAATGCCCCAGGCGGCACCCGCTATTTTTGGCTGGGCTGCAAGAGATTCCCAGGCACCCTGCAAGCTCAGAACCAACAAAAAACCTGGTATAAAAATGCCCAAAGTTGCTACAAGCGCCCCTGTCAACTCGCTACCTGGTGACAACTCTGCCCCCAAAAACGCAGCCAATGAAAACATCGGGCCCGGTACGGCCTGGGCTGCAGCATAACCCAGCAAAAAGCGATCGGTGCTTACTGCATCACCAATAGTCTGCTGCAATAGAGGTAAAACAACGTGACCGCCACCAAAAACCAAACTTCCCGCCTGGTAAAAATCAGAAAAAATCTCGACCCGTTGTGACACTAATGCAAGTAATGGCAAACCCACAAAAAGCACGAAAAACAACAATAGCGGCAACAATATGAAGCGCTCTGCTTGATCACTCTTACTCATGGTAGGCTTACCATAAAGAGCACCGACCAGGGCCGCCATCACCAAAACCCCCATTTGTGTCCACAGGCTCGGCAGGCACAACAAGGTGGCAGCGGTCAGGACGGCAATACTAATTGATAACCTTTCCTTGCAAAAAGCTTTGAACATACTGAGCGTAGCATCGGCGACAACAACGACAGCTAACAGTTTGAGCCCATGAACAATTCCGGAGAACAGGTCACTGGCATTCTGCTCCGTATTTGTGGTCGCCAGAAAATAGAGCAATAAGAATGAAGGCAAGGTAAAACCAAGAAACGCGGCCACCCCTCCCAAAAGACCTGCACGACGGAGCCCGAGAGCAAAGCCGATCTGGCTTGATCCGGGACCGGGCAAAAACTGACTTAGCGAGATCAGCCTTGCGTAGGATTCTTCATCGATCCATTTAAGCTTCTGAACGAAAGCTTTTTGAAAATACCCGATATGGGCTGCCGGACCGCCAAAGCTCACGCAACCCAGTGCTAAAAATCGCCAAAATACTTCCCAGACTTTATTCATCAATATTACCCTTCAGATAACAACCAACGCCCTGAACGCTGTGTGTGAAATGCTTTGCCTTATTATGCTCTACAGCCATTTATACATTACCAAAGCATCGATATAGCCGTGTACGGGGTGATTGAACGCTTTAGGCAGGCGTCCCACGGTTTCAAAACCCAGCTTAGTCCAAAGCCGAACCGCACCTTCATTGCTTGAAGCGACGAAGTTAAATTGCATTGCTTTATAACCTAACTTGCGGGCAATGTCCTGGGAATGGCCGCACATTGCCGTTGCCAGGCCTTTCCCTCTGGCTTTTGCAGAGACCATGTAGCCACAATTACAAACATGATTCCCCGGACCGGCCTGGTTTGTCTTGAGATAATACGTACCTAAAATATGGCCGTCTTGTTCAAAGACATAGGTTTTTCCGGGGGTATCCAGCCAAATCTTCTCGGCCTGTTCTTTTGTTGTCCCTTTTGAATAGGCATAGCTATCCCCTGCCTTCACAATTTCACGAAAGATGGGCCATATTGCTTCGAAATCTTGTTTTGTAGCTTCCCTGATATTCATATACCCATCTCTTCAAAAATATAACGCCTCGCATCAATCGCCCGCGCGCCCGTCAACGCTAGGCGACATCTGTATTTATTACGATGCAAGACTCTTCAATGCACTCATTTACCTCGATGGTGACATGAGATAACTTATGGAATGGGCTCAATAGCCTCTTGTAATGTTCAGTAGAATTCGGATGGTGCGTTACCAAAGCAATTATTGCTGCGTAATGGTTTGCGCCTACTTTCCACACATGAATATCAGAAATTCTATTATCAGAATCTTTCTCTATAGCCTCGGTAATGGCACGTTGATATTCCTCTTCAATACTTGCATCAAGCAATATTGGGCTGGTTTGTTTTAGCAGGCCATAAGACCAACGCGTAATAATTATGGCGCCAACAATCCCCATTACGGGGTCAAGCCAATTCCATCCCAAGTATTTACCAGACACCAAAGCCACAATGGCAAGGACTGATGTCATAGCGTCAGCCAGCACATGAAGATAGGCGGCTCTTAAATTATGATCATGACCATGGTGATGATCGTGGTCGTCGTGATGATGAGCATGACTGTGGTCATCTTTTAACAGGAACGCACTAACGACATTAATAAGCAAACCAATGCTCGCAACAGTAATCGCCTCATTAAAATGGATTGCCTGCGGGTCTACTATTCGTTGCAACGACTCGACCAGCATGACCAGGGCTACGACAGCCAAAGCTATTGCACTTGCAAACCCTCCAAGTACATTTACTTTGCCGGTACCGAATGCATATTCGGGATTATTCGCATGTTTTCGTGCGTAGCGATATGCAAATATGGCAATCAGGAAAGCGGCGACATGTGTGCCCATATGCCAGCCATCGGCCAGAAGTGCCATCGAACCGTAGACGCTACCAGCAACGATTTCTACAACCATCGTGATCGCTGTGAGCATTAGGACATACTGCGTTCGCCGCTCACCTTTCTCATTTTTTACTGAAAAATCATGGCTGTGCTGCAAATTTTCTAATGTGCTGGAATGCATTTCAAATTACCGATTTGTAGCCTATCGACTTAGCCGTGTGGCAAATGAAGAGGCGTGAATATAAAAATCATTGCGGTCTCTTCTATCCATGTTCAGGCTGGGCTGTTCCTCGCCAAAATACCACTCCAATGATAGCCGTTATAGTACCAATGAATGCACCAATCAGATGAGCATCAGTTATAACATTCATATCGCCAATAAAGTTCTCGTAAACCAGGTTTGTACCCGTTGTCTCGCCTAATACCTTTAGCCATACGATGCCCAGACCTACCCAGTAGACCTTGGCTTCATCCCTGGCCAGGCGTATAGAAAAATAGGCGGCGAAGGCGTGAAGCAATCCGGATAATCCGTTATACCAATCGAGAGCAGGAAAGATACACAGTAGCGCCACACTGATTAGCGCGGTAAAAACGAAACCGCTCGCCAACAGCTCGCCCAATTTTATCCTGGTAAAAAATCCAAAGTAGATAACCAGGGCAGCCGCAATATTTAGTGACAGGTGAAGCCCATTCGTGTGCACGAAATGGCCGGTCCAGATTCGCCAGATTTCTCCAGACAATACCTGCTGCCGGTCTAGTTCGAGCGCCCTCGACAAATTCTGGAACACCAACAGGCAAAGTACAAACACAGCGCTGCCGAGGACTCTTTTCCTTGATGCGCCCACAATACCGTTACCTTTTGACAACTCTGAAAATCGCCAATCCGATTATGATCAGCAGAAATGGCCACTGAACCCCACCACCACCGCCATACCCTTGCCTGTGGGTGATCTGTACGCTTTTGTCCTGCTTAATCTTTTCCTTGAACCGATCCAGCTCTGCAGACAGATTGGTCGACATGTCCATCATGGCCAATTCGAACCCCTTCTCTCTCGCCTCTCTATTACCCCGGCTCACTTCCACTAAAGTAGATGTTTGCTGTATATCACTCACCCCGGGAGCCCGGAAAAGCATTTTCCTGGAATTGACATCGAATACAGCAGTATCGACAAAGGTAGTGGCCTGGTTCTGATTGCCCTTTATGAAATAGGCTCCAACAATGGTCCAGTATAATATGGAGCTTTTGGTTTCCGAGGTAACGGCTACCTGGTCATAGGAAACCAGCGCGACAATGTCCAGACCGTATAACCGCGCAATCTGGCCCACTCCCTCAAATCCCTTGGAAGACCGCATATATGTCTCTGGAACAATGACTATTTCCTTCACATAATCCAGCCCGACGAATTTCTGCTTTACCTCTTCAAGCAGTTGCGTTTTTTTTGCTTCAGGTAGCATAAAAGATGTGCCTTGTTGCGATGGCACAAACGCCAAACCTACCGTAAGGGGAAGACGGAGATGCGGCGTGGTTTCTTCATGTTTTGGTGGCACCTGGCCATCCGGGTACAGGTAATCTACGAGACTGCTGGAAACGCCCCTACGACCATCTTGACCAAAGTAATTCGCACATGATGTTAACAGCAAGACGGTAACCGCAAGCACGCAAACTTTCTTAGTATTGCTCATAGGATTCTCCTTAGAAGGATAGATATTTTCATTACCTAACGATCTCTGTAAGTCGCGCCGTTTTTTGGCGTCAACTTTGCACAAGTATTAGCGGCGTTAGTAGCGATGCAATATTTCACAGTTCATCGTGTACGATAACTATAATGACAAGCCACACAAGAACTGGTTACTTTCTGCAAGGCATTGTATGCATTCTTCAGATCACCCTGTTTGGCGACTTTTGAAAACTCTGTTGCCGCATCATGCATACCCCACCCCAGGTTTCGCATTTCCAGCGGCATAAACCTGCCCGGCCCCGTACCTGTGGCACGATGCTTCCCCATCGAACTTCGCCCCATTCTGGTTTCTGCAACGTCTGCCGCAGCAGCAAGGTTATTTGAAGCCAGGTAACCGATTATTTCATTCAAGGCGGACAAATGATCCAGCATGTCTTTACGCATAAACTCGCGCGCCTGGTCAGGCATCGATACCAGTTGACGAGTATCTCCGCCAGAAGGACTTTCTACACGCTTTGCTTTATCGGTTGCGTCCTGACTGAATGCGGCTTGGGATACAAATATAAGCAAGGATATAGCTACTTTTTTATACATGAGAATGTCCTCTATCAAAGATTTTTCTCTAATTGAGAAAAAAGAAATGAGATTAAAGGGGACGTATTTATTTTCTTGAAGATTCTCAGCTGGGCGGGAAATAGTTTCGTCCCCTTTTCCCTTGGTCAACGTCCTGTAGCAGCTCGACCATCACACCCTGATTCACCTGAATGAGGCCCCGTTTGGGCCGATCCAGATCAATGATGATAAAGACAATCAATGTGATCAGCGTCGAAACCAAGACTATTGGCGCGAATATTCGCTTCCCACTCAAACCGCCTGAATACCCCATTATCCCACCAGCCGAGATGAAGACAACGAACAGCAATAGCAGCACAACCTCTGGAACCTGCATTTGAAGCAACGCTCTTCTCTTGCCCTGGCTATCGATGACATCATTGAGAGACTTGACGAATGCTCCCGTCGTCACCGGTCGCGGATCAATCTCTGTTGCCGATATCGCCAATGACCATAATTTGTTCTGCAGATCAGCGATCTTGTCACTGTAATCGTTGCGCTCGCGGGTCTTTGTAAGGTCGAGCTGACCTATGTCCACACGCAGCCGAATGTAATTCTGAAACAGATCGTCGGCCTCACCTCTGAACTGTTCCGGCAGCAATTGAATCCGCAACACGGCGGTTCCAATAGCGTTCGCTTCGTCTATCAACGCCATGCTTCGGTTGTCGTAGCGTTGCATGGACATGCTGAATGTAAATCCAATCAGCAGAGCCAGCAGGCCCAAAATGCTGGCTTGAATGGAACCAGTGAGTGATTTGACCTCACTGTCAGTGCGAGCCTGAACGAAGCGTCCCACTCTGAACCCAACTTCATTGAACGCAACCATCGCAACAAAGAGCACTGCGACTATTGCAACGCTGCTGTATCCGTAAAGCAGTTCATGTTGATCCATAGATAGTCCTGGTTACGCCTGACAGGCTGCTTATGAAGCCTTCGGCATAATAATTATTATCGTGCTTTTAGGCACGGCAATTCTCTTTACTTTTGTTCAAGAAATTATACTGAATATATAAGCGGAAAAGGAGCTTCTGATGCTATCTTCGCCATTGCTTCGGTCAATTCAAAACTGCATGGCAGTGTGCCATTATAGCCCGAGAAGAATTAAAGGGGACGTATTTATTTTTCAAGAAAATTCTCAGCTGGGCGGGAAATAGTTGCGCCCCCTTTTCATGGTTTAGATATTTTCCAGGACCAGATAACTGATAACCACATAGCGCAACAATTTTCCTAAAGTAACTAAAATAACAAACCAGAACAGGCGAATGCGTAAAATGCCGGCCATCACCGTGATCGGATCACCAATCACCGGAACCCAGGCAAAACAGAGAGATAACATCCCGTATTTTATGAAACGTTGTTCTGCTCGAACGAACTCATCTTCGGAAATTTTCAGCCACTTTTTTATCACACCCAGGCTTGCCCAATATCCCAGTGCATAGTTCACAAGCGAACCCAAAACGTTGCCAACTGTTGCAACCATGATCAAGGTAACAGGACACCAACCACTCAGTAATAAAGCACCTAAAACAACTTCTGAACTTAACGGTAAGATTGTTGCGGCCAGGAATGACGCAATGAAAAGTCCGATATGCCCTAGCTCAGCGAGGTACTCCACTAATTACCCACAAATAAAAAACCCGGGTGAGCGGGAAAGTAGCACGTCAGCCCACCAAACGGTAACATGGCTGGTAAGTCTCCTGCCTGAGCTTCATCCGGTTTTGTTCGGCGAAAGCCCGCAATAGCGAATCCATAGCATCGATAAGGACGTGATCACCGCGCAGCTCGAACGGCCCGTGTTCTTCAACGGCACGAATACCCGCTTCCTTGACGTTGCCCGCAACCACACCGGAGAATGCGCGCCGAAGCTCAGCAGCCAATTGATGGGTCTCAATGTCTCGATGAAGCTTAAGCGCTCGCATCGCCTCATGGGTAGGATAAAACGGTTGCTGCAAGTCTTTTTCTATGTGCAGAAGCCAATTGAAATAAAAGGCATCTTTTGTTTCGATGCGATACTCGCGCACGACCTTCACACCTGCCACCATTTCGCGCGCGACCTGTGCCGGGTCATCGATGATAATACGGTAAAGACCCTGCGCTTCAGCACCCAGAGTCAGCCCAATGAAGGTATCGATCTCACGAAAATACGGCTCCGATCCGGCTGGCCCGGTAAATATAAGGGGGAATGGCCGACCGGCATTGTTGGGGTGCAACAGCACGCCCAGCAGATAAAGAATCTCTTCTGCGGTCCCGACACCACCCGGAAACACGACGATGCCATGCCCGAATCGGACAAATGCTTCGAGACGCTTTTCCATATCAGGCATGATCAACAGTTCATTGACGATCGGGTTGGGCGACTCGGCCGCAATGATGCCCGGCTCGGTGATCCCGATATACCGCCCCTTCTTTTCGCGTTGCTTGGCATGACCAATGGTCGCGCCCTTCATGGGGCCCTTCATGGCGCCAGGACCACAGCCAGTGCAAACGTCCATGTATCTCAAACCCAGCTCATAGCCTACCAGTTTGGAGTAATCGTATTCTTCACGGCTAATGGCATGGCCACCCCAGCACACCACGATGTTGGGTTCACGCTGCGCCTGAAGCACTTGGGCGTTGCGCAAAATATGGAAGATAGCCGAGGTGATGTGTTCGGTGTCGTCCAGATCAAATCGACCCGCTTTAACTTCGTTGTCAACGTAGACGATGTCACGCAGTACTGCGAACAACAATTCCCGAATACCGGTAATCATCTGGCCATCGACAAAGGCACTCGCCGGTGCGTTCTTCAGTTCGAGCTTAATGCCTCGGTCCCGCTGCACAAGGGTAATTTCAAAATCCCGGAAGGTCTCGAATACCTCGCGGGCATTATCAGTGAAGTTGCCACAATTGAGCACGGCCAGCGAGCAGCGCCGGTATAAGGCATACAAACCTGTGGCGGTGGAATCGAGCAGCGCATTGACCTCAAGGTGAGACAGTATCTCCAGACTACCTTCAGGTGTGACATGGGTATTAATGGATGGGTACTCGACACGTGATGTGCCGTCGCCCGATTGATATCCATTCTGGTCTGGCGAATTTCTCATGCTATAAACAGTTCCTTATTTTTTGTTTTTGCCGACAGCCCTATAGCCGGACAACCGACGCCGTTGGCAGTCTAAGCCCAGAATATGCCGCTCCTGTGAGCATCAGTGTATGTTAAGCATAGGAAGGGAAATAGCTTTTGCCTAAAAAGCTTAACTATAAATTATGTTACTCAGGCTATGCGGGTGGCAACCATTTTGGCAAAAATTAATAGTCATTGAATTCCTGGTTCCCTTTCTAAACTAGCTTCATTTTAATTAACGGTTTTTGCGATTCCCCGGTGCTCCTTCGATCGTTTTCTGCATCCGGTTTCGGCAGGGATAATCTCCCGCTATCATTGAGGTAAGTACCACTTTTAATGGTAATTCACAGTAACGCATAGTGGCTCGGGATATCGGACATTGGCCCATCAGTATAACCATTCGAAGTAGTGATCCAGATTTCAAAGTTGTGCGTACCACTTAAT
>Ga0316201_10001698_pt1 | contig 15087 bp, 14 predicted proteins | sample CS6wburrow_MG_FD_204516 | JGI IMG/M metagenome (GOLD analysis project Ga0316201, IMG submission 204516) | Coastal sediment microbial communities from Delaware Bay, Delaware, United States - CS-6 worm burrow | ecosystem: Environmental > Aquatic > Marine > Coastal > Sediment | place: USA... | reverse complement strand
ACGGGTTCATGGCGCGCTCTGCAGGGCCACAGATCCGCGGTGGCGAGTCGGCGGTGATGCTGCGCTTTTCAACCCAACCGGTGAACAATCCGGATGACCGTTTCGACGCGTTGCTGTCACTCGACTGGCTCAAGGTCGAGCGCTTCGCCGACGAGATTCCGCTCGACGCCGATAGTCTGCTGATCGGCGACCTGGCGGCCGGCGACGCGCCGGCGATACTCACCACCAGCGGTTGCCACCTGGAACAACCCGACCTCAAGGCAGCAGCGCGTGAGGTCGAGGGTGGACGCCCCAACATGGTCGGTCTCGGCGTGCTGAGTCGCCTGCTCGGCCTGACCCCCGAAACCATGCAGCTGGCGCTCGAGGCGACGCTCGGGCATAAGGGCAAGAAGACGGTCGAAGTGTCGATGCAGTGTATCCAACGGGGTAGCGAGCTGGGGCTCGAAGGCCGTTACGACCTGGCGCTGGATTGCGTCCTCAATCGACCCCGGTTGTGGAACATCAGCGGTAACGAAGCCGCCGGACTCGGCGCGTTGCGCGGCGGCGTACGCTTTGTTGCCGCCTACCCGATCACCCCGGCGAGCGACATTCTCGAGTGGCTGGCGCCAAAACTCGAGCAGGTCGGCGGCAACCTGCTGCAGGCCGAGGACGAACTGGCCTCGATAAACATGATCATCGGCGGCTCGTTTGGCGGCGTGCCGTCGTTGACCGCCACCTCCGGTCCCGGGCTGAGCCTGATGATGGAAGGCCTGGGCCTGGCGGTAGCGAGTGAGACCCCACTGGTGGTGGTCAACGTGATGCGCGGCGGACCATCGACCGGCATCCCGACCAAGTCCGAACAATCCGACCTCAACATCGCGCTGTACGGTTTTCACGGCGATGCACCGCACCTGGTGCTGGCGCCAACCGACACTGCCGATTGCGTGCTCACCACCCAGTGGTCGGTCTGCCTCGCCGAACGCCTGCAAACCGTGGCCATCGTGTTGTCCGACCAGCAACTGGGGCAAAGCCGGGTGGTGACCGATTCGGTGCAGACCGAGGATATGGCCTGCGCCCGGAGGGTAGTCGAGGCGGCCGATGACAGCTACCAGCGCTACCAGCTGAGCGAAGACGGGGTATCCCCGATGGCGATCCCGGGTCTGCCCGAGGGGATGTATACCGCCGACGGGCTCGAACACAACGAACACGGTACACCGTCGTCGTTCGCTTCCGACCACACGGCGCAAATGGCCAAACGCAGCACCAAACTGGAACAGTTCGACTATGGCGATTTGTGGGCGGAGGTCGACGGTGAAGGTGAAATCGCATTGGTCTCCTGGGGTTCGAGTTGCCCGGTGACGCGCGAGGCCGCACGCCGGCTCGAAGCCAGGGGCATGAAGGTCAAGGTGATTTTGATGCGCCTGCTGATGCCGCTCAACCACGCCGGGTTGGGCGCTGTGCTGGCCGGTTGCAGCCGGGTCTACGTTGTCGAACAAAACCAGTCGGCGCAGTTATTTCACTACCTGCTGGCGCAGCAGGCGATACCGGCGCATAGTATCCGTTATGCGCGACCCGGCCCGCTGCCGATCCGGCCCGGGGAAATCATCCAGTTGGTCAGCGCGGAGGTCGCAGCGGCATGAATATCGCATTCAAACCCAAGGACTACAAAACCGACGTCAAGCCCGTGTGGTGCCCGGGCTGCGGCGACTTCGCCACGCTCAGTGCGTTGACCAGGTCGCTGGCTTACCTCAAGCTGCCGAAGGAGAACGTCGCGATGATCTCCGGCATCGGCTGCTCATCCCGCCTGCCAGCCTACATCGACAGCTACGGTTTTCACGGGGTCCACGGCCGCGCGCTGGCCCTGGCGCAGGGCCTCAAGGCGGCGCGCCCCGATCTGACGGTGATCGCCGCCGGCGGCGATGGCGACGGGTTCTCGATCGGCGGCAACCATTTCCTGCACGCCTGCCGGCGCAACATGGACCTGACCTACATCGTGATGGACAACCAGGTCTACGGTATGACCAAGGGCCAGCCGTCGCCCACCACCGAGCCGGAATGGGTCAGCAAGATGGCGCCGCATGGTACCAGGCTGCGCCCGTTTCAGCCGTTGGCCATCGCGCTGGCCTCCGGTGCTAGCTACATCGCGCGTGGATTCGCCGGTGACCCGAAGACCCTGACCCAATTGATCGTCGAGGGTATCCAGCACCGTGGGTTCGCGTTCATCGAAGTGCTGTCGCCCTGTCCGACCTATCGTCCGGAACACAAACAGTGGAAGCTGTCGGTTCAGCCATGGCCGCACCCCGCGACCGACGACCCGGTCAAGGCGGCAGGGTTTATCCACGGTGACGACGGTCTGTCCACAGGCTTGATCCTGCAACGCGACCTGCCGGTCTGGCAGCCCGTAGTCGAGGTCTCGGCCAACGTCGAGGATATTGCCGAGGATTTCGCGCTGTGAGCCGGCAAGCCCCGCTGACGATTGCCGGCGAGGCCGAGTTCCTGGCTCACATCATCGCGCTCAAGCACGAGTCCGAAGACCGGTTGACGACCATGGCGGACTGCCTGTTCGCGCACAACAACCCGCCCGCGGCGCAGGTTTTCCACGAACTGGCCGGGCTGATCAGCCTGGTGGTGGAGCAACTACAGACGCTTGCGCTGGACCACGTACTGCCGGAAATCCCGCCGTGGGAATATCAATGGCATTGCGAAGACGACCCGGAAGCCCTGTGCATGGAGCATGCGCATTACCTGATGAGCGCTCGCCAGGCGCTGCAACTCGCCCTGTATAATGAGCAACGCAGCGTGGAATTCCTCCAGCGTATCGAGCGCGAGGTGAGTGAACCCGCGGTGCGCGAGATGGCGCGGCGCCAATTGAGGGTTGAACAGGAGTTCGCCGAAATCATCCGGCAACGCCTGGCGGACTTACCGGACGAGGATGTCGTGTGCGACGACCTCGACCCACCGCACATGCCGGAGTGAGCCTGGCGCTTATCGCGTTTGGATACGGCGAATTCTACATCCTGTCCAGCAGGTAGAAGCCGAGCTTCATGTCGTAGCCGAGGATATGCTCGGTAAGCCAACCGGAAAGGTATTCGATGTCGTCGACCCCCAGCCGCTTGTCCTGGTCGTCGAATTTCCGCCGCAGTTGTAGCGCGCTGTCGATCAAATCCTGGTGTTCTGCCCTGTGTCCTTCCAGTTCCGAGTAGTTATAGTGGAGCATCAGGCGTTCTTCGTGCTTGAAGTGCCAGTCAGTGCAACTGATCAGCTCTTTCAAAAGGGCGTCGATGTAGGCTGACGGCTCGTCGTCCGCCACCGCGTCGACCAGCAGGTTGAACAGGTCGACCAGCCTGCGATGGTCTTCGTCGATTTCAGTGACATCGACGCTCAGCGAGTCGTCCCAGGTGATTTTATGCTCGTGCATGTCGCTACTCCGGCTCAAAGGGTTTAGCCCAGCGCATTGGCGGTCTCGCTGCGGAGCAGACGAACGCCCCTGCTGGTAGTTTTTCAAGCCTGTTTGCTTTGCCTCTTCACTTCAAACTACAACAACCGGCCCTGGCCATCTTGCGCCGGATGAACGCAATCTGGGTCTGCAGCGACAACTGCTTGGGACAGACATCCTGGCAACCGAGCAGGGTCATGCAACCGAATACCCCGTCATCGTCACCGATCACGCGGTAATACTCGGCTTCGCTGCGCGCGTCACGCGGATCAGCGCGAAAACGCGCTATCTTGTTGATCCCAACCGCACCGATGAAATCCTCGCGCATGTGCGCGGTGCCGCAGGCAGCGACGCAGCAACCGCATTCGATGCAGCGGTCAAGTTCGTAAATCTGCTCGGCGAGCTCCGGCTCCAACCGCCGCTCGATGGCGTCGACATCGGGTTCATGGTCGAGGTGCGCCCAGGTTTCAAGCCGTTCTGACAGATCGCGCATCCAGCGTCCCGTGTTGACCGACAGGTCGGCGATGTGCTCGAAATTGGGCAGAGGCAACAACGTGATTTCACCCGGTAACTGCTCGGTCAACGTACGGCAGGCCAACCCCGGACGGCCATTGATCACCATCGCGCAACTGCCGCAGACGCCGGCACGACAGACAAAATCGAACGACAACCGCGGATCATACTCGTCACGGATCAGGTTGAGCGCGATGAACAGGGTCATGCCGTCGGATTCTTCCAACTCGAAACGCTGCATGCGCGGCGTGCTATCCGGGTCGGCCGGGCTGTGACGAAAAATATTGAATACCAGAGTCCGTCCCATCAGGCTTCTCCGTCCTGGCGCTGGTTGGCGCCACGGTATTTTTCCGGCAGCAGATGGAGGAACGGCATGCGCTTGTCCTGCAACTCTATCCGGTCACTACCCTCGATTGCGTCGACCTGCTGCTGGCGTGCGGCTGTCCCGGGATGCTCGACGATGTTCTTCGCGCCGTAACCGCGGAAGCCGGGTGGCAGTTCCATAGCGCTGACATCGAGTGGCTCGTAATCCAGTTTAGGCTGGGAATCCTGCGGCTCTTGCCAGCGGTAGAGGCTGCGTTTGAGCCAGTCTCGATCGTTGCGTTCGGGGTGATCCTCGCGAAAATGCGCACCGCGGCTCTCGGTGCGCGCCAATGCGCCCATCGCCACACCCAGCGCGACCTTGAGCATGCGCGGCAGGCGGTACGCCAGTACCAGTTCGGGGTTGGCCGCGGGGTGTCCACCGTGGACCCCGACCTGCGCGCTCAACTGCAACAGTTTGGTCAGTTCGGCCACCGCGGATTCGAGATCGGCTTGGTTGCGGAACAGACCGACCTTGTCCATCATCACCTGCTCCATTCTGTTGCGCAGTTCAACCGGGTTTTGATCGCTTTTTCTTGCCAGGAGCTGATCCAGCGATGTCTGCTCACGCTTCAGGAAATCACTGGCCAGCGCCGTCGAAAGTTCGATATCACCGTCTGCGGATAAGCAGAAGTCGGCTACGTACTCGGCCACCAGCATGCCCGATACCACGGTCTCGGCGACCGAGTTGCCGCCCAGCCGGTTGAAGCCGTGCATATCCCAGCAGGCCACTTCGCCGCAAGCGAACAGACCCCGCAGGTCAGGACTCTCGCCGCGGTAATCGGTACGGATGCCGCCCATCGAATAATGCTGGGTCGGACGCACCGGGATATAGTCCTGCGCCGGGTCGATACCGAGGAAGTACTGGCAAATGTCCTTGACCTCGCGCAGGTTGTGGTCGATGTGCTCCTTGCCAAGCACCGTAATATCGAGCCACAGGTGATCACCAAAGCGGCCGGCGACCCCCTTGCCCTTGCGCATGTGTTCAGCCATCCGCCGGGAGACCACGTCGCGTGACGCCAGCTCGGCTTTTTCCGGTTCGTAATCCGGCATGAACCGATGGCCGTCGACGTCGCGCAGCAGGCCGCCGTCGCCGCGACAACCCTCGGTGACCAGGATGCCGGCCGGCACGATCGCGGTCGGGTGGAATTGCACGGCCTCGAGGTTGGCCAGCTGCGCCACCCCGGTTTCCAGCGTGATCGCCTGGCCGATGCCCTCGTTGATGATCGCATTGGTCGACACCCCGTAGATACGTCCGTAGCCTCCGGTCGCCATCACCGTGGCTTTCGCCAGGTAGACGCTCAATTCCCCGGTTATCAGGTCGCGCACCACGGCGCCGTGACAGCGTTCTCCGTCGTGTATCAGCGCCATGGCTTCCTTGCGCTCGTGCACCGGGATCTGCTCGGCGATCACGCGGTCACTCACGGTGTACAGCATCGCGTGGCCGGTACCGTCAGAGGTATAGCAGGTGCGCCACTTGCGGGTGCCACCGAAATCACGCGCGGTGATCAGGCCGTGCGCGGCGGCCGGATTTTCCAGCGTAACCTGTTCACCGTGGATCACCGCCTTATGCTCACCCTGGCTTACCCGGTTCCACGCCACGCCCCAGGCGTCGAGCTCCCGCACCGCCTTGGGCGACATATGACAGAACATGCGCGCGACGAGTTGGTCGCAGCCCCAGTCGCTACCGCGTACCGTATCGGCAAAATGCACGTCCTCGTTGTCGCCGGAACCCTTGACGAAATTGCCCAGGCTGGCCTGCATGCCGCCCTGCGCGGCGACCGAATGCGAACGCTTGGGCGGCACCAGCGACAGGATCAGGGTATCCAGGCCGCGCCGTTTGACACCGACAGCGGTGCGTAAACCGGCCAGCCCGCCGCCGACCACCAGTACGTCTGTGTAGACCAGTTTCATTGATCACCCTGTGCCCATTCAGGCGTGTAGAGTTGTCCGACTTCGGGCGCGTGCTCGATGCCAATCTGTATGTAGGCCGCGAGGGAGGCCAGCCCGAGGGCAAGAAAGAAAATGGTGATCGCCCATTTGAACCGTTTCAGCCGGATGCGGGTGGTATCGGCATCGGCGGCCTCGAACCAGCCCCATTTGAGCGCCAGGCGGTAGAGGCCGACCACCCCATGGATCTCAACCATGAACAGCAGCACCAGGTACAACGGCCACATGCGGCCGCTCCATACCCGGTCGGCGGAGGCGTAGGGTCCGATCAGTTCCGGCTGCGACAGCATGATGTACAGGTGCACCGACGCCAGGAAGAACATGACGAAACCGGTGACCACCTGGACCATCCACAGCGTGGTATCCGAATGCTTCATACCACGCATATGCGTCCAGAATGACCGGTATTGCTGCCAGTTCGCCGGAAACTTGCGTAACGCCAGGATGGCGTGGACGACGATAATCGCAAACACCGTGGCGACCACCAGGCTGACCAGCCACGGGTAGGCCTGGCCGAAGATGAAGTACCCCTCGAACATGCGGGCCACGGTCCACATCGCGTCCTTACCCAGCAGGATTGAGGAAATGAAAAACATATGGCCCCACATGAACAGGGCCAGGAACAGGCCACTCAGGCTCTGCAGCAGGTCGAGCCTCGAGGGCCAGCTGGAAAAGGGCTTGCGGTGCATTGACTTCATATTCGGATAATTCGTAAACCAGCGCGGCGAAAAGAACGAACCAATCCAGCACGATCGTTCCGACCTGTGCCTAGTTAAGCAGATTTTAATCGAGCCTGACCCGCACCAGATCAAGTAACATCAGTTTTGGCTGATGTTCAAAGAGTTTTTTCGCTGTCCCGGCTTCCCGCTAGTTGCAACCCAACCCCGATCAGTGCCTAATCAACAGGGCGTTTTTTTTGCAATGGACTCCCCGCTACTGATCACGAGCAGCACGGCATGCCTACCCAAACCCTGGTCGACCCGGCTACGATACGCGCTTACCAGCAGACAGAATACCGCGTATTCGACGACCCGGATTTCTCGTTATGGATCGAGCAGACCAGCCAACCGCTACTGGATTTGTATCGACGGTATGACGTCGAATGTGCCGGATTCATCACTGCCTGTAATCCGCGGGGGGAACCGTTGGACGCCCGGTCAAACGCGGCCAGGCAGAAGCTGCTCGAGGCCGAGTTGAACGCGCGCGGCTTGAGGTTCTTGCGGGGTTTGGGCCAGCCGGCCCGCGGAGACTGGATCGCCGAACCCAGTTTCCTGGTGCCCGGTCTCACGCTGGAATATGCCAGGCTCATCGGCAGGCGGTTCGAACAGAACGCAATTGTCTGCTGTGGAAAAGACGCGGTGCCCCAACTGGTCCTGTTGCGCTAGGCATTTTCCAGGCCAGCCAACCTTGCCTGCAAATCATTAACTCTAGCTCAAGAAGCAATGCGAAAGTCATTTCGCCCATCTTTCTTGATCTGGTACATGTTATCGTCGGCCAGTTCGATCAGGTAAACGAGCTGATCGCTGTGCTGGGGATACAGCGCAATTCCGATGCTGGCGCCTATCGTGACCTCGGTATCGTCATCTATAATGATCGGCTGGGTGATATGTCTGAGTATCTTCTCTGCGACCGGCACCGAATTTATAACACCTTTCTCCGATTTGAGGAAAACCACGAACTCATCTCCGCCCCAACGGATGACCAGATCCTCACCACGCACACAGTTGATCAAGCGCTGTGCCACTTCGATCAGCACCATGTCTCCAGCATCATGACCATGCAGGTCGTTGATCGGCTTGAAACGGTCCAGGTCAATCATCATCAGCGCGCATTGGGACCGGTTCTGTCCAGCCGCATCCAGGGCATCCTGCATAAACTGCTCACCGGCACGGCGGTTGTAGAGTTGGGTCAGGGGATCATGCTCAGCAGCCTTTTGAATCTGTCTCTCGCGGTTGGCGCGCTCGGACACATCGTAAACCACGAGTTCGAGGAAAGACCCAATCTCTTCATTCGCAACCTTGGATATCAGACAATGAAACCACTTTGTAGCCTGACCCTGTTCTGCATTAACCTCAAGATCAGCCTCGACTGGCAAGCTATCCGCCTTCACTTGCATCATGATGTCATGGAAATGATCAACGTCACGGAAGCTATAGGCCAGGCTCAAGGGCTCGGTATTGTCACCATTCCCCAGGTATCGCGACCCAAATAATTTGGCAAACGAAGCGTTGCACACCTGCACCCTGCCCTCGTAGTCGATCAACGCGATTCCGCTACTTGCACTCTCGAATATCAATCTGAATTTTTTCTGTAGCTGATCCACGACCTGCCGCAGGTTTCTCTCCTGCGCAAGCGTATGCTGTACCGATTCCAATAGCTGGTTGGTATCGGTCACCAGCCTGCCGATTTCGTTGTCGCGGTGCATATCGGGACAGGCCAATCGATCATCGCTCCCAGGGAGCACGCGGTGCAGTTGGTTTGCCAGCTTCTTGATCGGCCTGGTGAATTGCCAATTGACCAGGGATACCAGGATACCGAGGATGATCAGTGTATAGATGATCATGGTAAACACCAGGCGACGTGCACTGGCAGCGGCGGACTGCTTAATCAACTCGCGGTTGGGACTGATTACCAGCTCACCCACTTTTTCCGATTCATCGAATGGTGAAATCAAGTTGAATCGGCGCGAAAAACCACCTTCGGCCGCATCTCCAGCGGAGTAGAGCACTTTTTGACTGGTGATAAGCAGCGCTCCGTCGACAATATCGTTGCTGGTCAGACCATCGACCACTTCCTTGGCCAACTCGGTATCGCCCACGTACGCGGCGATGGCTGAAGCCGTTCGCACGGTGTTAACCAGTTGGTCAAGCGTGCTTTCCGTCTGGCGGACCTGTTCCTCAAAAGATATTCGATACAGTACAAAGGATGCCGCAATGATGATGAGCAGTGAACTGGCCGCTATGGTAAAAGCCAATCGCGAGGACAGCGACTCCGGCTGTTTACTTGACATGCGCCACCACCTTGACGCTATTACTCAGCATGCTGCCATCGACGTAGGCAATAGCCGAGCGATTTTGCTCGATTGCGCTCAGCAGAAGTGCCGGATCCGATATCACCCGGGGCGGTGAAGCGCGCCCGGTAAACAATAGCCTGGACCAGTAAGCATTGATCTGGGCTGGGGTTTTGTTGACCAGGATTTTGTAGAAATTCTCGCGCACCCTCGATTGAGCAGCCTGGTCCAGGGGAAATGCCAGGCTACCGTTGGGAAAGCTCTGCGTGCGGCCCATATAGATATCCGTCACTTCCTTCTGGCTAAGATTGGAAATGTCGCTGTCCTTGCTGACGACGATGAAAACCTCGGACCAGACGCTGGAACTCATAACCAAGATGAGCAAGCCGATCAATAAGTGGCTGATTCTCATCGCTAAAACACCAGGTTCACATTGACCGATAGGGTGTCGAGCGATCTGTCCTCATCCAATGGTTGCTGTTGAGTAGCCCATAGATAGCTGCCATAAGCGTCCAGCTGATGACGGTCATACTGCATCTTCAAAGCGATATTCGCCGACAAATCCCATCGAGCACCGATTGACACGGTGGATTGCCTGGTGACGTTGTCATCGGCCAGCTGCTGGGTGCCCAGGTACAGTTGGTACAATGGGTTAGCGGGATCCGCGGGTATTGGTGGGTTGCTCGGAGCCGTGATCTGTCTGGGTCCATCTGAACTTTCAGCAGCGGAAAACATGCTAAAATAAGTCATACTCTTATGGCGATAACCCAGGCTGATATAACCGCTGGTGGTATCAGGATAGAACTTGAAACTGGAGTCGATATAGCTCAGTTCACCCTGAACGATCCATGGATGACTATCGTAGGTGACGCCAAGGTTAAAATAGTTGAAATCACGATCGACTAAAAGGACATCTTCTGATAGTTCTGGAGCTTGTCTCCAAATCTGGGCAGGCACCAACCCAAGAGCGTCCGATAACTGTTGTAGTGATTCGGATTGAAAGTCCGCAGTGGTTCTGGCAAATCCAACGCGGCTACTCCACTTGCCGTAATCCCAGGTAGCGTTGACCCCTACGATGGGATTGATCTCCAACTCGTCTGTGTCGGTACCCCGAGATAAGTAGTTGGTTGATTCGCCTGCAAATATTTTTATCCGCAGATAACTGTTGGGCAGTAAGGTCGAATAGGTGACATCGACCCCGTCCACGTAATCAAAGATTACCGCGCCATAGAATTCCACAGGGGGACGGGCCCACAGGTAAGCGAAACCTATGTTGCGATAGTCGGACAAGGTAAACAGGTCGACCACGGTCCGGCCGACGCGAAATGACCATTCGTCATCAGCCCGGTAACGCAAATAGGCCCACTCCAGGTGCTCTTCCAACGAGTCATCAAACCGGTCACGCAGCACCATTTGGGCAGTAGCGCTCCAGTCTGTGTTAAACCTGGAATCAACTTGCACACCCAGTACAGAATCTTGCTTTATGGAATTGTCGTTGTCGAACACTCCCGAACGGGTAAGATCGCGGGTAAAGCCAAGATCCGAGTCGCCGCCCTGTACCAGGCCAATAGTGGCGAAACCACTGAACGACATTGAACCCGAAAACAGGTCGTCATCGGCGTAAAGTTGTGGAGTTCCCAACAAAGCACCTGCAAGCAAGATCCACATAGCCAGTTTACGCGAGCGCGAGCAAAGTGCGAGAAGGTATTCAGAAGACATTACTGCGTTTCCAGCTACTGACTATACCGAGCTTAGACCATAAAGCTGAAATAGTTTGGATTTCGGGTTTACCCTTGCTGTTTGCTGCAAAAAAGCCTCATCAGGGACGAATCGGCGGCCCTGAGCGAAAAGCTGTTAACCCGAAAACGAAAAAGCCAGACACATTGGCTTGGCTTTCTGATGTTTGATGGTGAGCGCAGGATTAGACCAAAACACGATGGCCTTTCGTATGAAATTCTGGTGTAACACCCAGACCAGCTACGTCACGCAAAACGATCCTCTAAATCGTCATCCCCCTCGGGCAAGTCACGTCCCTGCGCCCGAATCATAGACCGCGCAGCTTCACCATAACGTTTGACCCACTGCAGCAGAACGGCATCCGACATACGCGCACCCTGCTTGAGTTGACGCTCCAGTCTTTGCAGGCCTTCATCATCAATCCGGTTATCCCGCGTTACTCCAGGCTTGGGGCTTTTTCTCTCAAAGCTACTCATTTCTAATCCGTTCGATAAATTACACCCAGGGTATGTGAAGCACCCGGAGCGAGTGAAACCGCATCATCCGCCGCGTTGGCTGTTTCGATACAGGCAAATTCCCGGTAACCCCCGGACGGGATATCGTCCATTGTTGCAGCCACAGCCTCACCCGGGTTCCAGACCACGGTGGAGCGACTGCCCTCTGGATGAATCCGCGTTATATTGCCCTGGTCTGACAGGGTCACCGGGTCAGGCGCAGCCGCGTATATACGATCAACCTCGGCATCGAACCGAATTGCCTCGCCGGCGGCTGGACAACGGGTAAAACCACTGGGCTTGTCGAGATACTCGACCTGTTCCAGGCCGGAAACCCGGGCGCTCGCCAGGTCTCCGACGCTGAAATAGGTATGCAGCGCCTGGCTGACGGGCAAGTCATGGTCTGAGCGGTTCAGGGTGGTCAGTTGCAGGCGCAACGACGCACCGAGTTCAATACGATAGGTCAGGCGGGATGCAAAGGGCCACAACCGTTGCAACGAGTCATCCAGTTGATCGGAGTCCAGCACCAGCTCCAGCACGGCATGGCCTGATGCATCACGGCGCAGGCTCACCGGTTGCCACAGGGCTATACGAGCGATACCGTGCGCCGGGAAATCCGCCACTTCAGGATGAGCACCGAACCAGGGCCAGCAGAGTGGCACGCCACCCCGGATGGCTTTGGCGCGTTGCATGCGCGCCTTTTTCGACATCCAGAACACTTGCCGACCCGATTGGGTCCGCCAGCGGGTCAGGTGAGCGCCCTGCAGGCATAATTCGATATAGCCCAGCGGGTTGCTGAGTTCGAGCCAGGGTATGTCCCCGGGTCCGCTGCGAAAACGGACCTTCAGGTCATCGCTGTCCCGCGCAAAACGTTGGTTGAGTGATTCAATCATTGAGTTTCCTGTTAAAAAGATTCAACCAGTCGATAACGGTTGCTGTCCAGTTCGAAACCCCGGCCAAAACGGCTTGGCTGGCTTTCACGGTACGGTTTTCGGTTGGTGACAACCTGTGTTCTTGTCATGGATCAGCCCTGTTCCGGTCAGGAATAACCAGCATAGTGTCCGCGCGTACACGAGGCAAACCCACAGTGTCATCAACGACTGTTGGGGGCTTCGAGGTCTGCTGTTACACTATTCGGTTTACCAACGTGCATACCGGAGCCCGGCCATCATGAAACAAAAAGTCGCTTTATTCGCCCTTATTCTGCCCCTGTTCCTGCTGGGCTCGGTGCAGGCTGACCCGATCAAGATCGGCATGGTCACAACCCTTTCCACCAAGGCTGGCTACCTGGGTGAGGACATCCGCGATGGTTTTCGCCTGGCCCTGCAAGAGGAAGGTGGCAAACTGGGTGGCTTTGACGTTGAGCTGATGGTCGATGATGACGGCCGTAAACCCGGCAAAGGCAAACAGATTGCAGACCGTTACATCAAGCGCGACCAGGTCAAGATCATGACCGGGATCGTATTTTCCAATGTCGCGATGGCCGTGGTGCCCAAGGTGGTGCGCAGTGGCGTGGTTTACATCAGCCCGAACGCCGGTCCGTCGGCTTTGGCCGGTAAAGGTTGCCACGAAAACTATTTCAATGTCGCCTGGCAGAACGACAACCTGCACGAAGCGGCCGGGCAATACGTGCGTGACCAGGGGTTCAACAACGTGTTCATTCTGGCGCCGAACTACCCGGCTGGAAAAGACGCGCTGACCGGTTTCAAACGCTTTTACCAGGGTAATATCGCCGGCGAGATCTACACCAAGCTGGGGCAATCGGATTACGCGGCTGAACTGGCCAGTCTGCGGGCTGCCAAACCGGACGCGGTGTTTTTCTTCCTGCCGGGTGGTATGGGTATCAATTTCCTCAAGCAATACGCGCAAGCTGGCCTGAACGACAGTATTCCGCTGTTTGGCCCGGCCTTCTCCTTCGACGAGCGTTTGCTCAAGGCGGTTGGCGATGCCGCGGTCGGCGTCATCAACGGCTCACAGTGGACGCATGACCTCGACAACGCTGCCAACCGAAACTTTGTAGCCGCGTTTCGCGCCGCCTACGACCGCACCCCGACGCTGTATGCCAGCCAGGGTTATGACGCAGCCCGCCTGATCGCCAGTGCGCTGAAAGCGGTAAACGGTGATTTGTCTGACCTGGATGCTTTCCGCAACGCGTTACGCCGGGCTGATTTCTCATCGGTGCGGGGTGATTTCCGGTTTGGCAGCAACCAGCATCCGGTGCAGGATATTTACGTCCGCGAGGTGGTAAAAACAGCTGCGGGCGGCACAACCAACAAGACGCTGAAGAAGGTTCTGCCGAACCACGTTGATGCCTACGCGGCCTCCTGCAAGCTCTGAATCCGGTCATCCGCGGAGGCGGAGATTTCCGTCTCCGCGGACTCGCCCGATCCTTACCCAAAGCGGGATACCCCTGTGAAGTTAACGCACGCAGCCTGACCTGAGCGTATAGACTCATGGTGCTTTTCCTGGAACAAATCCTCAACGGACTGCAACTCGGGGTCATGTTGTTTCTGATGTCCGCCGGGCTGACCCTGATCTTCGGCATCATGCAAATCATCAACCTGGCGCACGGTTCCTTTTACATGATCGGCGCCTATGTGGCCGCTACCGTGACCCTGTATTCGGGTAGCTTCCTGCTCGGACTGCTGGTGGCCTTACCGGCAGCCGCTGCCGTCGGCATGCTGGTCGAATTGATCGTGCTGCGCCGCCTGTATGCGCGGGGCCACCTGGACCAGGTACTGGCCACCTTCGGCCTGATCCTGTTCTTCAACGAATTGACCGTCATCCTGTGGGGCCGCCAACCCCTGTTTCTGGATGTCCCGCTCTGGCTGTCAGGGACTGTAGAAATCATTCCGGGCGCGCCCTACCCGGTTTACCGCCTGGCCATTATTGCCGTGGGTATCGCCGTGGCGCTGGCCTTGTACGGGTTGTTCCGGCATACCCGTATCGGCATGCAGATTCGGGCCGGTGCCGTGAATCGAGAAATGATCATCGCGCTCGGTGTGAACATCCGTCTGCTGAACACTCTGATCTTTGGCCTGGGCGCGCTTCTGGCCGGACTCGCCGGCGTGATGGCTGGACCGATTCTTGCGGTGGAGTCGGGTATGGGTGAAAGTATTCTCATCTTGACCTTTGTCGTCATAGTGATCGGCGGCATCGGTTCCATTCGCGGTGCGCTGGTTGCAGCCCTGCTGGTGGGCCTGGTCGATACGTTGGGGCGCTTTCTGTTACCGCTGGGTCTGCGCCTGTTTCTGCCCCCCGCGAGCGCGGACGGCGCCGGTGCCTCGCTCGCAGCAATGTCGGCCTACATCCTGATGGCGGCGGTCCTGATCTGGCGACCGCGCGGCCTTTTTCCCACGCAGGGCTAGCCCGGATGTTGCACCAGTCGATAACTCCCGCGGTTCGGGCGCGCTGGCTGGGTGGCCTGGTCTTTCTGGCGCTGCTCCTGCTGCCACTGGCAGCCTGGCTGTTCGATGATCCCTACCTGTTGAGCCTGTTCAGCCGCATCATGATTTACGCGCTCGCTGCGGTGAGCCTGGACCTGGTTCTGGGGTATGCCGGGCTGGTCAGCCTGGGGCATGCTGCATTTATCGGTATTGGCGCCTACA
>Ga0316201_10001697_pt1 | contig 15094 bp, 9 predicted proteins | sample CS6wburrow_MG_FD_204516 | JGI IMG/M metagenome (GOLD analysis project Ga0316201, IMG submission 204516) | Coastal sediment microbial communities from Delaware Bay, Delaware, United States - CS-6 worm burrow | ecosystem: Environmental > Aquatic > Marine > Coastal > Sediment | place: USA: Delaware... | reverse complement strand
GATGGAACCTCCACGATTTCTTAACATGGGTCTCAAGCAATGCTTGGTCATGTTGAATACTGACTTGAGGTTAATATTCATAACCTTATCCCATTGTTCTTCACTCATCCTCAACATCAAGGTATCAGCAGTTATACCTGCATTGTTGATGAGAATATCAATTTTCCCAAATTCTTCCAGCACTGTTTTTACCAATTCTTCAGATTGGTTAAAATCAGCTGCATCAGATCTTATTGCTTTCACATGAGTTCCATGTGAGGAAGCTTCATCTGCAACTTTTTGAGCCTTCTCCTCTGAAGACACGTAAGTAAATACTATATCTGCTCCCTCTGATGCATATCCCTTCACTATAGCCTCTCCAATACCCCTCGATCCACCAGTAATGAGAGCAACCTTGCCATTTAATAATCCCATTTTAGAAAATTTTGTTGTTAATGTAAAGTAAATAAACCATGATAGTCTTAACATCATTATATTAATACAAATTAAATCAAAATATCATCATGCCAGTTACCACAAAAGTAAAATCGAAGTTCAGCCCTGCTGTTACCGCTCTTCTTCCTCTTTTTTACATCGGCTGGTCTGATAGTGTTTTATCTCCTTCAGAGATAAAGATGATTCATCGCAGGATCAACTCAATGACCTTCCTTACCGAGGAGGAACAAGCCTATTTAATCAGGTGGACTGATCCAAAGAATCCTCCCGGAGTCGACATATTTAAAGAATGGGTCAATGCTATCCAGGAGCATGCTAAGCACATTGCACCTAACGAGAAGCATTCAATCTCAGACTTATGTCACAGTATGGTTACAACCATGCTTAACGGTAATGATATTTCTAATATACGACCTAGGCTTAAAAAGGCCATCAATGAAGTTGAAGAAGCATTGGGTCTGGATAATCAAGCCAGCCTTAAAATTTTACTTGACAGACTCGGCACTCCTGCTATTCCCTCAGGTGAAAAATCTTCTTTCGATGTAGGGCTTATGGAAAAAACACTGGATGGCCGATTCAGGGATACCAAGATAAGAATGAGAAGATTGCTGGAAGATCCTTTCTTTTCATATCGTGAGATGAGAACCAAGGAAGAGTATAGGGATCAGGTATTAAAGTGGGTAAAGGCTCTGGCTAAGCAAGGACTGGGGTCGTATGCTTTCCCTGCTCGTTATGGTGGAGGAGAGAAATCAGGGGATCACATTGCAGTATTTGAGATGCTGGCCCATCATGATTTAAGCTTAACTGTAAAATTCGGGGTACAATTTGGTCTCTTCGGTGGAGCAATCTATGGGTTGGGAAGTGAGGGTCACCATGCACGTTATCTGGAATCACTTGGTAAAGCTGAATTACTTGGATGTTTTGCTATGACGGAATCAGGCCATGGTTCTAATGTCAAAGGATTGGAAACAACAGCAACATATTATAAAAGTGATGATTCCATTGTGATCCATACCCCTCATGAAGGTGCTGGTAAGGAGTACATTGGAAATGCCATGCATAGTTCTGTTTCAGTGGTTTTTGCTCAATTGATTGTAGAAGGAATTAATCATGGTGTTCATGCAGTAGTTGTTCCACTCAGGGACTCCCAGGGTGATCTGCTACCGGGAATACGGGTAGAAGATAATGGCTACAAGATGGGATTAAATGGAGTGGACAATGGCAAGATATGGTATCATCAAGTAAAAGTACCACGTACTCATTTGCTTGATCGATTTGGTGGCATCAATGAAACAGGTGAGTATTACAGCTCGATTGCCAACCCCAATAAGCGATTCTTCATCATGCTCGGTGCTCTGGTTGTTGGAAGAATATGTGTAGGGCTTGCAGGAGTTAATGTATCCAAAAATGCTCTTGCCATTGCCATCAGATATGCATTGAAACGCCGACAATTTGAAGGCAGAAATGAATCTGAAGAAATGCTTGTAATGGATTATCCCACCCATCAACGGAGATTAATTCCTTTGATGGCAAGAACTTATGCTTATCACGCATCTTTGAGTAGGTTGGCAGTTGACTATGTTGAATCTGGTGAGGATGAACGACGGAAGATTGAAACACAGGCAGCAGGACTGAAGGCCATTGCCACCTGGCACTGTACAAAGACTGTTCAGGAATGTCGGGAAGCATGTGGTGGCAAAGGATTTTTATCCGAAAACAGAATCCCTGACCTGAAAGCTGACTCGGATATCTTTACCACTTTTGAAGGTGATAACACAGTATTAATGCAATTGGTCGCCAAAGGGCTGCTTACAGAATTCAAGCAATCATTTCATGATGGTGGATTCTGGGCAGTAGCAAGGTATTTAAGATCAAGAATTGCTAATACTTTTGCAGAATATAATCCATATTATGCCAGGCTGACTAATGTGTCTCATCTTCTCGATCGGGATTTTCACCGGCATGCATTGAGGTATAGAGAAAAGAAACTCTTAATATCTGTCGCAGGCAGAATGCAATCATACCTTCAGAAAAGACTGCATCCTCATGATGCATTCCTCAAGTGTCAGCAACATATGGTTGACTTAGGTAAAGCCTATGTTGAAAGACTGGCATATAAAGATTTTATAGCTATGATAGATGATGCGCCTGATTCCGTAAAACCTGTTCTTAATAAAGTTGCTCAATTATATGCATTGACATGTATCGAAGAGGATAAGGGATGGTATTTAGAAACCGGATATCTTGAAGGAAATAAAACCAAAGCCATACGTCGGGTAATTAATAAACTATGCCAGGAATTAAGGTATGAATCCAGAGGCCTTGTAGATTCATGGGGTATTTCTGATACAATTTTGGGTGCAGAAATCATTCAATAGAGTATTTTTCAACACTTATTAATGCCCGGATCCACTTTACACTCAGATTGGTGAGTATGGATCTTCTTTTTTACTATTCGTTTATAAATAAGTCTTTTACAGATTACAAGTTATTGTAATACTATTATTATGAAGAAAGTGTTATTTGCTATTTATCCACAAATCTAAATGGTTTGGGTATTTTTCGCATTACACTTTTGCATATGCATTTTATACATTTACCTTTAGTTTGGCACTTAATTTGTACTTAACGTATCAGCAGAAATGAATTGAACACCATTCTGCAAAAACGAATAATACATATTACTTAACCGATACACACATTGTCTTCATGACAGAAATAAGAACTGTAATTCTTGACACCCATAAAATGTTTGTGGAAGGCATCACTGAATTGATGAAAGGAATTGATTCAGTAATGGTAACGGTGACTGCACATTTTGACAAAGGACAAGCTTTAAAGTCTCATATTTTTAACAATGAGGTTGATCTGCTTATCATGGAATTAAGCCTACCGGATATGGACGGGTTAAAACTAATTCCAGAAATAAGAAAGATGGACAAGGAAATTAAAATCCTTGTGTTGAGTTCCTACAGTGATTCTAAATTTGTAAAGAAAGCTTTACAATCCGGTGCAGATGGATACATCTGTAAAACCAACTCTTCTCATGATCTTACAGAAGGAATAGAACAGATACTACATGACAGAACCTATATAGGAGATGGATTGTACATCACTCCTCCTGCCAATCAAGCTCGCCAAAGTGGTAAACCCTTTAACGGTCATGCCACCTATAAAGATCGCTTTCTTATTCAAAAGCGATTGACCAAGCGGGAACAAGAGGTTCTTCACCTGATTACTCAGGCTAAGAATAATAAAGAGATTGCTTCACAACTCTTTATAAGTGATCAGACAGTAGGAGTTCATCGGAAAAATATAATGAGAAAACTAGGTGTAAAGAACACCGTCAATCTTATAAAATTTGCCATAGAGCATCAATTGGTCTGATTATTGCTCTTATGTAAAAATAAACTCGTTTTTAGGGTCTTTCCCCCTTTATACAGACCATAATTACGACCTCGCTTTAAGTATTCTCCAGTACTTATCTGAATACAATTTTTAGACAATATTATACTATAACAAAAACCGATATTATCTCATGAAACTGGAGAAATTTACATTTAACTTAAGTAATTGTATCGCTAAAACAGCAGGTACTCTTGCTTTACTGCTAATTTCAGTTTTCAGTTATCAGGCTAATGCACAATGCACGCTTGGTTGTAATAACAGGGTCCAGATTTCTCTGGATGGTGATTGCGACGTGCTAGTGACTCCTAGTATGATCCTGGAAGGTGAAGACACTATGAACTGTGACTACGTAGTTGAAGTACTTGGTCCAAATGATGTACCGATCCCCGGATCACCACGAGTAACTAAAGCAAATATCAACCAGACTCTTAAAGTTAGAGTATGGCTTGATGATGGTTCTGGTAATTTAACCAATTCCTGTTGGGGAACTATTTATGTTGAAGACAAGCAACCCCCTGTGATTGATTGTTTCACTATTCCTGATACTGTAAGTTGTTATTATGCTGGTATATTTTTACCTCCTTTGGCATTTGACAATTGTGATGGACCTGTTGACGTTGATGTAATCAGCGATCAGATCACTGACCTTGACTGTAGTTTTGACATCAGTGCTGAAAGAAGAATTCTTTACCAGGCTACCGATGCCCAAGGTAATGTTTCTCAGATTTGTGAGAGATTTATCAGGTATAGAAGAATTCCATTGGACAGCCTTGTTTTTCCACCTAATTACGACGATATTGACCAACCTCACTTTGAGGCTTGCGAATTGGATCCACTCGGTCCAGGATACCTGGGTCAATGGGACCTCGACGATGATGGATACCCCGATCCGTGGGTAGATGTTAACGGTAATGGAATTCTTGATTCATTTCTGGTAAATGGCGTATGGGTTCAGGAAACTGAAGGAGGAGTCCCGACTACTACTGATGGCTTCCCTATCTTTCCTAATACATCTTATTGTGAGATCAATGCGACCTTCCACGATAAGAAGATTGATATCTGCGAGAATTCATTCAAAGTATTAAGAACCTGGACAGCTCTTGACTGGTGTACTTCTGAAATAAGGGATACATTCCAAATCTTGAAGGTATTAGATACACGCCCTCCGGGAGTAACAGCGATACCTGAAACAACCATTGAGGCTGAGCCTTATGATTGTGAAGCGGATTGGATTGTTCCTCATCCTATCATCATCCAAGGAACAGAATGTGCTTCAACAACCTATACAGTAGATTATTTACTTGCTGACAATAATGGAAATGCTCCTGTTAATGGGTTGTATATTACCACCAATGTCAAGCGGGTACCAGCCGATCCTAACCTTCCATTCCAATATTATGTTATTGAAGACTTACCTTTAGGAAGAACCTGGGTAAGATGGACAGTAACAGATGATTGTGGAAACACTACTGTAATTAGAAGTGAAGTCAATGTAGTTGATAAGATTCCACCGATTCCAGTGTGTGATGAGTTTACAGTTGTAACGCTTACCACAAGTGGATATGCCAAAATCTTTGCAGAAACATTTGATGATGGCAGTCACGATAATTGTACAGAAGTAGGATTTGACGTGAGGAGGATGACCAATGATGTATGTGATGATGATAATGACGGAAATACTACTGAAGCAGATGATTATGGACCATATGTTAAATTCTGTTGTGAAGATGCACACGGTGATGAGATCATGGTTCAGTTGAGAGTATGGGATGATGCTGATGGTGATGGAGTTTTCGGTTCTTCAGGTGACAACTGGAACACATGTATGGTTTCTGTTACCGTACAGGATAAGATAGATCCAGTAATCGTGTGTCCTCCTGATATAACCATTGATTGTGGTGAAGACTTAAGTGATTTATCCATCTTCGGAACTGTAAGAGAAGATAAAGCAGACAGAGAAGAAATCCCTCAATTACCATTCTTTATTGAGTGGGAAGGAACTCTGATTGATGGATATGCTGCAGATAATTGTTCTGTAACAGTAACTGAAGATCCAGATTATGACCTCGATCAGTGTAATGTAGGTGAGATATATAGAACCTTTACTGCTACTGATGGAAATGGTAGAACATCAACTTGTACACAAATAATCACTGTTATAAATCAGAACCCTTATAACGGTCCTATCAATCCTGATAATGACGGAATACAGGACTTTAATGAGTGGCCAGAAGATTATTATACTGATCAGGGATGTATTGATTTAGATACAGATCCTGAGAATCTTCCTCCACCATATGGATACCCTAACCTAGATGATGATGAGTGTAGCCAGCTTGCTATTACTTATGAAGATCAGGTTTTTAGCTTCGTTGATGGAGTATGTTTCAAGATCTTAAGAAAATGGACAGTGATTGACTGGTGTCAGTTTGACGTAGGTCAAGCCGGAACAGCACCGTCTAATTACGATGGATACTGGCATTGGGTTCAGATATTGAAGATCAACAATACCATTGATCCTATCATTGCCAATAGAGACAATATTACCAGATGTATTTATGGTCCTGGTTGCGAAGGATATGTAGAATTGACCAACAGTGCGACTGATGAATGTACTCCTGAAGATGAATTGAGATGGAGATACGAAATTGATTTATTCAATGATGGATCCATCAATGCAACAGGAAATACTAATGATGCATCTGATACTTATGAAGTTGGTACACACAAAATTGAATGGGTAGTGGAAGACCACTGTGGAAATGAAGACAGAGTAACTTACTTATTCGATGTCTTGGATTGTAAGAATCCTACTCCATACTGTATCAGTGACATCACAACAGTTGTTATGCCTTCATCAGGTACTGTAGAAATATGGGCTAAAGACTTCGATAGAGGAAGTACTGATAATTGTACAATTCAGGACAACCTGTTATTTACATTTGCTCAGGCAGTTCCTGTACTCAGCTTAGTAGGTGAAGAGCATTATTTCAAAGGAAATGGAGTATTAGCTACACTCGGAGAGTATAATGCCGGATTGGCTCAGAAATGGATTCCTGCACATTTCAATGATGATGATGTATGGTGCCCTGGTACTGCTGGAATGCAATTCGATTGTGATGATGAAGGTCCTGTTGATCTCGATATCACGGTTCATGATGAATCCTTCAATAATGACTTCTGTACTGTAACCATTCACATTCAAGTTAACGAAGGTTGTGAAGATGAAGGAATCGGATCACTTGTTTCAGGACAAGTAACTACTTCAGCTTCTCATTCTGTTGAAAATGTAATGGTAAGCCTCGAAGATATGTCTACAAGTAATATGGCGTACTTCCAGACTCAGAAAGATGGTATGTTCTCATTCGATGAGATGGCTCTTAACAGAGATTATAAGATAGCTGCAGAAAGAAACGATGAGTACACCAATGGAGTTTCGACTCTTGATATAGTACTCATTCAGAGACACATCCTTGGAATCCAGGCATTAGATGATCCTTATAAAGTGATCGCTGCGGATATCAACGATAGTAAATCTGTTACTGCATCTGACATCATTCAGTTGAGAAAACTGATCTTAGGAATCTATAATGAATTACCTGATAACAACTCATGGAGATTTGTGGATGCTACTCAGGATTTCTATGAGATAGATCAACCTTGGGATTTCAATGAGTCCATCCTACTGAAAGATGTTGTAGCTCCTAATAACAACAACAACTTCATCGGTGTGAAGATTGGTGATGTTAACGGAACAGCTACTGCCAATGCAAGAGAGCTTAACACTGGTACAAGATCAAATATCACAACAGTAATGTCTACAGAGGATCTTAGATTCAATGGAGGTACTACAATTGAAGTTCCATTCTCTGCTAAAGATTTCAATGATGTATTGGGTTACCAATTCACCTTAGATCTGAACAGTGATGTACTCGAATTTGTAGCTGTTGAAAGCGGCATACTGAATGTTAATGAAAATAACCTTGGACTTACACAATCACAAGAAGGGTTGATCACTATGAGCTGGAACGACGTGGATGTTCCTCAGGTTTCAGAAGGTGATGTACTCTTTACATTGACACTCAGAGCAAGAACGAATGGTACACTATCCAATAACCTAAGCATGAACTCAGTAGTAACAACTGCTGAAGCATACAATAGCAACCTTGAAGTTACAGACCTCAACTTAGAGTTTACAGAACAACTCGGAAAAGAAGTGGTCTTAATGCAGAACAGACCTAACCCATTTACTGAGACAACAACAATTACATTTGTCTTACCTGAAGATGGTCCTGCAACCTTAACAGTATACGACATCAGCGGTCGATTATTGAAGAAGGTTAATGGTAACTTTAATGCCGGAAACAATAACATAGAGTTGAGAGCTGAAGAATTAGAATCAACTGGCGTGTTATACTATCAATTAGAAAGTGGAGCTTACAAAGCTACTAAGAAGATGATCCTCATCAACAATAAGTAGTAAGTAAGTAACTGAGATAATAGGAACCCTCTGTCGAAAGGCAGAGGGTTTTTTATTTGATAGAAGTCAGATATTTTAGCCTTTTAGCCTTTTAGCCTTTTAGCCTTTTAGCCAAATTATAGAAAATCCACATCATCCGCACCGGAATAATTCATAAGTATCCGTATGGCGGCTTCGAGATTGAAATTATGGAAGACAACCTTATAAGTCAATTCAGTAATTGGCAATGAAATGTTATCATTATCAGCCAATTGCTTGATGATCTTTAACGTCCTTACACCTTCGACAATCTCATCACTTGTATTCAGAATATCCTGCATTTTCTCACCTTGTCCCAGTCTCCTCCCAAATGTAAAGTTACGAGAGTTCTCACTCGTAGCAGTCGCAACTAGATCTCCAATCCCGGCGGCTCCTAGAAATGCCTTACTTGTTGAACCCATAGCTGTTCCAAAGTTGATCATCTCATGCAACCCTCTATTGATCAACATAGATTGCATATTCTTCCCATATTTCTTTCCAGACAATATACCGGAAGCGATGGCAATGATATTCTTATACGCACCCGCAAGTTCAACACCCTTAAGATCATGACCTCCAAAAACAAAAAATCGATTACTGCTCAGAATATCCGTACCCAACCTAAGCACTTCGTCAAATTCTGATGCAATGACCGTGGCTGCCGGTTGTCCTTCCTTAATTTCAGAGGAAAGATTAGGCCCTGAGACACACCCTACCCTGACCACACTGGTCTCTTGCCGGATGATCTCACTCATGGTATGGACTTCATTTCGATGGAACATTGAATTCAATAATTCATTATCTGAAATGCCATTGACATCCAATCCCTTAGTTCCATGAATCAGGATATGAGCCGGGGTTAAATATGGCCTTGCCTGTCGCATTACTGTCCTAAATGCCTTTGATGGAAGTACCGGAAAAAGCAATTTATGATTACACACCTCTTCCAGATCTGTGGTTGCTTTTATTCTGTCCGGGTGACTGACAGACATTCCTATTTCTCCCTGGTTGATCAGGTCTATCTTTTCCTTGGTCCTGCCATATATCAGTACTTCATCATTCTCTGACAAGAGAGATGCCATTGTTAAGCCAAAACTTCCGGATCCAATTATTCCTACGGCCATTCTGATCCCTGATTATCCGTACAAGTTATTCAATAAAAACGGACATTCTAGTAAATGGATAAAGATGGTTAATCCATCAATTAAAATCTAGTCAAAAGAAATTATTTTTTCTTCTTCCTGGTTTGCTGGTTTTGTTGCTGCTGCTTCATGGCTTCTTCAAGTCGAGCCTGAAATCCGCTTTTCTTCTTCTTAGGCTTGGCTTTGTTCTTCATCAACTCTTTCCTGATTTTCTCATCGTCAAAAACAAATTTCTTCGTAATGATGGTCTGAGAAATATTAATCAGGTTACTGAAAAACATATAACAAGTAAGTGCCGAAGCATAAGAATTAAAGAATACAAGGAATCCTACCGGCATGAAATATTGCACGTACTTCATTGCTGGATTGGCCGACATATCCATATGCTTGGTATTATAGTAAGTGTAAATGATAGTTGTAATTGCCCATAATATGGTGAATAGACTTACATGGCCACCAAACATAGGAATCTCAAATGGAAGATTAAACCATATGTCATATGATGAAAGGTCCGAAGCCCACAAAAATCTTTCTTGCCTAAAATCAATAGAAGCAGGGAAGAACCTGAATAATGCATACCATATTGGCATCTGTAAAACCATAGGCATACATCCTCCGAATGGTGATACACCATATTCCCGGTACACCTTCATCGTTTCCATCTGGACTTTCTGAGGCTCATCCTTGAACTTGTCTTTCAGACTTGCCAATTCCGGTTTTAATGCCCCCATTTTAGCCTGAGATTGAAGCATTTTGTACATCAGTGGATATAGTGCCATCTTGATGATAAAAATGACCAGTACAATAACAAGGCCTATGGACCCCATAAACTTCATCAGGATATTAAAAAATGGCCTGATAAAATGCCTGTTGATTGAACCAAAAATGCTATTCCCAAAAGGTATGAGGTATTCAACGTCCTTGTCATATGCTACCAGTCTGTCATATTCAGTAGGTCCCACATATAAAGCCATAGCCACGCTACCTTCAGAAGACTCTATAGGCATATCCAGTGTACTCTTGGTAAGCTTTAAATCTTCACTGTCTTCCTCAAGCATGTCTGTCTCCAAGACTCCTTGTCTGAATGCCTGATCTTTTGAAATCAGTACAGATACAAAGAATTGATTAGAGTGGGCCACCCAATCAACTGCAGTACCGCTCAAGTCCTCAATATCATTACTGGCGCAAGAACAATAATCTGCACCGTCGTCTTCCGCTTCTTTAAAGTAAACCGTACTATACCGTTTCTCAAATTGGGTATTCACCTCAATAGTATCCAGGTAGTTGACCCAGTTCAATTGTACAGGCCCATTTCCAAGCCCTGCATAATCCAGGTCATAGTCCAGGTGGTAACCTTCATCTGACAACGTATATTTCTGGATGATCATAGCACCATTAGACCCGACAGCAGATAATGTAAGGGTCTTTCCACTTAGGTTTCCATTAAAATAAAGGTCCTTAGTCTCAAAATACTGGTTGCGACCTTGCAACGGAATAGAATAAGAGAATGAGTTCTTATCATCCTCTAAAAGCTCAACAGGAACCTTATCAATAGGCTTATCTTGTGGGCCGAGGATCTTTAGATGATCCTTCATGATGGCACTTTTGATAAATCCCCCTTTAGAACTGAATGTAACTTTAATCTGGTCGTTCTCTAAAGTGAAATCTTCCTCCTGACCATAGGCAGCAGCTGCAAAATTACCATAAGTATATTTCAAGTCTTCTATGGCAGCAGAATCAGAAACAGTTTCTGTCTCAACATTATCTATGACAGGAGTAGCCTGATCAAACTCCTCCTTTATCCTCGCTTCTTCAGCCAGCGCTGCCACTTCAATTGAGTCCTGGATTCTATTTCTTTCAGCTATTTCTTCCTTGGAAGGAGAGGTCATAATCGACCATCCTATCAAAACAGCGAAGATCAAAACAAACCCTAATATTTGATTTTTATCCATTTCTTATCGTAATTGTTTCTTCTCTGTCCCCCTGGTTAATCTGTACATGTCTTCAGAAAAGAAGAAAATAAATTATTTTTTCAACAGCATTTCATTCATTATCAAACACATAGCATCTATAGAGGCTATGCAATTTGCCGCAAAGGTAATATTTATGTAGATTCTTAATACATGATTTTTAGATGTTTACTTATCTTTTGGCGATGAATTTTTTTTAACCCCAATTTGATTCACATATCGATGAAAGACCTCGAAAATTCCTATCGTGAAGCTGTATATTCTATTCACAACAGTGGCATCTATATAAAAGTAGGCCATCACAATGAAGAACTAGATCATATCCTTGAAGAATATCATGCTGATTCCTGGGCATTTATAACCGCCTGGAATCCGGGAGGAAAGCCTTTAACATTAGAAGAAAACCTTAAAAGACAGATTAAACTCCTGATGGAAATTAAGGATTTAATCCTCATGGAAGGACATGGACAAGCCAAGGATGGAAGCTGGTCAGAAGACAGCTTCCTAGTAGTCGGCATGTCTCAAAGTCAAGCCACTGACATATGCAGTAAGTATGGTCAGCTGGCATTTCTATATGGAGACAAGGGAGAAACCGCCAAATTGGTTTTTATCTAGATGGCATTTTTCTTCTCAATGAAGTAATAAAGGATGGCAGTAATTATGGAGAAAAACAATGCTCCTATACTCCATAATATTTTTCTTCCATCCGTCATTGTTTTATTTACTGCCCATACTTCATAAAGTACCCATACAAGGGCTGCTACGTGTATGATTCCGCCTAGACTATATGCTGAATTAAACATTCTTTGATTTATTGATTAATATTATAAATGTCAATGGATGGAAGTTTCATATCAATTTTATCCGACCACCTTACGGTAAATACAGATCAATAAACATCCATCTTATTGATATACCTTATTCTGTAATAGAAAGTTCCGGACATATCGATCTACACCATCTTCCAATTCAGTAAATTCAGTATCACAACCTGCATTTCTCAATTTGTTTAAATCTGCCTCAGTAAAATATTGATAAGTATCCCTAATATCTTCAGGCGTGTCTACGTAATTGATCATTATTTCACGATCCATAGCATTAAATGTTGCTATGGTTAAATCCTCAAAAGTCCGGGCTTTCCCTGTACCCAGATTATACAATCCTGACTCAATATCAGTACCCAGGAAGAACCAATACATTACATCCAAAACATCCTTGATGTAAATAAAATCCCTGGACTGCTTACCATCCTCAAAGTCCGGATGGTGAGATCTGAAGAGATTCATATATCCCCTTTCTTTAATCTGGTTAAAAGCGTGAAATATTACTGAGGCCATCCTCCCTTTGTGATATTCATTGGGACCATATACATTAAAAAACTTAAACCCAAACCATTTAGGAGGTTGATGTCCCTGATTCAATGCCCATAAATCAAACAATTGCTTAGACCAACCATATGGATTCAACGGTTCCAATCGGGGCACCAGGGCATGATTGTCAATATATCCCTGGTCACCTATACCATAAGTCGCCGCACTGGAAGCATAAAGCAACTTTATATCTCTATCTGCACAAAACTTCCATACCCGTTTACTATAGGTAGTATTCAGACGGTCAAGTATTTCTTCATCCTGTTCTGTGGTATCCGTTCTGGCACCAAGATGGAATATGGCCTGAATTGATCCAGCATTTTCTTTTAAGAATTTCCACAATTCGTCACGATGAATCTTTTTCACTCCTTCCAATGAAGGATCATTAACCTTTTTGTATTCCTTGGTGAAATCATCCACTCCAATGATATCATTGTGCCCCTTAGCTTTAAGGTAGGCACACATACAAGATCCTATAAATCCATATGCTCCGGTAACCACAATCATATTACAATGATAATACCATTTAACAGATTCTAAAATTAATAAGCGTATTCTTAATTAAAGTCTAAAATCACTTCTATTGCAGACGATTATTGAATTAATTATATAATTTACCCATTAAATAATATAAAACACTGAAGTATGAAGATCCTTTTAATCTGTTACTCACTTTTCTTCTTTGCGGGAAATACCTGGGGACAAACTTCAAGAATGATCCTCTCCAATACAACCATTTATCCCGAAGACAGATATAAAGAATATAAAGGCTCTCCTTTCTTTTTTAAAGATTGGGTGAAAGCTGATATCTACAATCAGAATGGTGATGTCTTTGAGAATATGACTGTCAATTACAACATCTATGAAAATTTCTTTGAGATCCTCGAAGGAAAAAAATATGCCGTGATGGATCCATATTTTTATTGGTGTGTAAAAGTTGATAAAGAAGATAATCCTGAAATGATGAAAGACATGCAGGATTCCATCCTTTTCATAAGAGGGTTGATGGCTGATGATGAAAAGAAATTCGTTCAGGTAATGTACAATGGAATTCAGATCAAACTTCTTAGAGAAATGAATGTAGCAGAATCCGTCAAAACCTTTCAGAATGTCGGTCAGACTGTCACCAATAAAAGATTCAACAGAAAAGATAGATATTACCTTGTTAAGGAAGGTGAATACACAGAAGTGAAACTCAGAAAAAAAGACTTACTCAAGGCTCTGGGTCCTAAAAAAGAATTGGAAAAATGGGCCAAAGAACAAAAGAACAAGCTTAAAGAGGATGCTGACTTTGAATCCCTGCTGGCTTATTACGAAGCAACTTACCTGAATAATTAGCACACTGATCAAATTATTGAGGACACTGTTTGCTTGCAATAAAGCTTTGTGAATTATACTATATTGGACGTAGATTTCAAAGCTATATGGCCAAGGCTCTTCTTTTTATTCCGGATATCAGTGGTTACACCCGATTCATCAACAATACGGAGATAAGCCACCAGCAACACATTATAACGGAGTTACTGGAAATTCTTCTGGACACCAACGATATCGGTCTTGAATTAGCAGAAGTTGAAGGTGATGCACTCTTCATGTACAAGTCAGACCAGATTCCAGATCCAGAAAAAATCCTATCCCTGGCAAGGAGGATGTTTATCAGGTTTCATTCTCATCTAAGGTATTACGATCAATACCGTATATGTCATTGCGGAGCTTGTGAAGGAGCAACAGGATTGAACCTAAAATTCATTATCCATCAGGGAGAAGTCAGCTACTTGAGACTGAAAGACTTTAAACCGAAACCCCAGGGAAGAGAGGTAATCCTTGCACACAGGCTACTTAAAAATGATATTAAAAGCAAAGAGTATGTCCTTCTTTCCCACGCAATGGACCAGGTAAGTGAAGATCAGGTCCTGAAAATAATTGATGCAGAAACCCTTCAATCAGGACAACAACAATATGGAAATGAAGATGTAGGATTAATATCCTATCACTATGTAGATCTCGGACATCTTAAGGAACACGTGGAGGAGCCAGAAGCACTAAGGCCGGCCCACATCAATCCTAAACCATTGATCGTTGAGGAGAAGATTGATATACAACCTGTCGACCTTTTCGAGATCATGATCAACTTTGACCATCGGCTTAAATGGAATCCAGGAGTTGAAAAGATCACTTATGACGAAAAAGAAATGAATAAATCGGGCAGCGAGCACATTTGTATCATTCAGGGAAGGGAAATAGAATTCGAAACCATACAAGGACCTAAGG
>Ga0316201_10001696_pt1 | contig 15097 bp, 9 predicted proteins | sample CS6wburrow_MG_FD_204516 | JGI IMG/M metagenome (GOLD analysis project Ga0316201, IMG submission 204516) | Coastal sediment microbial communities from Delaware Bay, Delaware, United States - CS-6 worm burrow | ecosystem: Environmental > Aquatic > Marine > Coastal > Sediment | place: USA: Delaware... | reverse complement strand
GAGACATCGAGCGTTCAAACTTTCGGCATGCCGGATGCCGGCGAGTCTGAAAACAATGAGACGGAGTACGATCCTAATTATTAATTTGCAGGGCGACTAACCAGTTGAACGATTTGTTTGGGAAGGTCCAGCAACTCGCCGAGTTGATTGGTCCTAACGTCTATTTACAGGCTGCGATTATCGCAGCCGTCTTTATTTTCGCTGGTAAAATTGCCGACTGGATTATTTCCGGAATAATCGGGCGAATTGCCAATCGCTCAACCAACAACTTTGACGACCAACTCGTTAGCCTGGTTCATCGGCCCGTGTTCCTGTCTTTCGTCCTGCTTGGACTCGGACTTGCCACGCGACGCATCGGCTTGCCGGAAGCACCCCTGTTCATCACCGTAGGCATCCTCAAGACTATCGCGATTTTCGTTTGGTACAGCACGCTTGGCAGTCTGCTCGGATTGATTGTAAGGGTGCTGGGCCGAAACGCGGACACCAAGGTCTTGCAGACCGGCATGCTGTCTTTGATCCACAACGTGATGAAGATGGTGCTCCTCGCACTAACCGGTTATTTCATTTTTCTTGCGTGGAGAATCGACGTAACAGCATGGCTTGCGTCCGCCGGTATCGTCGGTCTGGCGCTCAGCTTTGCCGCCAAAGACACACTATCGAATCTGTTTGCCGGCGTTTCCATCATTATGGATGCGCCCTACAAGACCGGCGACTTCATCATCCTGGATTCCGGCGAGCGTGGGGTTGTTACCGAGATCGGATTACGAAGTACTCGTCTGCTCACTCGCGACGATATCGAGATCACCGTCCCGAACGGCATTATCGGCAACGGCAAGATAATTAACGAGGCCGGAGGGCCGTCTGAGAAGCACAGGATTCGAGTCGCTGTCGGCGTCGCCTACGGCAGTGACATCGATCATGTTATCGAGACATTACAGAAAGTGGCTACAGATAACGCGGATATTGTCGCTGACCCCGCGCCGCGCGTCCGTTTTCGATTGTTTGGTGATTCCAGTCTCAATTTCGAACTGCTCGGCTGGATTGCACAACCGATCGATCGGGGTCGGGTTATGCACGAGCTAAATTGTGCGATTTATAAGGCATTCCACGACAATGGCATCGAGATTCCGTTCCCGCAGCGCGATCTGCATATACGGACGATGCCGATCACCGACAGTTAGTCGCCGCCTTCTTCATCACGACGACGCAGTTCGTCACGGATTGACTCCAGATCCGTCGCGGGCGATTCAGGCTCCAATTGCGACACCGGCGCATTGCCACCATCCGTCGCCAGTGAGGGATCTTCGTAAGCACCTCCGGAAACCGGTTCGTCGCGCGCTACGGGAGCACCGGCTTCGGGCAAATCACCCTCCACGGCGGGTTCGGCCGTCGTCGTTTCATCCGGGGGCGAGACACCGAATTGAGCCAGGTACTCGGCCTCCTCGCGCTGGCGCTGTGCCTCGGCTGCACGCCGCCGGGCTTCCGCCGCCGCGGCTTGCGTGCGCCGCAATGCGTTTCGTTTACTTTCCGATCTGGCTTCGAATGCGGCCTTGGCGGCCGCTTCTTCCTTCGCCTGAACACGATCGACCGCCTGTCGTGCGTTCACGCATTCGGCGTCGTAGCGGGTTCCTGAGCGATCCTGGGAACAACGCACCATGGCCGCTTCGAGCAAAATCGGGTTGTCGAGAAACTCACTGACGGAGCGTGGCTGCGGTTCCTTCGCACAACCGGCCACCATCGAGAATCCGAAAAGCAACAATGTCAGGTGCCTTGTCATAGGGCGTAATCGATCCAAATTGGGCAATTGGCAGAAATTTAACTCCACCGAAGTCAGGATCATAGCAAAATTGTCAAATCCCGTTGGCGGTTCGAGTTCGCACTTTTAGAGCAGAACGGCCGATTTTTCGCGCTATAGTGACACCGTGCTCATTACAGGGACGCAGACCATTGTCAGGATCGAGCCAGTTCGCACTTCTCGGCCAACGCCGATTTGCCCCCTTCTTTGCTACCCAATTTCTCGGCGCGCTTAACGATAATATTTTCCGCAACGGCCTGGTCATCCTGATCACGTTCCAGGGCGTACTGGTCGCCGGCATGGACCATACCCAACTTGCGAACGTAGCTGCCGGCCTGTTCATTTTGCCGTTCTTCCTTTTCTCGGCAAGCGCCGGGCAGCTGGCCGACAAGTACGAAAAGTCGATGCTGATTCGGCGCATCAAGATTCTCGAAATTGGCTTGATGATGCTGGCGGCCTTTTCGCTGGTGACGGAGAGCTACTCCTTGTTGTTGCTTGTACTCTTCCTCATGGGTTGCCAGTCAACCATGTTCGGCCCGGTCAAGTACGCGTACTTACCGCAAAAACTGGCCGATGACGAGCTGGTTGGTGGCAATGCACTCGTCGAGTCCGGCACCTATATCGCGATCATCCTCGGCTTGATTGTCGGCGGTATCGCTGTCGGTGACGAATTGGCCGGCGGCCTCGGTATCAACAAACAAACCTTTTTGGGTACTTGCCTGGTGCTTGTTGCGCTAGCTGGCTACACGACGAGTCGACAAGTGCCGCAAACGGCAGCGGTGGACCCAACGTTAAAGATCAACTGGAACGCATGGCAAGAAACCTGGCACATCGTCAGATTTGCGCGCGAAGATCGCAGTGTCTTTTTGTCGATTCTCGGCATTTCATGGTTCTGGTTTTTCGGCTCGGCGATAACCATTCAGATTCCGGCTTACACGCTGGAGATACTGAACGGCAGTGAAGCCGTTACAACAGGCTTGCTAACGGCATTCGCTATCGGGGTCGGTATTGGTTCGCTGCTCTGCGAACGAATGTCGGGACACCGGATCGAACTCGGTTTAGTGCCGTTTGGTTCAATCGGACTGAGTCTGTTCGCGGTCGACCTGTATTTCGCCCAGCAGGAGGTACATGCAGTCGCCGTGTCCTCCATCGGCGAATTTCTCGGGCGCGGCGGTAGCTGGCGAATATTGGCCGACCTTGCACTGCTCGGCGCATTTGGGGGCTTCTACAGCGTTCCGCTGTACGCACTGATTCAAAAACGGTCCAAACGCGAACATCTGTCACGAATTATTGCAGCCAACAATATTCTCAACGCGCTGCTCATGGTTTGCGCAGCGGTTCTTTCCATTATCGTTCTAAAATCAGGGTTCTCGATCCCCGAGTTCTTTGTTGTTATTGCAGTGCTGAATGCGCTTGTCGCAATCTATATTTATTCACTACTACCCGAATTCCTGGTGCGATTCCTGGCCTGGCTCGTGATCAATGTTGTTTACCGCATCCGGCCAAGCGGATTGGAGAACATCCCACGCACGGGTCCTGTGGTGGTTGTGTGCAATCACGTGAGCTTCATGGATCCGATTATTCTCGGCGGGTCGGTTCGCCGCCCAATGCGCTTCGTCATGTGGTACAAGATCTTCCAAATTCCATTGCTGAAATTCCTCTTCAAGACGGCTAAAGCTATTCCCATTGCCTCCGCAAAAGAAGACAAGCAACTCATGCACGAAGCTTTTGAAAAAGTGGATGCCGAGCTGGCCGCGGGCAACGTTGTGTGCATATTCCCCGAGGGAGGCATCACGCGCGATGGCGAGATCCAACGATTCAGGCCCGGCATTGAGGAAATCATTCGGCGTCGCGCTGTCCCAGTGGTTCCGGCGGCGTTGGGCCGCTTGTGGGGCAGTTGGTTCAGTCGTCGCAAGACCGGCGGCATAAAGAAAATCCCAGGTCGCCTGTTTGCGCGGGTCCCCGTCTATTTCGGCGAACCCGTACCGCCGTCCGAGGTGACCGCCGAAAAACTCGAATTACTGGTCAGAACACTTCGCGGCGACATGCGTTGAAGCCACCACAGGTCGTATTTTGAATGGCATCAGGGCGCCGGCAAAACGGTGGCACTTCGCAAGCGTGGCAACCACTCGTCGAGCAACTCTTCTTTGGTGCCGAACAGGCCCGGATTTGATGACCCGCTGAAACCCAGCTCGACGAGTTCAACAAAACCGTTACGTACGGCCGGCACGTATACCCGGCTTCCCGTGTAGCTGTTATCGCCGGGATTACCAGAGACGGTCCTCGCCCCGTGCAGCGCTTTGGGCCCAAATACGCTGTCCTGCCATACCAGGCCTCTCATTGAGGAACTGGCGCGATGTACCCATCGAGACGTGCGAAACAACACGCGATTGCGGCTAAACGTGACGTCGATTACCGGCGATGGCAGCTGCAACGTAGCCTCGGCAAGTCGACCCTCCGCCAAAACGAATTGTCGTGCCAGGTTATTTTCATCGACAAGGACCAGGTAGTCGCCCCTTGGCGAGGCTTCGAGCCAGCGGATGGGCGCAGCGGCCTCCCAGAGTTTTTGCAAGTTCCACTTACCATCCACACCGCGATTGATCAATCGCAGCGAACCGCTGTCTCCACCAACATAAAGCTGCGCATTCGTCGCAAACGCGATACCGGCGTGAGATTCCCCAAGCTCAAACTGAGCAACGAGTTCACCACTGCTGACATCCAGCAGCCAGGCGCGATCGTAATTCAATACACCAAGCAGTGAGGAATCCGGCGAGAACACCATGCGCGTGATTGCAGCGCCGGAAACCTCAGCCATGTACGGCATTGGTTGTCCGCTGACCGTGCTCCATACGCGAATTGTATTATCGGACGCTGCGCTTGCCACCAATGAGCCACTGGAATCCACACTGAACGCACGGACGTCGGAGTTATGACCGATAAAGCTGACATCTTCATTGATCGCCTTAATATCCTCGAGGCTCGCGCCTGCCGGGATGACATGCACGTGACCCACCGGGTCACCGATCAGAAGCAGCGACGCGTCCGGCGTTGCGGCCAGCACGCGATCTGCTGACGGCTTCCAGACCTCGTGCTCACTGACTTGCGCCGCCTCGTCGCTATCGGTCGCCTTTGGTGCTTTCCAGATTCTTAGCGTGCCGTCGACGCGACCCGTAATCAGCCGCTGTTCGTCGTGGCTGTAGGCGAGGAGATCCGATGAGAACGGGTCGTTGCGAACCCCGACCGGTGGGCCGATCAGGCGCCCGTCGCTACCGTCATACATTTGGAAGCCGATGTCCGGTCGTCCTGCGATGACACTGCTCCCGGACGGCGAAAAAACGAGTTGCCAGCGGCCGGGGCCAAACTCCTCAAGCAGTGACTGTTGCGGTCGGTCGATGCTCCACAGAGAAACGCCGGAATCGCCATGGACTACGCCTAGTGCGGACCCATCGGCGGCCAGGCGAATTGCGCTGGGTTGGGCGGGCAAATCAATCTGGGCACGAATTTCGCCGGTGGAAAAATCCCAAATTCGAACCGCGCGATCGTAGTCGGCTACTGCAACAAAACCGCCGGTTGAATCAATGGTGACGAGCGACGGCGTGCCAGCAACCGTCACTTCAGCCGTTTTATCGCGCTGCTCCACCGACCAGACTTCAAGATTGGTCTCAGCATCACTGCGGCGAGCAACAAAGAGTGCAGTTCCGTCCCTCGTTAACACGGCGCTGGTACTGGCGGATCCTATCGGTATCGATCCAACCTGATCACCGGACGACGTATCCCAAATAGTCACTTTGTCCTGCGATGCCGTGATCAGGTGCCGCGCCCCCGCATCAAACCCGATCAGGATTTCGCTTTCATTGACGGTAATCGCCCGGACTGGCTCGGCAAATGCAAGATCCCATATGCGCACACTGTCGCTCTGCATCGAGCGCGCGACCGCGTATCGGCCACTCTTGTCGAACCATAAATTGTCGGTTTCACGTTCCACCGGTTCCGGTATGTTCAGACCACGTTGAAAATCCTCGATATTGCCTTGCGCATTCAGGGTCAGATTCCAGCCAACAAGCTGCCCTGCAATGCCGAGACTCTCATCACGAACGCTTATCGACCAGGTGCCTCTGAGCGTCTCACCAATCAAGTCACGTAGTTGTTGCGGCGCAATTCGAATCTCGTCGTTGCTTGACGCCCGATCGACGCCGGTCTCGATCTCAACCGCTCGCCCCGAAGGAGAGATTATTTTGATACGCAAATCTGACATCCGCGCATGGCTAATACTTAGCGTCAATCCAATCCTGTTAACGACGCCCTCACGATCCACAACGACGCGACGCAGCAGCGGTATAACCTCCAGCGCCGTCACCGACCAGTCTTCGCGCCGCTGCAAAACCGGTGTCGCGAGCGACCACTGCGATATTTTGGCGCCGTCTGCCGATGTCAGCACCATGCCCACCGGGTCGAACACGGTACGCGCGCCGCCGAGAGCAGGCAGGCTACCAATCAAGAGAGGATAATCGTCAGCCACCAGGTTAGCGGCCTGCTGCCGGCGCTGCGATGTCGCCAGCACAAGTGACTCCAGCGCTGCTATCAACGCGTCGTCGCGTCGCTCCTCGCGCTTCGCTATTTTTACCTTGCGATCCCAGAACTCAGCGAGGAGCTTTTCCGGCAAACGCTCGGCGTTCGGAAGTTCCGTCGCGAGCTTGGCGATGACGCGGATCTGACTTTCCTCGGATGCAACAGACGCGCGCTGCGTTAGAAATCCCAGATAAAGTCTGTCTGCGATGTCCGCATGCCCGGGGAACGAGCGCAAGTTTCGATAGGTTTCGCTGGCATAGTCCGGCTCGATTGTCGGCGATGTGAGAATTTCCAGGTAGGAGCGCGGCAATAGCTGCGTGTACCAAAAAGGAATCAAGGCCATTAAGAAAAGAGCACCAACCACGATCGCGGGAACACGCCAACGGACTGGCAAATTCTCATTCGCCCATCGTGCCGTAAAAACCCGCGCGTAAAGCCGGTTGCGGGGACATAAGTTGCCGTCCTGATCGATCTGCAGCAGTCCGATGGCGATCAAGCGGCGCTGCAAAGGCGAACCCAGATCCGCAGCCGCATTCATGCCCTTACGTATCTTGCCGTACAGGTTGAGCAACGCCTCTTTGCGTTTATCATCGTTAACGATGGCTCGATGAATGTGGCTCATGTGTGGCTCGTTGTGCAGCGCGGCACGGCCCGCAAGCTGTTGCGTTGCCACACGGTCGATCTGAGCCACCACGTCCTCGCCAGCCCCCTCTCTCGCAATCGAACGCGCCAGTTTTTGGCTGAGATAAGGCTGACCGTGTGTCCAATAGAATATTCGGTCAAGCGCGGCCACGGCCTCTTGCTCGCCGAGGTTCAGCTCAGTGGAAAACAGGTCAAGTTCTTCGCGTGTGAAGTCAGGCAGCAACACCTGTTGCGTGACATTGAAGGGAGACAACTCCGCTTCGTCGATCAGGTTGATCGGATCACATTCTCCAAGCAGCACAAAAGAAAGCCTGGAAAAATCGGGATCCGTCGTTCGGGCGTTGTGGGCCGCCCGAATACTGGCCAGCAGCTGATCTGCAGAGCGAAACTCTTCGATACACTGGATTTCATCGAGGAAAACGACAATTCGATCCGGCACGAACTGCAATAGGATTTCGGAATAGAATTCGACCAGTCGCTGGCGATTGCTTAAGACCGACTTGTCCTGCCACCATGACTGCAGGTCGTAGCGAATTCGGAGCTGCCGCAGCAAGCGGTATGCAACATTGTAATACCATCGTCCGGGATCACCGCCACCGTCACGAACGCCGATTTGCTCGAGGTCCAGAACGGCCACTTTGCAGCCGTTGTTCTCCAGTCGGGCCGCGGTTGCGGCGATAAGACTGGACTTGCCGCTGCGATCCGGTGCCAGGACATGCGCATATCGCCCGGAAATAACGGTGTTATACAAAAGGTCGTCGGCCTTTCTACGGATGTAACCTGCGCGCACAGCATGCAAGGGGGCGCCTACGGTGAAGAATTCGCCCGTGGAATCGAGTTGTTCGCGCCCGTCGCCCGGCGCTTGTTGGTTGAAATCCCCGGCCATTGCCGCTTCCGTTGAAGTACGCAGCTCCATTTTGTGCATTTACGCAGCGCATCGCCAGTATCAACTGCAGAATCATGACGACCGTCACTGTATTCTTGAGCACATGAGCAATTCGCGACTGCTAAAGAAAGATCTTTTTGGGGAAATTTGGCTCCTGAATCCGGGCACTGACGTCACGATTCTGCGCGACACGCGAACGGCTCGCTGGTGGCTCAGGTGGCTTGCCCGCGCATTGCTCAGGCGTGAGGCGGCGGGACTACGGGCCCTGAAAGGCGTTGATGGTGTCCCTGCTCTCGTCCGCTGCGACAAGAGCCGGCTGACTCGCAGCTATGTTGCCGGCGCCCCACTACACCTCAGCAAACCCGCCGACAAAGCGTATTTTGCGAGCGCCGCGCGCTTGTTGCGGCGCATGCATCGCGCCGGCGTCGTCCACAACGATCTCGCCAAAGAGCCCAACCTGCTGGTGCGAGACGATGGCTCGGCCGCCTTCATCGATTTCCAACTCGCGTGGTATTCAGTCGGCCGTGGTCGCTTGTTTCGGATTGCAGCTCGCGAGGATATTCGGCATCTGCTCAAGCACAAGCGAACCTACTGTCCTCGCGAATTGACGCAGCGCGAACGCCGCATTCTTGCGCGGCCTTCGGGACTGTCCCGCGCGTGGATGGGGCTGGTTAAACCGGTGTATCTTTTCGTTACACGAAAAATGTTCGGCTGGTCTGACCGCGAAGGCGCCGGCGACCGGGGCCAGCAGCCATGACGCACGATGTATGACTTCCGGTATACTCGCGTTCCCCCGTCGGTAGAGGCAACCGTTAAGGAATCAGCCTGTGGATTTTTGCCATCAACACAATCTCGTCGACCCGGACATCGCCGGCCGTGAACGCAGCTTCGGTATTCGCGTCACGCTGCCGCCGAATGACACGCTCAGGAACGTCCTCGGTGATGACTGGGAGCGTCTTCACTGGTACCCCACCGCCGAGGAAAGAGACGCTGCTTTCGAGCAGATGGCCATCCGGCACGGCTATTACCGTGACACCGACTCACCGACTCAAGTTCTCGAGAAAATCTCTCGTTAACGCGGCAGCTCGCCGATAAACAGATAGACGTTTGTCTTACCCTGCTCCGCGAATCCGGCGGCAAGGTAGACCGGTCCGATAAAGGTGTCGATTCCAGCGAAGATACTGCCGTTGACCATCATGGAATCGAAGCTGATCTCGGAGCGCGCTTGCCAGGCATTTCCGGCTTCGGCCGAAACGCCAAGATAGACCGGTGTATCGAAAATTCCGCCAGTGGTGTTTCCGATACGCCGGTAATAGACCAGTCGCGCAAGACCCGCGTGTGGCCCGCTGATTTCACCTCGTTCCAGGCCCGACATGCGCAGGAATCCACCCAGCGGAAAGAAGTCCTGAACCGAGCTTTCGCCCTCGATCGTTGTCGCGTAAACCAGTCCAAGCTGCAGCGTGCTTTTGCCGCGACTCCATGTCGCCGCCGCTTCCGCCTCTATCGTATCGAAATTGCTGTCAGCCCCGAATCCCGGACGCGATAGCGTCCAGCGCAGATCAGCACGCACACCGCTGCGCGGAAACTGAGCGTTGTCGAGCGTGTCGAACCGCAGGCTTGCGAACGTGCCGCCGGTATCGAAGTCGATATTGGGCAGCGATGGATCTCCTACCTTCACACGAGCCTCGCCGAGACCGCGATACGCGCCAAGGCGAAATTCGCCGAATGTTCCCAACTCTCGCCCAAAATCGAAACCCGTTTCCGCTTCAGATATGCGCAGCCGCGCAATCGTTTCGTCGGCTGAGAAGACGTTCAGATTCGACTGGGCCATGTCTATGCGTGGGGCGACGAACCAGCGCGAATCAAAACTCAAGGGTTGGTAGAACTCCGTGAATAGTTCGGGATCCGTGCCCAGCGTCAAATCCGTACGCCATTCGGCGCCCAGCCGGTTCAACCCGGCCCGGGTCATTCGAGCGGAAAGATTGAAGCTGGTCGACCCTTCGAAATCGTCCTCCAGTGCCACGCCGAACTGCAGGAAATTGGGGCCCCAACTCTTGGTGGTCGCGCTGTACTCCACGCCCGTGCGCCCATTCTCTTCAACGAGCCGGTAACCGACATGCTCGTACAACTGCAGTCCGTAAAGCCTGTCCGCGTTTGCGGCAAGTATTTGCGGATCAACTGGATCGCCGGCTTTGACGCTCAGCCTCGATTCGAGAACCGCCGGCGACAGCTTTCCCTCGTGCAAAACCCGCACAAACGAGAGCGACGAGCCGCGTTTCATCGGCGCCGTGCGGCGCGTATGGTAGTCGTCATACGCGGCCTCGGAAAGCGCAATACCCTGCAGGGCATCCGTCTGCGCGCGCGTGGCCACCTCACCCGGCTCAATAGTCTCGAGGATATCGCCGAAGTTCGTCGACCCGTAGATCCCCAGTTCCGGGCGGATTAGGACGTCGCGTGGTCCAAGACGATCGATTTGCCGAAGGGTCTCCTTGCGAATCAGGATCGTCAGCATTTGCTCCGAAATGGCGAGGACGGAACCCAGCTCGTCTTCGCCGTAAAGAGGAAATTCGACGTCGACAGCAATGACAATGTCGACTCCGAGTTCCTGGATGACCTCGATCGGCAGATTTCCGACGATCCCGCCATCAACGAGTAGCCGATCATCGATGCGAACCGGCGCAAATACGCCGGGCACCGACATGCTGGCTCGAATGGACCGGGCGAGATCGCCTGTGCCCATCACATACGCCTCGCCGCGTTCGATGTCAGATGCAATCGCCCGAAACGGTATCGGCAGCTCGTCAAAATTGTTGATATGGGAGGTACGAACCGTGAGTTCTCTCAGCAGCAGGTCGAGCTTTTGCCCCTGGACAACGCCTTTCGGAAGCACCAGATCGGTGCCGCGAACACCGAGTTCAAAGTCGATGGGGAACTGCGCGTCATCCTGCTTGCGCCGAAAGCTCAGATCCTCACGATCGGGTTTGTCGGAAAGCGCGCCTGCCCAGTCCAGCGACCCCACCAGCGATTCCAGCTCGGCAGCGCTCATACCGCTGGCGTAAAGGCCGCCGACGATGGCCCCCATGCTCGTACCCGTAATGACGTCAATCGGTATCCGCTGCCGCTCGAGTTCCTTCAGCACCCCAATGTGGGCCGCGCCACGGGCCCCGCCGCCCCCCAGAACAAGGCCGATACGTGGGCGCTCGCCGGCCACTCCCGACTGATCATCAGGCGGCTCGGCATTCGCGTCACACACGGAAAAAAACCACAGAGCCAAGACAAAGCCGATCGGTGGCATCGCATGAATCGTATTCGACATTTGGAAACTCTTTAAGGTTACAGACAGTCGCAGGAAGGCGATTATAATGACCGCGCGATGCTGAGGGTAAAATGATGAGCTTGAGACAGTCACGGATGACGGCGTTTACGCTGCTCATGCTGCTCTGTGTAGTCCCAGAGACCGTACTCCCGGCCGATTCTCCTGGCCCGGCCGCGCTGGACGAGGAGATTGAAGAATTGGTGGTGACCAGCCGCCGGCGCGGGGAACCGATCGCGCAGCACGCGGGCAATATCTCGCGCCTTGGAGCTGAAGATATCGCGGCGATCGGGCATCAGCACATACACGAACTGATGACGCGCGTACCCGGAGTTTGGCTGGTTCGCGGCAGTGGGCAGGAACATTTGACCGCAATTCGCTCGCCGGTGCTAACGGGTGCGGGGTCGTGTGGCGACTTTCTTTTTCTGGAAGACGGCATCCCTGTTCGCCCGTCCGGTTTCTGCAACGTTAACCAGATGTTCGAAATAAATACTGAAATGGCCAGTAGCATCGAGGTTATTCGGGGTCCTGGCAGCGCGTTGTATGGGTCCAATGCGTTACACGGTATCGTCAACGTAGTGTCACCCGCCGCTGGTGGCCTGCGCGAGAACCTGGTCGCGCTTGAGGCCGGTTCCAACGAGTTTTTTCGGTTTCGTGCATTTCTGGCTGGCGCTAAGGACTCGCCTGTCTTCGGGTCGCTGGTCTACACCGACGACGGTGGCTTTCGCGACGACTCTGGTTACCAACAGGGAAAAGTGCAGCTCGGCGCCGACTGGGATCTGCCTGGCGCCGAGTTCACGACCGTGTTCAGCGCCACAGATCTCGACCAGCAGACCGCCGGGTTTATCTTTGGCGAGAACGCCTATGAGGATCCGACTCTCAATCGAGGCAACGTGAATCCCGAAGCCTTTCGCGACGCGTCCAGTCAAAGGCTGTACGGCATCTGGAAAACATCTGTCGCGATCTTCGATACCGATGTCGATATCGATATCCGCCCGTATTTGCGGCACTCGGACATGCGCTTTCTGCAGCACTTTTTGCCCGGCCAGCCGCTCGAAGAAAACGGTCACGTCAGCACCGGTGCAATCACTGCGCTATCGTTCGGCCCTGTAAACAGGCGGTTTGTCGCCGGTGCCGACATTGAATACAGCGACATGTTCCTCAAGGAAACCCAGTTCGGTCCAACCGAGGGCTCTGACTTTCTTCGCGAGACGCGACCCGAAGGCAAGCACTACGACTTTGATGTCCGGAGTATTGGTATTGCCCCGTACCTACAAGCGGACATCATTCTCAGCGAAAAGTTGAGGCTGGGCGTTGGTCTGCGCACCGAGTATTTACACTACGATTACGAAAATCGGATGCTGGCAGGAAACACACGCGACGATGGTACGGCCTGTGGATTTGGCGGATGCCTTTACACACGGCCGGCGAGTCGCAGCGACGCTTTCACAAATATCGCACCCAAATTTTCGTTTAGCTACACGCTTCGGAGCGACACGTCCCTGTTCGGCGCACTCGCACGCGGTTTTCGCGCACCACAAGCAACCGAGCTTTACCGGCTGCAGAGCGGGCAAGCGGTAGCCGACCTGAACTCCGAGACGATCGACAGTCTCGAGCTGGGAATTCGATGGGCCGCCGAGCACTGGTCTGGCGATGCCGCGGTATTCATGATGCAAAAGCGCGAAAGTATTTTTCGAGACTCCGATGGATTCAATGTCAGCGGTGGTCGCAGCCAACACCGAGGCGTCGAAGTCGCAATCGACTGGCAATTGGCCGAATCGCTCCGGCTTGAACTGGACAGCAGTTTTGCCCGCCACACCTACGATTTCGATACGGTCGCTGCACGCGGTGAAACTTTTGTGTCAGGCAACGATGTCGACAGTGCGCCGCGCTGGCTCGGCAGCGCTGAACTTCTTTTCGAACCTGGCGACAACGCCACGCTGGCGCTGCAGTGGACGTCTATTGGCGACTACTATCTCGATGCGGAAAATCGCTTTCAATACCCGGGGCACAGCTTGATCAACCTGCGCACACGGATAGACCTGACGCGACGATTAAGCATTACCGCGCGATTGAACAACGTGTTGGACGAGGCGGTCGCCGATCGCGCGGACTATGCGTTCGGAGAATATCGGTACTTTCCAGGCCGAGGCCGCGAGCTATTTCTTGAATTAAGGTACTTGCCGAACACCGGTTGAGAACGCCATCAGGCAACGCGCAGCGATTCACTGAAGTCGACGAGCTCGTCAAGCTGTCTCGACTTCTCATTTGAATCCCACCCAAACTCATTCGCGGCTATATCGGCGATTGCGGCATAAAGTGGTCGACCCTGATCGTGATCCAGACCGACCATACATCGCCGAAAGACGATGTCAGTCAGCGTCTTCGCGAACTCTTCACGTATCGCGAAGACGATTTCGGCCGCCAGCACCGTATCGTTGGCATCGATGGTTGTTGCCAGGTCTTCGTCACCATGGCTCAGGTCGCAGATGCCCGATACTCGACCACCATAGATACGCAACAGCCGCTCAATACCCGCTTCCGATACCAGCTGCATCGCACGAAGTTTCTCCTCGGCTCGCTCGAGGCCCCAGGCGCCTGGCAGCAAAGTGTCATGAGTGCGGCACTTCGGCAGCTTCAGGTGTTTCAGTTTCTCGATCTTGTCGATCGTTTGTTCGGCCAGACTTCGATACGTCGTTAGCTTGCCTCCAATGATGGAAATCAGCCCACTGGCAACTTTCTTATTGACCTTGATGATGTGGCGGCGTGTGATTGCGGATTCCGGGCCCTTCTCCTGGTACGGCAAAGGCCGAATGCCGGCATAGGCATAGTGGATACTGGCTTTGGTGAGGTTAGCTTTTGGAAAAACCCGGTTGGTTTCTGACATCAGGTAATCGACCTCCGCATCGCTAATGCGAACCTTGTCCAGGTCGCCGTCAAATCGAATATCGGTGGTACCAATCAGGTACTGGCTGTTCCACGGAATGATGAAGAATGGCCTGCCGTCAGCCGCCGCCTCGACGTAAAACGCGTCCTTTGGTGCGCCTTCAAACTTGCCAACTATGATGTGACTGCCCTTGGTGCCCCCGATATGCCTAGGCGCAGACACAGGCGCGGTTTCCAGGACACTGTCCACCCACGGGCCTGCCGCATTCACAACCATGCCGACGGAAATCTCGTGTTGTGATTCATCCGCGCGATCCCGGTAGACGAGAGAACTCACAGCACCCTCTGTGACACGGATCGACGTAACCTCGCAGTGCGTTTTGACCACAGCGCCCGCAGACCTTGCGGCCAAAAGGTTTTCGAGAACAAGGCGCTCCGCAAAAGCCACCTGCGCATCGTAGTAACGCGCAGCAGCACGCAGACCCTCACGGCGCAGTCCGGGCTCTGCGTCTTGAGCCTCTTCGCGGCTCAGCATGTCATGTCGTGGCAAGGTCTTGGTTAGTGACAGCATGTCATATGCAAACATGCCGAGGCGAATTAGCAACGGGCCACGCCGCGCGTTCTCAAAAATCGGCAGGCATATACGCAATGGCTCCACGAGATGAGGTGCCGTCAGGCGCAGGTAGCGACGTTCGTGCAGTGATTCGTAGACGAGCGGAATCTCACCGTATTCGAGATAACGCAGACCGCCGTGTATCAGCCGGCTCGATATCCAGGAGCATCCGGTGCACATATCATTCTTATCAAGAATGATTATGCTCAAGCCGCGAAGCGCCGCGTCCCGGGCGATGCCCGCACCATTAATACCCGCGCCAATGATGGCAACGTCGAAATGCTGTCGCTCAGCCGCCATCAGGGTCGTACCTGTCCGCTGCCACGCACAAGGTATTTATAGCTGGTCAACTGATCCGCGCCGACCGGTCCGCGGGCATGAATGCGTCCGGTC
>Ga0316201_10001695_pt1 | contig 15098 bp, 11 predicted proteins | sample CS6wburrow_MG_FD_204516 | JGI IMG/M metagenome (GOLD analysis project Ga0316201, IMG submission 204516) | Coastal sediment microbial communities from Delaware Bay, Delaware, United States - CS-6 worm burrow | ecosystem: Environmental > Aquatic > Marine > Coastal > Sediment | place: USA... | reverse complement strand
CGCTACCTCGATGGATGCGGCGGCGCGGCTGTTTCCTGTCTCGGCCACAGCCACCCGGCGGTCATCGAGGCTATTTGCTCGCAGGTGGCTGAGCTGCCCTACGCACACACCTCGTTCTTCACCACCGACGCCATGGAAGAGCTGGCCGACAAACTTACACACCACGCACCGGGAATGGGCAAGGTCCTGCTGCTCAGCGGTGGTTCCGAAACGATCGAGGCCGCGCTGAAGCTGTCGCGCCAGTACTTCGTCGAGAAAGGTGAGGCAGACCGGCACCTGTTCATCGCACGGCGGCAGAGCTACCACGGCAATACGCTGGGTGCGCTCGCCGTCGGCGGCAACGAGTGGCGGCGCGCACACTTCGCGCCGTTGATGGTGCCCGGCAACCACATTGCCCCATGTTTCGACTATCGTGAGCGGCGCGAGGACGAATCTGCAGCCGTTTACGGTCAGCGCGCTGCAAACGAACTGGAGCAAAAGATCCTGGAGCTGGGACCCGCAAACGTTGCAGGGTTCATCGCCGAGACGGTGGTTGGGGCTACTGCCGGTGCAGTACCGCCGGTGCCTGGCTACTTCGCGCGCATCCGTGAAATCTGTGACAAGTATGGCGTACTGCTGATTCTCGATGAGGTCATGTGCGGCACGGGGCGTACTGGCACGATGATGGCGTACGAGCAGGAAGGCATCGTTCCCGACATTGTCACAATGGCCAAAGGACTCGCGGCCGGCTACCAGCCGATCGGCGCGATGCTGTGTCGTGACGACATCACCGAGACGATTCGTGCCGGCAGCGGTTTCTTCCAGCACGGCCACACGTTCATGGGACACACGACGGCTGTCGCGGCAGCACTCGCGACCATTGCCGCGATCGAAAACGAGGACCTGCTCAGTAATGTGCGGACCCGTGGCGACTCGCTCATGAGGCGTTTGACCGAGGCGCTGCATGACCATCCAAATGTCGGCGATGTGCGTGGCCGCGGCCTCTTCATCGGCATTGAGTTCGTGCAGGACAAGACCAGCAAACAGACCTTCGATCCGGCGGCCAAGACGCACAACAGAGTGCAAAGGGAAGCGATGCAGCGCGGCCTCATGGTGTATGGCATGGGGGGCACCGTCGACGGCCGGATCGGCGATCATGTGCTTCTCGCCCCACCGTACGTGATCGAGCCAGGGCACGAGGAAGAACTTGCTGAAATACTCGTCGCCGCTATAAGGGCTGGTTGCAGCGGATCGTAAATACGGCGCCGAAATTCACGAACCGTAAATTTTCGCTGGCAACCAAGTCACGAGCGCCGGGAAGGCCGCGATCACGAGCAGCGTAAGAACCTGGATTGCAACAAAGGGAATGGCACCGCGGTAAATGTGCGCCGTGGTAACCGCCGGCGGCGCCACGCCACGCAGGTAAAACAACGCGAAGCCAAAGGGCGGCGTCAGGAAAGAAGTCTGGAGATTGATCGCAATCATGATGCCGAGCCACACGGGATCGAGCCCCATGGCAAGAAGCACCGGTCCGACAATTGGCACGACCACGAACGTGATCTCGATAAAGTCGAGAACGAAGCCAAGCAGGAACATCACGAGCATCACGACGATCACCGCACCAATCACGCCGCCGGGAAGAGACTCGAGAATCGTACGGACGCCGTCGTCGCCGCCGTATCCGCGAAAGACGAGCGAGAAGATCGAGGCGCCGATCAGAATCAGGAAGACCATGCTGCTGATGCGCAGCGTAGAGCGCGTGATGTCCCGCAATCGATCGAGGTCGAGTTCGCGGCGGAGTGCCGCCAGAATCAGTGCGCCCATGCCGCCAACGCCGGCGGCCTCGGTCGGCGTAGCGAGGCCCGTCAGGATAGAGCCCAGTACCGCAAAGATCAGGATCAGCGGCGGCGCCAGTGCGCGGATGATCCGCCCGAACGTCACGACCTCCGACTCATCCGGCTCATACGCCGGCATGGTGTGTGGCCTGAACAGCGCGACCGTCAGAATGTAAGCGATGTAGAGAACAACAAGGAGCAGGCCCGGGATCAGCGCGCCTGCAAACAAGTCACCGACCGACACCGTCTTTGGCGAGAAGACGCCCATTTCCAGTTGTGCCTGCTGGTAGGCGGTCGTCATGACGTCGCCAAGCATGACGAGCACGATCGACGGCGGGATGATCTGGCCGAGCGTCCCCGACGCGCAGATCGTGCCCGCTGAAATTTCCGGCGAGTAGCCCCGCTTCAGCATGGTCGGCAATGACAACAGGCCCATTGTTACAACGGTGGCGCCAACGATGCCGGTGCTTGCCGCGAGCAGCATGCCAACGAGCGTCACGGAAATACCGAGTCCGCCGCGTAAGGTCCCGAATAACGAGGTCAGTGTCTCCAGCAGTTCTTCGGCTATGCGCGCGCGCTGCAGGGTGACCCCCATGAACACGAACAACGGAACCGCGACCAGGGTCTCGCCCGTCATAATCCCGAACACGCGATTCGGCAGGCCGAGCAGAAGCGCCTCGTTGAAGCCGCCACCCAGGATCCCGATCGCGGCAAAGATCAGTGCCGTGCCTCCCAGCGTGAAAGCCACCGGGAATCCCGCCAGTAGCACAAGAATCACGGTTACAAACAGAAGACCGGCAACCCACTCCACGTCAGTACTCCCTTACCGTACGCAACGAGCGCAGGAACAAGGACAGCCCCTGCAGGGCAACGGTCACCGGCATCAGGAGGATCACCGATTTCAGTATTGGGATAAACGGATACGGCAGGCCGCCCGGTTCGCGCGACGCCTCGCGCAGGCTCCATGACTGCAACACGAAGTCCCAGGTGTTAAAAGCCAGGAACACACACAGCGGAAACAGGAAGATAACGACCCCGATCAGGTCTACCCACGCGCGACGCTTCGGGCTCATGGCGCGGTAGAAGACATCGACGCGGACGTGTTCTTCGTCGCGCAGTGTATAGGCTGCCCCGAGCATGAACACGACGCCGTGCATCCAGATCACCGATTCCTGTAACCAGATAAACCCGAGGTCGAATGCGTAACGCATCACCACGACGACGAAGGTGACAATGATCATGAACAGTGTCAGCCACGCGGTGGTCTTGCCGATGACGGCGCTGAAGCGGTCGAGAAGGCTGTCGTCGCGCGCTGCGCCCATGAATCAGGTGCGCCAGAAAGTCGGCGTAATCAGTACCAGCAGCGTGAAGATCTCAAGACGGCCGAGCAACATCCCCGCAACCGAAATCCACTTGGCCGCGTCACTCAGGTCCATGAACCCGCTGGCGACGCCGCCGAGGCCGGGGCCGAGGTTATTGAGTGTTGCTGCGACGGCCGAGAAGGCGGTTACCTGGTCGAGCCCGGTCGACATCATCGCCAGCAACATGACGCCAAACACGATGATGTATACCGAGAAGAAACCCCACACGGCTTCCACTACTCGCGAAGGGACAGCCTTGTTGCCGAGTTTCACCGGAATCTCGGCGCTCGGGTGGACGAGGCGCACGATTTCGCGCACGCCCTGCTTGTAGACGAGCAGCCAGCGGATGACCTTGATGCCGCCTGCCGTCGAACCGGCCGAGCCGCCAACAAAGCTCGCGAAAATCAGTAATGCCGGCAAAGCGGCGGGCCACAGTGCAAAGCTCTCGGTCGTGAACCCTGTCGTCGTCGCAATCGAAACCGACTGAAAAAGTCCGTCAAGGAAGGTGTCGAATGGTGCGTCAAAACCACGGTAGGTGAACAGCGCGCCTATGACGACCGCGGACAGCACAATCAGGATGAACGAGTAGGCACGAAACTCCGGGTCCTGGAAGTAGTGCTTGATCGACACGTAGCGCCACGCAAAGAAATGTAGTGAGAAGTTGATGCCGGCCACGAACATGAAGAACACACAGACCAGGTCGATCGCCGGGCTGTTGAAGTACGCGATGCTTGCGTCGTGGGTTGAGAAGCCACCGATCGCGACCGTCGAGAAGGCGTGGCAGAGCGCGTCGAACCAGCCCATGCCGGCGATTCGATAACCGATCATGCAGGTGATGGTGAACGCAAGGTAGACGTACCACAGTGCTTTTGCCGTCTCGGTGATACGCGGCGTCAGCTTGGTGTCCTTGACCGGGCCCGGTGTCTCGGCCCGGTAGAGCTGCATACCGCCGACGCCCAGCATGGGCAGCACGGCAACAGCCAGAACGATAATGCCCATACCGCCAAGCCACTGCAGTTGCTGGCGATAATAGAGAATAGAGACCGGCAGATCATCGAGGCCCGTCAGCACGGTCGCGCCAGTGGTTGTCAGCCCCGACATCGATTCGAATACCGCGTCCGTGAATGACAGGGACAGGGCATCGGAAAAGTACAGCGGAGCGGCGCCCGCCGTGCCCAGGACGGTCCAGAATGCGGCGACGACGAGGAAGCCGTCGCGGAGGCGCAGATCCTTCTTCGAGCGATGTACGGGCAGCCAGCACAGGAAGCCCGCAGCAAAGCTGATGGCGAAGCCCTCGATGAATGGCAACCATGATTGATCGTCGTAATAAACGCTGAACAGGACCGGCGGCAGCATCGTGATGCTGAACATCATCAGCAGCAGGCCGAGAATGCGCTGTACGACCGTCCAGTTCATGTCCTTACCTCAGCGCCTAGACGAACGAAACGCCGACCTGGAACAGGGCCTCGAGGCGCTCGATGCGGCGACGGTCGGTCATGAACATGATGACGTGGTCGTCGGCTTCGATGACCGTGTCATGGTGTGCAATGATGACCTTGTCCTCGCGCACGACGGCCACGATGGCCGTGCCCTTCGGCAGCTGGATCTCCTCGATGGTTCGACCTACGACTTTCGAGTTCTCCCTGCTGCCATGCGCAATTGCCTCCATGGCTTCGGCTGCGCCGCGGCGTAGCGAGTGGACGCGCACCACGTCGCCGCGCCGCACGTGCGTAAGCAGTGAACCGATAGTGACTTGCTGCGGCGATATAGCGATATCGATGCTGCCGGCTTCGACGAGATCGACGTACGACGGGCGGTTGATCAGCGCCATCACTTTGTGCGCACCGAGACGCTTCGACAACATCGAGCTCAGGATGTTGGCCTCCTCGGAGTTGGTCAGCGCGCAGAACACATCGACGTTGTCGATGTTCTCCTCGAGCAACAACTCTTCGTCGGCGGCATCGCCGACGAGCACGATAGCCTTGTTGAGCTGCTCGGAGATAAAGCGCGCCCGTTTCTGGTCGCGCTCGATGATCTTGACCTGGTTGGTCTGCTCGAGCGCCATTGCCAGGCGAATCCCGATGTTACCGCCGCCCGCGATGACGACGCGCCGGACCGGATCCTCGAGGCGGCGCATTTCGCTCATGAATACGCGTATGTCCTTGCGGTCCGCGATGAAGAACACTTCATCACCTTCCTGGATGACCGTATCGCCATGGGGCAGCATGGCGTTGCCCTCACGGTAGATTGCCGCGATGCGCGCCTCGGTATTGGGAATGTGATCCTTGAGTGTGGCGATGCGCTGGCCGACAAGCAGGCCGTCACGGTCTGCCATTACACCGACGAGACGCACGCGTCCATCTGCGAAGTCGAGGACCTGGGTCGAACCCGGGTACAGGATCAACTGCTCGACGAAACTGCAGACGAGTTGCTCCGGGCTGATGCGAACATCGATGGGAATCGCATCCTGCGTGAAGAGCTTGTGTGCGCTCATGTACTCGGCGGAGCGAATACGCGCAATCTTGGTCGGTGTGCGGAACTGCGTGTAGGCAACCTGGCACGCAACCATGTTGGTTTCGTCGGAGTCGGTCAGCGCGACGACGATGTCCGCGTCGGCTGCGCCGGCGCGTTCCAGTACTTCGGGATAGGCCGCATGACCGACAACTGTGCGAATATCGAGCCGGTCCTGGAGTTCGCGTAAAACGTCAGGGCGACGGTCGACGACGGTGACTTCGTTGGCCTCTTCGCGCGAGAGATGATAGGCCGCGGATGAGCCGACCTGTCCTGCGCCTAGAATGAGAATTTTCATTGTTCTTGACGTGCCCTTCAGAGGCGCCGCAATTCCTTTAGCGTCAGGATCAGTATTCTACATCAGTTCCAGATTCGCATAGCTGAGAACAAGCCATTTTGTGCCGGCTGTCTCGAAATTGACCTCAACGCGGGCATGGGCGCCCTGCCCCTCGCAGTTGAGAATCACACCGTCGCCAAATTTCTTGTGACGGACCCGCTGTCCGAGACTGATGCCCATATCGCTGCCCGGCGACGTTACGGTCGATTTGCGCCGCGGCGAATGCGCACTGTGCAGCGGCCGCGAGACTTGCACGCGCGGCCGCACCTCCTCGACGTATTCGCCGGGAATCTCGGCTATGAATCGCGACGGGTGCGAAAAACTGTCCATGCCGTGCAGGCGCCGCTGTTCGGCGTAGGTGACGTACAGCGTCTGCATGGCCCGCGTTATGCCGACATAGCAGAGTCTGCGTTCTTCCTCGAGACCGTGGGGATCGGCAATCGACCGCTGGTGCGGGAACAGTCCGTCTTCCATGCCGCACATGAAGACGAGCGGGAACTCGAGTCCCTTGGCCGAGTGCATGGTCATGAGCTGCACGCAGTCTTCCCACGCATCTGCCTGGCCTTCGCCGGCCTCGAGCGCCGCATGCGACAGGAACTCATCGAGCGGAGACATCTCGTTCGCCGGGTCGGGCGTGAAGCTCTTCGCCGCGCTGACCAGCTCTTCGAGGTTCTCGACCCGCGTTTCGCCCTTCTCACCCTTGTCCTTCTTGAAGAACTCGATGAGCCCGCTCTGGTAGATGACGTGGTCGACCTGGTCGTGAAGCTCGAGACCCCTGGTTTCCCGGTCGAGTCGTTCAATCAGCGACATGAACGCGGATACGGCATTGGCGGCCCGGCCCTGCAGATCGTCGGACGCGATAGCGCCGGCGGCGCGCCACAACGGACAGGCATTGGCGCGAGCGTACTGGCGAATCAGGTCGAGCGTGCGCGCACCAATGCCGCGTGTGGGCTTGTTGACGACCCGTTCAAACGAGCTGTCGTCGTCGCGATGGGCGATCAGGCGCAGGTACGCCAGTGCATCCTTGATCTCCATCCGCTCGAAGAAGCGCAAGCCGCCGTACACGCGGTACGGGATGCGGGCGTTAATCAGGCTCTCTTCAAGTACCCGGGACTGCGCGTTCGAACGATACAGAACGGCCGCGTCGGCGCGCAGGTTGCCATGGTCGATCCAGTCCCGCAGGCGCGCGATGACAAAATCCGCTTCATCACGCTCGTTGTAGGCCGAGTACACCCTGATCGGTTCGCCGTCGTCGCCTTCCGTCCACAGGTTCTTGCCCAGTCGCTCGGCATTGTTCGCGATAACGGCGTTGGCCGCGTTCAGGATCGTCGCGGTCGAGCGGTAGTTCTGCTCAAGCTTGACGACCACGGTTCCAGGGAAGTCTTTCTGGAACTGGTGGATGTGTTCGACTCGCGCGCCGCGCCAGCGATAAATCGACTGGTCGTCGTCGCCGACCGCAAACGGCACGCCATCGCCGCCCGCAAGGAGACGCAACCAGGCGTACTGGATCGCGTTGGTGTCCTGGAACTCGTCAACAAGGAGGTGCTGGAAGCGCCGCCGATAATGCTCGAGCAGCTCCTGGTTGTCGCGCAGCAATTCGTGCGCGCGCAGCAGGAGTTCTGCGAAATCGACGAGCCCGCCCCGCTGGCACACCTCTTCGTACGAGGCGTACAGTGAAATCATCTGGCGCCTGTTCGGGTCGCCCTCGTCGTCCAGGTGCTGAGGGCGCAGGCCTTCGTCCTTTTGCGCGTTGATAAACCACTGAATCTCTTTCGGCGCCCAGCGGCTGTCGTCGATCTCGAGGCTCTTGAAAAGGCGCTTTATCAGGCGCAACTGGTCATCCGAGTCAATAATCTGGAAGTTCTGCGGCAGCTTTGCCTCACGCCAGTGTCGCCGCAGCATGCGGTGCGCAAGTCCGTGGAATGTGCCGATCCAGAGGTGCTGTACGGGAACCTTGAGCAGGCCCTCGATGCGATGGCGCATCTCTGCAGCCGCCTTGTTGGTAAAGGTCACGGCCAGCAGGCTGTGGGGCGAGACGCCCTCGACGTCGATGAGCCACGCCGCCCTGTGCACGAGGACGCGCGTCTTGCCGCTGCCGGCGCCCGCGATAACGAGCGTCGGACGAGCAGCCGCGGTAACCGCCTCGCGCTGCGCATCGTTCAGGTTTTCGAGGATGGGGGTGACGTCCATCTGGCGCTTGGCCCATGCGGGAAAGCGCGAGAGTTTAGCAGTTCTACTGCTCCCAACGAACGCCGATTAAGTACATTGTCCGGTCATATTGAATGCGAATGTCGTTCGACACGACTTCGCGAAGCGTGGCCTCGGCCACGATGCTCACGTTGCGCCCGATCCGGTAGCTGGCCTCCAGCCTCGCGTCGAGGGATTCCTGGGTCTTGCGCCCTGCGGTCGGCTCGTGAAAAGCGAATGCATTCGGATAGTCGTAGAGCCGATAGACGCCATCAACTTCCAAATCGAAGCGCCTGCCCGGTGACCAGTGGAACTCGAAGCCGAAGCTGTCGCGTGTGTAATTGTTGTAGCCGACGTACTGATCGGTGCGCTCGCTGCGCTCGAAATCGAAACCGAACCACATGCTACTCGTGATGCGCTGCCGGGCTCTCAAGCCAAGCGCCACGTAGTCGTAGCGGATATTGGGGTTGCCAACGCGCTGCACGCCGTCGAGGTCGTACGCCGCGCGGTCGCCATAGCGACGACTGTAGTAGGTCCCCGTCACGCGCAGCAACGATGTCGATGTGAACCTGAACTGGCCATACAGGCTGCCGCGAAAATACTCGTGGTCGTACTCGGGCAGTACTTCGACGTCTTCATAGTTCCATAGTTGGCCCTTGACGCTGATGCCGAACGACATGCGCTCGCCGGACTGCCGTGCCGTAAGCTCGGGGCCGTAGCGCAGATAGTTCATGCGGTCGTCGACCAACACGCCCCCGATGTCGCGAGGCAGGCCGTCGTCGGGGTCGTAGTAAACCTCGCGTTTCCGCGCGATTGCGAATGCGCTGTGGACGTAGCGCGTCCGATTCTTCTCTTCGTCGTGGCGATCAAACTCGCTGCCAAAACTGAGCTGGTGCAGGTATTCGTTGCCGTTCTCGTAGAGTTCGTCGGTGTAGTAACGGCCCGCGAGGCGATAGGCGCCGTAGAACCCCTCGAACGGCAGGCTGTTGATCATGTATTGCGCCGACAGGTTAAGTGGAACGTAAGCGCCGCTCTGGACTTCGGGGACTACGAGCGGTTGGCCGGGGTCGGCCAGGTCGATGTAGGGCTGGCTGGGCGAGCGGTAGATGTTGCTGTCGCTGCCGTAGCCGACGCGCGCACGCAGTCGGAGGTCCGTGAACTCACGCTTCTCCTCGCGCTCTTCGACGATCACTTCATACTCGGTGGGCACTTCCTGTTCGACGCGAATGCGTGAGATGGCAACAACGGCGAATTTGCGCAGCTTGCGATTTTCTTCCTGGTCACGAGCGAGCCGGAACCAGCGCAGCGCTTCATCGGTATCGCCAAGCGCCCAGGCATTGAGGCCCAGGTTGTAATGCGTGACTACGCGCAGCGATGGGTCAGCGAGCGCCTTGAGCAACGATTCGCGCGCGCGAATATGCTGGCCGGCGCGGTAGTGGGTGACGCCCGTGTTGTAGTGCAGGATCGGCGTGTCGAGGCCCTGTTCCGCGGCCTGGCCATAGCGCAGCAGGGCCGCCCAGTGCAGGTCCTCAAGCGCCAGGCGGTTGCCATCGGCAAAGTACTCGTTCGCGGTCATGGCGCGCGCGGTCGCGGGCTGAAGTGCGGCCAGCAGGGCGAGCAGCACGATGATGAGAATCCTGTTCTGCATTAATTAGGTGCCAAGCGTTATGTCAGGTATCAGATTATCGGCATTCCGGGCAAAGAAACTATGACGTGGCGCAAAGAAAACCCCCCGAATGGGTCCCAAACGGGGGGTTTTCGCGTTTTTGGTGCTAAAAGAGGGGCTTAGGGGCTGTCATCCCCTGGCTCTCCTTCGTCGCCTTCCTCTTCATCGTCATCTTCCATATCGTCTTCGCGCTCTGGGCGATCATCTTCGATGTCTTCGTCGTCCTCGAAGTCATCCTCACGCTCCATCTCTTCTTCGTCGTGCTCGCGATCGTGCTCGAACTCTTCCTCACGTTCGTCCTCGAGCTCTTCCTCGAACTCGCGCTCTTCCTCGTCGCGTTCGCGTTCGTCAGACTCGCGCTCGTCGCGTTCGCGTTCGTCAGACTCGCGCTCGTCACGTTCGCGTTCGTCACTCTCGCGCTCGTCACGTTCGCGTTCATCAGAATCCCAGTCCTCGTCGCGGACGTCGTCATCATTCGGGCCATCCATCTCGGACAGCGCTTCGTCGAGGTCGCTCGGGCTCTCGAGGACTTCCATGGTCACTTCGAGATCGTTGCGCTCGTCGGCAAATGCGGTTGCGGGGGAGAACGCAATCAGCGTCAACGCCAGTACCGCAAAGAAAAGATATACAGGTTTCATGGGTCTACTCCATTAGCTCACTTCGATACGCAACCGGAAGGTCCGGCCACGGTTGTCATGTTCGAGTCGCGCAAGCACTTCGCCACCAGCAGGTGTCAGGGCGATGAGCTCGAGCGGTAAAAGATTGCGGCCTTCAACGAGGCTCGTTTGCCAGGCTATTTCACGCTGTCCCGGGAAGCCGGCGAGTTCGATGCCGTCGGGCAACGAGACGGTCAGCGTTGCATCATCCATTGCCGTGTTCGATGCAAACACGAGGTTCACCGTGCGCGGTTCCTCGAGCGTCATGGCGATGCCGGGAATCTCGGCGGCAGGTCCAGGAACGCTCGGGGCTGTCAGGAAGGCGCCGCCAATCAACCACATGACGATGCCGGCCGCGATGGCGGAACCAAAGCCTGTCATGATCCAGCGGTTGCGCTGGCGGCGAGTACCCTCGTGGGTCGCGCGCGCCAGGGCCTGGTCATAAAAGCCTGTGCTTGCTTCAGCCATCGGATAGTCCTTTAGAAGCTCCAGGATCTCCTGATCCTGCCTGTTTGCATCATTCGTATGCATGATTCTGTCCTGTCTGGTCCCTTACACGATCACAATCAGGAAAAGGTTCCGCTTTCGGTGAGGATTTCCCGGAGGCGCGCCCGGGCCCGGTGCAGTCTGGACTTGATCGTGCCGACCGGGGTTCCCGTAAGTTCATGAATTTCCTCGAGCTTATAGCCTTCCGTGTCGTGCAATAGCACGACCACGCGATGCTCATCGCTTAGTTGTCCGAGGGCGAGATCCAGCCGTTTCAGCTTCTCCAGGCGCTCGTTGTCGCGCACCGGGTCCGAATCACCGGCCAGCCCTTCGAGGCCCTCGTCTGGCAAGAACCCCTCCTCGACCGTATGCATGCGGCGGCGGGCAAAGCGGCGCCGTTCATCGATAAAGAGGTTGTACATAACCCGGCACAACCACGCGGCGGGCTGCTCAATGGCGACGAGGTCGTCGAGCTTGCCGAACGCCTTGATGAGGAGCTCCTGGAACAGGTCTTCAGCTTCGGGCTTGCTGCCCGTCAGGCGAAACGCGAGCCGCCACAGGCGATCGAAGTGCGGCTGCACCAGCTTCTCGAACGTCGCTTTGTGGTCGTCACTGCTCATACCTGTCGGTAAGTCTAGTACGAGGAGCCTGTGGGAATCTCAGACAACGTTGGCAGTTTCGGCTCAGAATTCGAACGCGGGTCGGTTTCGCGCGCGGAACTTTGCCAACTGCGCCGCCATGCGGCGATCAAACTCCGCCTGCAGCGCAATGAAGCGCGGGTGGCCTCTTAGCGCGTCGTAGTCAGGGTTCTGCAACGACCAGCGCCAGCCTCCTATATTGTTGGTGGCGAGTTCGAGTTCCAGGATATCGAGCGCTTTCTCGGGCTTGCCCGCTTGTGCGTAGCAACTATCGACGTTAAATCGCTCCGGGCGCATGATGCCCGCGGGCAGCTCGTTCTCGAACACATTGATGGCGGCCGAGAGCAGTTCGCGCCCGCGTTCCTCATTACCCGGCGTTTCGAGCAGCAGAAACGAGAAGGTGCAGAGCATGTCGGTCCATTCGCCGAGAAAGTCCTGCGAGTACTCCATCGTCGCGAGGTCGTCGAGCACGGCGAAGCTAAACGCGTCGAGCGCCAGGTCGAAGTTACGCGTGTTCAGGGCGGCAAAGCCCGCCTGCATCGCGACGAGGTTTCCCGGGTTGCCTTCCAGGTGCGGCGTGATGATGGCCCGGACGTCGGGCCTGTCGCCCGCAGCAATCGCAACCTGCACCGCGGCCAGGTCGGAAAGCGGGTGGTCGGGGAACTGTTCCCCCAATGTCTGTGCTATCTCGCGAGCCTCATCGAAGGCACCGATCGTGGCGTGTTCACTGGCGAAGAAGTAAAGCCTGGCGGCGCTGCCGCCATCCAGTTCGACCTGCTTGCGCTCGGCGTCTATCGCGTCGGCAAAGTTGCCTTGCAGGGACAGCACGCGCGCCCTGGCGCCATGGCCTTGCGGGAAGTCGGGGTGCATTGAGACGAGCTGGTCGACATAGCGCTCGACATTGTCGAAATCGCCGATGAGTGCGTAAGTGCCAAGGAGGTTCGCAAGAATCACCGCGGAGTGCGGGTCGAGTTCAGCGGCGCGCTGAGCGTAAGCGAGGGCCTCCTCCAGCCTGAACAGGTTGTTGCGCAGCATGTTCGAGAGCCAGTGGTAACTGGTCGCGTAGTTCGGGCTGTAGCGAATGGCGGCTTTCAGCGATTCCTCCGCGGCCGCAGCGTCGCCCTTGTCATTTTGCAGAATGCCGAGCGATGCGTAGGCCTCCCCGAGTCGCGGGTCGATCGCCAGCGCCCTGCTGATTGCGTCGTCGCGTATGTCGAAGAACGCGCCGTAGTTCGTGTCACTGTAGCCTTCATACAAAGCATGCGAGTCGGCGACCCCGACCCAGGCCAAAGCGAAGTCGGGGTCAAGCTCGACGGCCTTGAGAAACTCCTGCGTCGCCTGTGCAAGTTCCTCGACGGCGCGTGTTGCCATGAGATTACGACCGCGCAGGTAGTGGTCGAACGCCTCGAGATTATCGGTGGGTGCGGTATCGATACGCCGCTGTTCTTCCGGCGACAGCGTCGTGTGCAGGGCATCCGCGATGGCCTTCGAAATCTCGCTCTGGATCGCAAACAGGTTCTCCGCCGTGAGTTCGCGATCGTAGATCTCGGCCCACATGTGTTTGTCAGTGCTGGCATCGATCAGCTGCACGTTGATACGCACCTGGTTACCGGCCCGCTGCACGCCGCCCTCGAGAATGTTTGCCACACCGAGCTCGGCGGCGATTTCGGGGATCTTCTTTGTGGTGTCCCGGTACTCCATAACCGAAGTACGCGAGATCACCTTCATCGAGCCGATCTTGGCGAGCGTGGTAAGCAAGTCGTCATGCATGCCTTCGGCAAAGAATGCGTCTTCGGCCCGCGCACTGCGATTTTCGAATGGCAGTACCGCAATCGAGAGGTCCGTCGGGGGTGTGAAAACGACCTCGATGTCCTGAGGTTGCGTCGCCTCTGTGGCCGCCTCTGTTGCGGCAGGCTCAGCTACCGGGCGATCGGCGAAGCGGGATTCCCAGACGAAGTAGCCGAGCGCGACAACGAGCAACCCGGTAATGACCCGATCGAGCTTGCGGCCGGTCACCCCCGTAATCGAGGTGCTGCGATCGATCTCGGATTCGCGCTTGATGCCTTCCGGGGTGACCTCATACGCCCACGCGAAGATGGCGGTAATGAAGAAGCCGAGCGCGAGCAGCAGCATCATGGTCTGCATGACCCAGGTGGGTGCGCCAATCGTGTCGAGCACGATATCTGCGACCTGGATGACGAGCCACGCGACGATCGCATAGGCGATGCTTACGCGGATGACGTTGCGGCGGCTCAGTTCCCCAAATAATGACATCGGCCGATTCTACTCTGTTACGACCGCCAAAAAGTACTCAAAGGTCGAGCTGGAACATGAAGTAGTGATCGATCAGCAACGCCGTGAACAGGAAGCCGAGGTAGCTGATGGAGTACTTGAAGGTCTGCATCGGCAAGTCGGCCTCATCGGGTTCGCGGAACATGCGCACGGCGAGCCAAAGGAAGCGGGCGCCCAGGATCAGCGCGGCAAGCAAGTAGATCAGGCCGCTCATGCCGATCAGGTACGGAAGTACCGTGACGACCACGAGCAGGATCGTATAAAGAAGAATGTTGAGCCGCGTGTAGGCTTCGCCGTGCGTCACCGGCAGCATCGGGATGTCGACCTTGGCGTACTCGTCCTTGCGCGCGATGGCGAGCGCCCAGAAATGCGGCGGTGTCCATACGAACACGATCAGGAACAGCAGCAACGCGCCCGCGTGAATCTCGTTGGTTACCGCGGTCCACCCGAGTACCGGGGGTGCGGCACCGGCAGCTCCGCCGATCACGATATTCTGTGGCGTGGCACGTTTCAGCCATGCGGTATACACAACGGCGTAGCCGATCAGCGAAATGAAGGTCAGGATCGCCGTCAGCACATTGACGAGCAGCCCCAGGATCAGCATCGAAATGATGCACAGGACGGTGGCGAACATGAGCGCCGATTTCTGGGTGAGCTTGCCCTGCGGTAGTGGGCGACCGCGGGTACGCATCATCTGGATGTCGATGCGCGCATCCAGCACGTGGTTGAAGACAGCGGCTGAAGACGCGGCAAGACCGACGCCGAGCGTACCGAATACGAGCGCCGCCGCCCCGGGCCAGCCAGGCACCGCCAGGAACATGCCGACAACAGCCGTGAACACGATAAGCATGACGACGCGAGGCTTCGTCAGCTCATAGTAATCAAGCCAGCCCGTGTACGTTTCTACCGTAGTGTCCATTTCCCCTCATCAGCCGATGCGCGAGAATTCCAGCAGGTGCTTGATGTCCTCGACCATCGCGCTCGGGTCGATGCCCGGCTCAAAATACATCACGAGATTGCCAAGCGGGTCGACCAGGTAGTATCCGCCGGCCGCAAGAGACGCGGGCTTGGTCTTATCCAGCAGCGCTTTCAGGTCGCCGTCCTGCAGTGCCACCAGCCCCTGGTGCTCGCTGGCCAGCAAGACTGTATC